>JAABUN010001847.1_pt1 | contig 42421 bp, 48 predicted proteins | sample 5559311 | NCBI WGS metagenome assembly JAABUN01 (sample SAMN10711877, study PRJNA513370) | rock metagenome | isolation source: Antarctica rocks | place: Antarctica: Victoria Land, Siegfried Peak sud
ACCACTACCAACATGGTTGATATTCTCGTTAAAACTGCCCTTGATTTAATCAATCCTCAGCATTTACGCAACTGGTTTGCTAACTGTTGTTACTGTACTCAATAAATCTGCAACTTGCTGTATTTGTCATAGGCCCAAGGTTCACCCCTCTGGGGTGTGATACTTTTTGTCCATCTTAAGCGTTGTAAATCCATGTTTTTCCAGGTAAGTTTTGTTGCCTAATAAAGTATCAAGACAATTCTATTATAAATAATAGTTCTGTATAAAGCGGTCAGTAATACTTAGCGAAAATTTGGCTTATAAGCTAAAGCGGTAGCTAGTAAAGTTACAGCAATAGTAGAAACAAAACTGAAAGTAAAGAAAGTGTCAAATATTGGCATAGGTTTAGTTCTCTAGGGTTAGATAATCGCAAGCCTTGGTAGACTTGCGATGTGAATTAAATCAGGAGGAGAAATTTGTTTAACTAAGTTGATTTAATCATTTCTATCTAGATTGATCGCCAGTAAAAATACTGTTTTTTTAATTAAATGGGGAGCTATCTCAGCATTTTCTGGGTTGTTCTACACTAATAAGCAAAAATATGTAATTAGATCCTACATTAATCGGTTTTTTGCATCTTTGTAGGCGATACATACAAGGATGATTGGTACAAAACTTGTTCTTGATGAGTTTGCAGGGTGCAGTCAGATAATGGGTAAGCTACACAAGTAACAGCGTATCCAGATGCTAATTCAGATGGACGGAGAAATTTTTGTTCGTTTTGATCTACTTCCCCGCTTACCAACTTCGCCACACAAGCCGAACACTCGCCTTGACGACATCCCGCAGGTAAGCGAATACCCGCTTCTTCAGCGATATCCAGAATATATTGATCGCTTGGTACAGTAATAGTACGGTCTAGGGCGATCGCCTCATTTACGAGCCTAACTTGATAAACTGCCATAGCTATAAGGTATGCAACAACTAAAGTTATACCCAAATCCGCAAGCTTCTATTCAACTTTTTCCCTTCAGCGCAAAATCTGCCGCCAACCTCGTTAAACTGGAAAAAAGTATCAGTAAAAAAAGGCTCTATGACTCAAACGACTGCTCGTGACTTATTCAAAACAGCTTACGAAAATCGTTACACCTGGGATGCAAACTTTCCCGGCTACAGCGCCGACGTGCAGATTAAGCAAGGCGATGAAGTTTACAACGGCAAAATTCGCATCAACCGCGACCTTAGCGTAGATGTTGAAGGTATAGAAGATGAAACAGTCAAAGAGAGCGTTTATACTCAACTGCGGGATATAGTCACCCACCGGAAAAGGTCTCAATTTGAACAAGCTCATGGCAAAAATGAGTTCACATTAGGCGCAAGCGACCATAGTGGTGCAACCGAAATTTTGGTTAAAGGCGACGCAATGGGGTCTAATTACAAGATTCGCGGTACAGAAATTTGTCAAGTTAGCCGTGTAATGGGCAGAATGGCTTTTGTAATTGATACCCAAGAAAGCCTAGATACAGGCAATGGGTATGTATCATCTCGCTATGATGTGGTTTTCCGTAATCCTCAAACCAACGAAATTACCCGCACAATGAAGTTCAAAGATACCTTTGAGCCAGTTGGTAGTTACCATATCATGACTAATGAGGCGATCGAAACCTACGAAAATGGTACGCGCACGACGACAGAATTTAGCTTTTCTAATGTAAAATTGCTAGAACCTGCAACTGTATAAAAGGCATCGGCAATTGGATCTAACATAGATATAGATACAAGCAAGTTAAAAGAGGGCTGAAATAATGGAACTGACAATCGATAACGTGGAAACAGTTTTGGACGAAATGCGCCCTTACCTCATTTCTGATGGCGGTAATGTGGAATTAGTAGAACTAGAAGGGCCCATTGTCAAATTGCGCCTCCAGGGAGCCTGTGGTTCTTGTCCTAGTTCGACAATGACATTGAGAATGGGTATTGAGCGCCGTTTGCGTGAGATGATCCCCGAAATTGCCGAAGTTGAACAGATAATCTAGAGCTATTAGCTATTAGTTTTAAAGGCAAAAGGAATAATCCCTTTTGCCTTTTGCTATTTTACCTGTAGAATGATCGCCTATTTATGTCTAAACGTTACTAAAATTAGTGGCAATCCTAAAAATTTTAAGTTCTGATTTTTTATGTCTCATCCCCTGTATGTAGCTTTTATTTGGCATCAGCATCAGCCGTTGTACAAAGGTCGTGACAGCAGCAATTCCGAGCTTCAACAGTATCGCTTACCTTGGGTGAGGCTGCACGGTACAAAAGATTATTTAGATTTGGTATTACTGTTAGAGCGCTACCCCAAGTTGCATCAAACGGTAAACTTGGTTCCCTCGTTGATATTGCAACTAGAAGATTACATTGCGGGAACTGCTTTCGATCCTTATTTAGCAGTCAGCCTTACTCCCGACGAACAGATAACTCGTGAACAACACCAGTTTATTATCGAACACTTTTTTGATGCCAACCATCATACTTTAATTGATCCCCATGCCCGGTACGCAGAACTTTACGAACAAAGGCAAGATCGGGGTAGAGCTTGGTGCTTGGATAACTGGGATGCACAAGACTACAGCGATTTACTAGCTTGGCATAACTTAGCTTGGATCGATCCCTTGTTTTGGGATGACCCAGAAATTGCTGACTGGTTGAAGCGAGGACGTAATTTTAATTTAAGCGATCGCCAGCGCATTTATTCCAAACAACGCCAAATCTTAAGCCGCATTATACCACAACATCGGCAAATGCAGGAAAATGGGCAACTAGAAGTTACAACTACGCCCTACACTCACCCGATATTACCGCTACTAGCTGATACAGATTGTGGTCGAGTTGCTGTACCAAATATGGAATTGCCCAAGCGTCGGTTTCAGTGGGCGGAAGATATCCCTCGACATCTACAAAAAGCTTGGGATATGTACGAAGACAGATTTGGGCAATCTCCTCGTGGCTTGTGGCCCTCAGAACAGTCTGTTAGCCCAGAGATGTTACCTTATGTAGCCAAGCAAGGATTTAAGTGGCTTTGCTCCGATGAAGCTGTACTAGGGTGGACGCTAAAGCACTTCTTTAATCGGGATGGGGCAGGAAATCTTTTGCAGCCAGAATTACTATATCGCCCTTATCGCCTAGAAACTCCCGCCGGGGAACTAGCAATAGTTTTTCGAGATCACCGCTTATCCGACTTAATTGGGTTTAGCTATAGTTCTATGCCACCAAAACGGGCCGCCGCCGACCTAGTGGGGCATTTAGAAGCGATCGCAAATTCGCTTACTCAGCAGCAAGAGAGCGGTAGTACAGCCCTTGAAAACCCGCACTTAGTCACAATTGCCTTGGATGGCGAAAACTGCTGGGAATTTTACCCAGAAGATGGCAAACCATTTTTAGAAAACTTGTATCAAGCTTTAAGCGACAACGAGCAGATAAAACTCGTTACTGTATCCGAATATCTTGACAAGTTTCCAGCGACAGAAACCTTACAAAGCGAATCCTTGCATAGCGGTTCTTGGGTAGATGGTAGCTTTACGACTTGGATCGGCGACCCGGCTAAAAACCGTGCCTGGGACTTGTTGAGCGAAGCTAGAGCCGTTTTAGCCAATCATCCCGAAGCAACCGAAGAAAGCAACCCCGCCGCCTGGGAAGCCTTATATGCGGCAGAAGGTTCCGACTGGTTTTGGTGGTTTGGCGAAGGACATTCCTCAAATCAAGATGCCATTTTTGACCAATTATTTAGAGAGCATTTGTACGGCATCTACCAAGCATTAGATGAGCCGATACCGCCCAGCATCCGGCAACCTGTAGAAGTTCACGAAGCAAAGCTAGATTCCCGTCCAGCAGGATTTATTCACCCAAGAGTCGATGGCAAAGGCGACGAACAAGACTGGGATCGAGCGGGCAGGTTGGAAGTAGGTGGAGCGAGAGGAACGATGCACCGTAGTAGTGCAATTCAGCGCTTGTGGTATGGGGTAGATCATTCTAACTTTTACTTGCGCTTAGACTTCCAGGCGGGAATTGAACCAGGGCGCGATTGTCCGTCGCAGTTGAATCTGTTGTGGTTTTATCCCGATAGAACCATGCACAATAGTCCTGCTCCCGTAGGGGATTTGCCTGACGAAGCGCCGTTAAATTATTTATTTCACCATCAGTTAGAGGTTAATTTAATCACTCAAACTGTGCATTTTCAAGAAGCTGGAGATAATTATCAATGGCATCCCCGGTTTAGTCGCGCTCAAATCGGTTTAGATCGGTGTCTGGAGGTGGCTATACCTTGGGCAGATTTGCAAGTTCCCCCGGATTATCCCTTGCGGATGACCCTGGTACTAGCAGATGAAGGGCGTTTTAAAAGCTATTTGCCAGAAAATACTCTAATTACAATTGATGTCCCGTAATTAGGCTTTGTAGCATTATTAGGTAAAAGGGAATGGTTTTAGGTTAAAGGAAAGTTCTTATCCTCTAGCCTTTCCCTCGTCTTAGAGGAATCTTACAATTTTGGCACTTGCCACTTTCTAATAGTTTTATCCGCACTAGCACTAACTAAAATTTGCCCATCAGGGCTGTAGTCTACGGCAAAAACTGCACCTAGATGTCCTTTAATAAGGATATATATTCTCCCGTGCTTAAGTCCCAGATTCTTACAGTTTTGCCCAAATATCTGAGTTGCTTTTTGTTGGTTGCTGTTGGGGTAATAATTGCTTGACTACACATAACTCGTTGAGCTTGTCTCGATCTTCTGCTAAAAAAGTCCTGCCAAATCCGCCGCCACCCAGAGGGCGAATAATACGATCGTGATCGCGTAATGGCAATAGTTTTTTACCGCAACTACTGCACAAATTACGAGCATCAGAATTTTCGGGGTACGGACAAGTTGGATTGAGACAGTAGCTCATGTCTACATATTTCTTCGCTCTATTGTCGGGTTAACTTAGCTTAAAGTACGCTCGTAAGATTTTCTGCCAATTAATAACTTCAGCACGTCAGCCAAGAATTCCTAAAATCATTGTCTCTTATCGATGAGAATAATAGTAGTTTGCACTATCAATGGGGACGCGGCTTCTTGTACGATTTACAAGTAGCCAATTTTTGACGGCAAGGCATGGGCAGTATTTGGGAAATTGATTTTTATTCGCGTCCAGTTTTAGACGAAAATAACAAAAAACTTTGGGAAGTCTTAGTTTGTGAAAGTCCTTTAACTATTGACACTGAGCTTGATTCACTGTTTCGGTACGCTGAGTATTGTCCGAGCAGCCAGGTAAATTCTGCTTGGCTAAAGACTGCTCTAGAAGCTGCTATTGCGAAGGCAGGGGCAAGTCCGGTTAAGTTTCGGTTTTTTCGCATTCCCATGAATAACATGATTACCAAAGCTTGCCAAGATTTGGGTATTCCCGCCCAGCCTAGCCGCCGTACTTTGGCGCTCAATCAATGGTTGCAACAACGAAACTTGGAAGTTTACCCCCAAGAGTCCGGGTATCAAGCTTCTACCAATCCGTCAGTACGGGTGCAGACTTTCGATCCTCAACGTTTACCTGATGCTTTAATTGGACAAAAGTGGGTAGTTGCCAGCTTAGTAGCGTCAGACTTAGCCCAAATGCCAGAATGGGATATCAATTTTGGTGAAGCCTTCCCGTTGTCGTTATGCCAAATAACGCCAGAAACTATAGTTCCTGGCATAATAATTTACTCTCCTAGAGCGATCGCTTTAGCGGGGTGGATGTCGGGTTTAGAAATTGCCGCTCTCAAAATAGATAGCCGCATCACCCCAATTAGACTGCTTTTGGAAACTGGTGCAAGCGACAGTTGGCTTTTAGCTAACTTGACTAGCCCCCAAACCTTACAAACTGCTCAAGAATTTGAGCAGGCAAAACAAAAAGCAAATCAAGTGCATTTTTTAGCTGTGCAATCAAGTCCCGATTCTGAAGTCTTCGCAGGCTTTTGGCTGCTGCAAGAGATTAGCTTACCGTAAAGTACCCGTAGAAAGGGTGAATTATAACTAGAAACACCAGATATACCCAAAAATGGCTTTTGACGTACTAAAGTGTTTTGGCATCATCCAAAAATTCCACATTTTCAGCAGGGCGCATGGGTACTGAAATACCACAAAATACACTACTAGCAGAACAGTTGCTAGAAATAGCGATTAAGTCTGGGGCAGAAGCGGCGGAAGTGTATCAATCGAAATCGCTCTCTCGTCCTGTATTTTTTGAGGCGAACCGTCTCAAGCAGCTAGAAAGCGCTCAATCCGAGGGTACGGCTTTGCGGCTGTGGCGAGATGGTTGTCCAGGACTTGCTGTTGCTTATGGCTCTGTAGCACCACAAATATTGGTTGAACGGGCTTTAGCCCTCAGCAAACTTAACGAACCAGAACCCCTTGAACTTGCTACTAATTCTCAGCCGATTTACCCAAACTTAGGGCAGGCAGTAACCGTAAATCAGTTAATCGAGTGGGGTACGCAAGCGATCGCTCTTATTCGAGATGCCTATCCAGAAGTTATAATTAGTGCCGAATGGGATAGCGATATTGAAACTACCCGTTTAGTTAATTCGCTGGGTTTGGACTGCTACTACACAGATACTACTCTCAGCGCTTATCTAGCGGTGGAATGGATTAGAGGAGATGATTTTTTAAGCGTATCTGATGGCCAAACTCAGCGTGACTTTCTCCACCCAGAAAAGATTGTTGAGCAAATTTTACAGCGTTTGGATTGGGCTAGAAAAAATATCTCGCCGCCCACAGGACACGTACCAGTTTTATTTACATCCAAAGCAGCAGATATGTTGTGGAGTACGCTGCAAGCGGCAATAAATGGCAAACGGGTTTTAGAAAAAGCTTCACCCTGGGCAGATAAATTAGGGCAACTGGTAACTTCTAGCGCTTTGACTATTTCCCAAGAACCAGAAATTGGCCCTTTTAGTTGCCCGTTTGATGATGAAGGTACGCCGACAATGCCGCTAGTGTTTGTCCAAAATGGAGTATTGCAGAATTTTGCCTGCGATCGCACAACTGGCAGATTATTAGGTACAGGGACGACAGGTAATGGTTTTCGTCCTGGTTTGGGCAGTTATCCCACACCAAGCTTATTTAATTTGCTGATTCAACCGGGTAAAGACTCCTTAGCACAATTGATTGCTCAACTTGATGACGGCATTATTATCGATCAAATGCTAGGCGATGGTGGCAGTATTTCCGGCGACTTTTCAATTAATGTTGACTTGGGCTACCGTGTCAAAAACGGTCAGGCGATCGGGCGGGTAAAAGATACAATGGTGGCGGGAAATGCCTACACTGCCTTAAAACAATTAGTTGCTCTCGGTAGCGATACCGATTGGAATGGCTCTTGCTACACTCCATCTGTGATTGTGGAGGGACTATCGACTATAGGGCGAGAGGAAACTTAAAACAATTCAAAAATTATTTTTGTCACCCAATTAAACAGTGATTTGTAGTTATGCGTAGTCTGCGTATTTGCTTCTTGGGTGAATCTTTTGTTAACGGTACGGGCGATCCGGAGTGTTTAGGTTGGACAGGTAGAATCTGCGCCGCTTCTTGCAGTCAGGGTCATGACGTTACCTATTACAACTTAGGAGTAAGGCGAGAAACCAGCACAGAACTTAACGAACGTTGGCAAAGGGAAGTATCTTATCGTTTGCCTCCAGAACACAATGGACGAATTGTATTTTCCTTTGGTGTTAATGACACGACGATAGAAAACGGTAAAACTCGCGTTGCCTTTGAAACTTCTTTAGAAAACACGCGCAATATTCTTAACGTCGCAAAACAGATGTTTCCGGTGTTAATGGTAGGAACTGCTCCAGTAGTAGACTTAGAACAAAATCAAAGAATTGCTCGTTTATCTGCTGCTTTTGCCTCGGTTTGCAATGAAATTGATGTGCCTTATTTAGATATTTTTACTTCCTTGCAAGCTTCTGATGTGTGGATAAACGAGGCAATAGCAAATGATGGCGCTCATCCTCGTGCTGCTGGCTACACGCAATTAGCTCAGTTAGTTCAAAATTGGCAACCTTGGTTATCTTGGTTTACATGAAAATATAAACTAGGCAAAATGTAGGTGCTGCAACAAATTAATCCTTATACAAGTCACAAATAACCGACTAAAGAGCATTAGATAACAGTTTTTTCTTTCCTTTCATGTTCAACAAATGCTACTTCCTGCTTTACAACAGCGTTTGCGCCAATGGCTGCAACCAAGCCGGACAAGCGCGATCGCTTATGCGGTAATTATTGGAATAGTTGCGGCTCTAGCGGCGGTTTTCCTCAAATTTAGCTCTGGCGCTCTTGGCTCCTGGCGCGTTCAATCTTCAACTTTACAACCCGCTTGGCTAGTGTTACCAATAATTGGCGGCTCTTTTGGTTTTCTTTCTGGGTTATTAGTTCAAAGGTTAGCACCGGAAGCTGGTGGTAGTGGCATTCCTGATGTTAAAGCCAGTCTTGCCAATGTCCCTATTAAGCTTTCTTGGCGAATTGCGTTAGTAAAGTTGGCTAGTGCAAGCCTAGCGCTGGGTTCGGGTTTAACTTTGGGAAGGCAAGGGCCAACAGTTCATATTGGGGCGGCTTTGGCGGGGGGATTGAGTCGTTATTTGCCTCTGTCTCCCGATCATCGTCGTCAGCTAATTGCGGCGGGAGCGGGAGCGGGGTTGGCGGCGGCATTTAATGCCCCAATTACGGGAGTTTTATTTGTAGTTGAGCAATTACTTCAGGATTTATCCGGGATAACTTTAGGTACGGCAATAATTGCCTCATTTCTGGGAGCGGTAGTTTCTCGGCTATTGGGTGGTAGGAGTTTGCAATTAAATCTAGAATTAACGGCAAATGTCACTAGCTTTTCTTTGGGGGAAATTCCTTTTTATATAATCTTGGGAATCTTGGCGGGGTTATTAGGCTCGTTATTTAACCAAGGAATTATTACAAGTCTAAAGCTGTACCAAAGGTTGCACATTAGCTTGCCCTTGCGGATTGCCTTAGCTGGCTCCCTTTCTGGGATAGCTGTTTCTTTACTCCCTCCCGAATTTCACGATAATACGGGCTTACGGGAATTTATGCTGACGGGGGAAGCTCGCCCGTATGTAGCAGCGATCGCATTTGTTGTCCAATTTCTGCTCACCGTAGTTGCGGCTGGCTCCGGTGCGCCGGGAGGGGTGTTTGCTCCTAGCCTGATTATGGGTTCGGCGCTGGGCTATTTGGTGGGAGTTGTGGAATATAACCTAACGGGTATGAGTTTGCCCATTACTTACGCTTTAGCAGGGATGGGAGCCTTTTTTAGTGTGGTTTCCAAAGTTCCCTTAACGGCGATCGCGATTGTCTTTGAAATGACTACAGACTTCAACCTAGTATTGCCGTTAATGATTGGCTCAGTTACAGCGTACTTAATTGCGGAGAAAATTGCCCCCGGTTCTCTCTATGATAAGCTTTTAGCTTTAAATGACATTAACTTAGACGTAGCGCCTACACAAGGCTCACTAACGACACTAACCGCAGAAAACGTGATGCAACCGCGCGTAGAAACTTTAGGGGTGCAGATGACCCTAAATGATGCGGTACAGGCGTTTTCTCGCTCTCACCATCGCGGCTTTCCGGTAGTAGATGAAGGTAAATTAGTCGGGATTGTCACGCAAACAGATTTAGCCAAAATGCGCGATCGCTCTTTACCAGGGGATACTCATTTAAGTGAAATTATGACTCCCCAGCCGGTAACAGTAAGTCCTAGTGCAAGTTTAAGCGATGTTTTATATTTACTTGATCGCTACAAACTTAGTAGATTGCCTGTAATCGAGCAACGAAAGCTGATTGGCATTATTACCCGCGCCGATATCATTCGCGCTGAAGCCGATATGCTTAATGGTGAAAATCGACAAGTAGGCCCGCAACCAGAGCCTTCTTATGTAGTGTATCAAACGCGATCGCCTGCGGTCGGACAAGGACGAATGCTCGTACCTTTAGCTAACCCCCATACGGCTAATGCTTTACTACAATTTGCTTTAGCTATTGCGCGCGATCGCCATTACGAATTAGAGTGCGTTCAAATAATTTTGGTTTCTCGCAATAGTTCTCCGGCGGAAACTCCAGTAAATACTGCAAAAAGTCGGCATTTATTGCGTCAAGCGAAAGCTGAGGCGCGTAAATTTAATATTCCTTTGCATACTCAAATTCGCGTCGCCCACGATCCAGCCTCTGCTATTTTAGAAATAATTAAAGAGCGACACATTGACCTAGTTTTAATGGGGTGGAAAGGTAAAACTATTACACCAGGGCGGATTTTTGGCAGTATTGCCGATACTTTAATTAGACAGGCAAGCTGTGAAGTTGTGTTAGTCAAGTTTGCCCAAGAACTCAATGAAAACATTTATTTTTCGCTCCCTACTAAGCGCAAGTTAGCCGCACCGCCTTACTGTTTGCTCCCTAATACTCAACTAAATCGCTGGCTCGTACCAATTGCAGGTGGGCCAAATTCTCAAACCGCAATTCAACTATTACCCTCTTTATTAACTCTTTCTAATTCCCCATCGGTGCATTTTTGTCAAGTAGTTAATCCAAACCAATCGGCGCTAAATACTCAAGTTTTAGAACAAGCTGTACGCTATCTAGTGCGCCAGCGCCACCTTAAAAGTCCCGTAACCGCAGCACCCCTTAAAGCTAATTCTGTAATTGAAGGTGTAATCGAGCAGGTTAAAGCAGAAAATTTTGATGTAGTAGTGTTGGGAGCAAGTAGAGAAGGATTGCTCAAACAAGCAATAAACGGCAATATTCCGATAAAAATTGCTCTAGCGGTAGATTGCACAACGATTTTGGTACGCAGTGCAGTTTCTGGTAGTGGGTAATGGCGTTTGAGTAGCAAGTGTGACAAAAACCACACTAAGGACTTTTAGCCAAGTTAAGCTTATGCCTAATTTCTTGGATCGAGATTCTAATAGTTGAATCTCCTTCTCATATTCTCTAGCAAGTGCCATAAGTTGATTGATTCTGGGTTGGGGTGACGTTATAAAGTTTTTAAACTAGACTAGGGGTGTTTGTTTAAGTAGCGCAATTTTGTCTGATTTCTCTTACCGTCTAACTGTTCACGCGAAAGACAGAATAGCCCAAAGAAGAATAGTCTTAGAATGGATAAGTAGAACATTACAGAACCCCCAGAAGCTAGAGCCAAACCCTCTAAAGACAAACCTTACTCAGGTTTATCGAGAAATTCCTGAATATAACAATAATGTTCTTAAAGTTGTTGATGATTCTAATGAGATCCCCTGGTTAATTATCACCGTACATTTCGAGCGAAAATATAAGGGGAAGTTATGAATATAACGTTTGATGAGCAGGCGGACGCGCTTTATATAAAATTGAATGATTCCGAAATTATTGACTCTGAGGAAATTTTGGATAGTGTTACTTATGACTACGGCATAAACGACACTATCATAGGTGTTGAGGTTCTTAGCGTAAATCAACAACCGATAGATTTGTATAAAAAAATTGCTTATCTTTTTAGCGTTGAAGAACTAGACAAGTTAAAAGAGTTTTTCCTACAAAAACGATATGCTCTTTGATTGAAAATAATCTTCTAGAGAAGGGGTTTGAGGAGTAACGGAAAAGAGAACAACGTTAAGCTTGAAAGCCTGTCAGAGCAAGGTTTTTAAGTAAGTACATACTTACTAATCGTACAGGCGATCTAAAAGTTTCAAGTGCGATCTCGAAGGCTGAAACCCTACTAATTTCGTTAGCTTAACTTGGATAAAAGTCCTTAGCGTGGTTTTTGTCACACTTACTACTCAAACACCGTAATGGGTAAAAAGTTTTCAATGACCAATTCCCAATTCCTAAAATTCTGCACTCAATGGAGTACGCGGAAAAGGAATAACATCGCGGATATTTGCCATTCCCGTCATAAATTGCACCAAGCGCTCAAACCCCAACCCAAAACCAGCATGGGGAACTGTCCCATAACGGCGCAAATCTAGATACCACCACAAGTCCTCTGGATTTAAGCCTTGATTATTCATCCTTTGCTCTAATACATCTAAGCGTTCTTCCCTTTGGGAGCCGCCAATAATTTCGCCAATTTTGGGGGCTAAAATATCCATAGCGCTAACAGTTTTTTGGTCGTCGTTCAAACGCATATAGAAAGCTTTGATCCCTACTGGGTAATCGGTAACGATCGCAGGCTTTTTAAATAACTGTTCGGCTAAATAGCGTTCGTGTTCTGATTGCAAGTCTAACCCCCAACTTACAGGATACTCAAAGGTTACGGGAGCTTTTTCTAGCAGGGCGATCGCATCAGTATAAGTTAAACGCTCAAACTCGTTATCAATAATGTTTTGAGCGGTGGCGAGTACCGTCTTATCAATCCGCTCGTTGAAAAACTCCATGTCTTCTGGGCAAGTTTCCATTACATAATTGAAAACGTGCTTCAAAAATGCCTCGGCTAAATCCATATCGCCTTGCAAATTGCAGAAAGCCATTTCTGGTTCTACCATCCAAAACTCTGCTAAATGCCTTGAAGTATTAGAGTTTTCGGCTCGAAAAGTCGGCGCAAAAGTATAGACATTGCTAAAAGCCATTGCCATAATTTCTGCTTCTAGCTGTCCGCTCACTGTTAAATAAGCTGGTTTACCAAAAAAGTCTTGACTATAGTCAACTTCTTGCTTATCTGTAAGCGGAACTTTTTTTAAGTCCAAGCTAGTAACGGTAAATAGTTCCCCCGCGCCTTCGCAATCGCTGCTGGTAATAATGGGAGTGTGTACCCACAAAAAGCCGCGTTGTTGGAAAAACTGGTGAATGGCAGTTGCACAGGCATTTCTGACCCGAAAAACTGCCCCAAAAGAATTAGTACGCGATCGCAAATGTCCAATTGTCCGCAAAAATTCAAAGGAATGGCGTTTTTTTTGCAAAGGATAAGTATCGACATCTGCTTCGCCGTATACAGTAGCTGAAGTCGCCTGTAACTCAATGCGTTGCCCTTTTCCTTGCGATGGGACTAATTTCCCCGTAACTTCTACTGAAGCCCCGGTATTTAAACGCTTTAACAAGTTCTCATAGTCAGGCATTTGCGAATTTAGCACCACTTGCAAATTAGCTAGAGAGGAGCCATCATTTACCTCAATAAAGGCAAATCCCTTCAAATCGCGTTTGGTGCGTACCCAGCCTTGAATAGTTAAATCTTCCTCTGGCTGACCGTTTTTTAATATGTCTGCAATACTTCTAGTCATCGTGGATTATAAATAATTTTAGGTATTAATTCTAGCTAGTACAAGACTTTAAGATCCAGCCTACAACAATCCCCAGTCCGCCGAACCTCACTGCTTGCCAGAATGGTTCTTTAAAAACATCTATAGTAAATAGCTGGCTTTCTAGATTAACCTCTATGGTTTCTAGCTGAGTTTTAATTTCTTTTAGTTCCGCTTGCAAGGCTGGTAGCTTTTTATGAGCTAATTGTGGTCTGATTTCCTCTAATCGGTGCTTAAGCTCTACTTTACGTTGGCGATTACTTTCTATTTGAGCGTAACGTTGCTTGAGGGCAGCTAGGGCTTGTTCTACTTCGGCAATACTTTCTTCAATATCTAAGTTTGAAGCATCTTGACTTAATGATTCTCTGGGCGGCTGCATATAATCGCTTGATACAGTAAGACTAGATAACCTTTATTTATGCCCGATCTTATGCTTGAAAGTACCGAAATTGTCAAAACTACTAATCTTAATGATTTGGACACTCTACAATTAGCTCAAGCTTTGATAGAAAGGCTCACTATTTCTCCCAACGACTGGCACAAATTAAAGTCTAACCGCAAAGCCCGCTCTAGCGAACAAGCTGCGGCGGCAATAGTATTTTTGCTCAAAGACAGACCCGAAGAAGCCCTATTAAGGTTGCAACAAGCTACGTCCTGGTTAGATCGTTCTATCTCTGCGCCTCCCTGTCCTAGTCATGGTTCGGTAAGCAAAATAGAAGAAATTTAATTAACTAGGGGAAACCGAAACCGCGACATTTGCTTGCACAGCCTCAACTCTGTGCCTTGGTCGTTCCAGTGTACTTGGTCAAAAATTGTTTTTAGCAAGCACATTCCGCGACCATTTTCTGATACTTCTGGGGGCAAGTAGTCGGTGGGATCATGACCTTGATCGCAATTGGGAGTAAAGCCGCAGCCTTGATCGATAATTTCCCACCAGTAGAACTCGCTTACTAAAAAAAAGCGGACTATAACAACTTTGCCAGGATCGAGCTTATTTCCATGCTTGGCAGCGTTGACCAACGCTTCTTGAAGTCCTAATCTTAGTTCTGCGTGCCATTTCTCTGGCACTTCCGCCAGCAATAAATCTAAAATTGGACGGAGGTAGAGAGTTGAAGCAAAGCTAATAGTGCTGCAATTGCGCCCGACTGGACGTGGTGAAATAGTAATCACTTACAAAAACCCCATAGCTTTTGGCTAGACATTAATTTGCTTATTTTCTGGTTTTCCACATGAGCTATGTAGTCATGTTTTATTCGCGCCTTGTATTGTCAGTAGGGAGTTTTTAAAGCTGATTCCTCAAATAGGTATTTTGCTTAGTACAGTGTCGTTTACTGTTAAGCCGTCGGCTAATTAGATTAAGATTTTAATCTGCAAAAGCTGATTACCTCCAAGCAATCTGCCAGTTTTGAGATTAGACACGTATAAGTATAGATATTTTGTGATTTATTTATCTACTTGAACGTGTTTATCTAACTAAACAGTTGCTGTTGTATTTCAATTTTAGCATTTCTCTTTCCATTACCCAAGCATTTTGTTGATATAAGCTCAAATGCCCTATAAATAGCGCTTACACCGTTTTACTTTCTGAGGTATACTCACAACTCAATAATCAAAGGGTGATAATTCTTGACGCAGGCGATAAATAATCGTGTTTGGCTCTACGCGAGCGAGGATTTCCGTAATTACGGTACTAGCGCCGAGTTGTCCCCAAGTGCAGCCGCGCTCTAAGTATATCTGCGCCGCCCGTCCTACCGCATAAGAGCCATAGGCAGCAATTCCGGCTTGAATAGTCGCCGTACCTACATAAGTAGAAATATTTAAAGGGTTCTCCCCACTAGAAAGGGCGGCGGTACTTTTACCCAATCCCCAAAATAAACTACTACCTAATTCCCCTAAAAGCAAGCCGCCAGAACTAAATAGTATTGTTCTTAATAGTTTTGCAGCTTCATAACCAGTCATCGGCAAATTATACAGCCGCGATAGAGAGCGAATTAGAGCCAAATCTGTTACAAATCCTCCCAATACATCTAGTAAAGCAATCGGATTTAGAGCGATCGCGATCGCCTTATACTTGGTGTACTGCCAGATTAACGCTTCTGCTTGTTGTTGGCGTTCAGTAAGGGTTATAGATGCGATTTCTGCTTGGGCTTTCTGTGCTTGTACTAGCCCATTTAGTGCTAGAAGACTCTGCCCTTCTCGGTTAAGAATGTTGAGAATTTTCTGTTTTAATTCATTTATTTGCGGCGATGGAGTTTCCCACTCGTAGCCAGTTTCCCCATTAGCCCACTCTACGCGCACTTCCAGGGGGGTTGGCTCGGCGGCAACCATAACTATTTCATCAGGCAAAGTTTCGCCTCTTGTCGCCCCTAATTCTTGGAGATTTTTGTAAATTGTTTGTCTATCAGTATCGGGATAAAGGTCAATTTTGTTAAATACAAGAATGAGCGGCTTTTGGTAGTGACGCAAGTTGCAAAGTGCTTGATACTCAGTTTGAGTGATATCGCCAGCAACTACAAACAAAATTAAATCCGCTTGACGAGCTACATCTTCAGCCATCTGACTTCGCGCTTCGCCGTCAATTTCGTCTAACCCTGGCGTATCGATTAGTTCTACTTGGACTTTGCCATTGGGACGCTCTGCTACCCACTGCACCGAGCGACACCACTGAGTTACACCGTTGAGCGGGCCTGTTTGAAAAATCTTTTGTCCTAGTAAGGCATTCAAAACTGCTGATTTACCACGACTAACTAAACCAAAAGCAGCAATCCGTATTACATTTGAGTCAAGTTTATTGAGAGTCGATGACAAAACTTCAATTTTTGGTTTCAGTAGCTTAAGTAATTCGGTGCTAGAAGATGGCTGATTATTTGGTTTACGCAAATTATTAGCGTACCAAGACAGCGCTTGGCGGATACTAGCACGAGCGCGGTTAATGTGAGATTCAGCCACAGTAGGTACAGAAGATGTTTGACGAATGCTCACAGGATAAATATTTAACGATATAACCTTAGATTTTGATTATAGGACTCTTGGAGGCATGAGAGTGGGGCTTGTTAGAAAACTATTGGGCTATATTTAAGTAAAGTCTTTTATCGCTGTACTTTTGTCTAATTAGGGCAATGAGCTTAATATTGGAATCCCAGCGTTTATTACTGAAACCAATTTTACATAACCAGCTTAATATCCTACACAGTATTTTTATCGATCCCTATGTGAGAAAGTATTTGTGCGACGATCACGTGTTTTCTTTACAACAAGTTGAAGATATGTTGAAAGAAATCGAAAAGTTTGACGAACAAAAGATTGGTCTTTGGTTTATTGAAACTAAAGATGAGCAAAAAATCATTGGGTTTGTTGGTTTGTGGTATTTCTTTGCAGGGCGTTGCTGAATTCAGGTATGAAAATGATGAATGCGTGATTTCAAAACCAATGTAGAGACGCTGCATTGCAACGTCTCTACACCAAGATTCATACATCTGATCAGCAACGCCCTTTGCAGAAAAGCAACCCAGTTAGTTTATGCTTTGCTGCCGGAAGCAATTAAAAAAGGCTATGCTACCGAAGCATCTACCCACATAATGGAGTATTGTTTTAGTGATCTTGGCTATCAATATCTTTTAGCAAGCTGCAACAAGCCAAACCTTGAATCCCAAAAAGTAGCTCAAGATCGCCTTAATCAAAAACCATCTAATTAATACTTTTTACATTCTCGATTAAAAAAGCGATCGCAAGAGTAATTAACTAGCAAGCGATCGCGTATTATAAAATTTACTTATCTAGAAATTCCTGAATTTTTTGCGTCAACTCTTGCCGATTTGACGTATTGAGCAAGTATCGGCTGATAAACCAAACAGAGTAGCCTATACCAACTAATTCAAAAGTTGGCGCTACCAAGGGAATTTCATTAATAGCTGCGATCACGGCTAAACTAACTCTAAAAGCAATAATTGCCCCGAAAATTAATCCCAAATTGATTAGTATCTGTTGATTATTGCCAAAAAATTTTCCCAAGTTATCAGAAAGTTCCGATAAAAAGCTCACAATCTGCCTAACTAGCCATTGTCCTTTTTGGACAGATTTACTGGTCGGATCGAAAGCTGTCTGAGGCTCAGGTTCTATGCTTACCTTGACGTTAGGAGTATTGGTTGTTGGTAGTTGGGTTGGATCTACTTCCATAGTTTTGCGCTTTTTAACTCAATGAATAAGTGTAAGTTACTATGCAAAGTTTATAATTTTGTTTACTGCTGCAACTAAGTCATCAGCAATTACATCCGGTTGCGGGTAAATAGATAAGTATTCTTGCTCCTGTTTCGTAATAAAGGCAGTTTTTAAACTAGAGCGGCAAGCACCTTGAATATCCCAAGCATGAGCCGCTACTAACCATAAGTCGCCTTTAGTATCCTGTTTAGGCATCGCGTAGACATCAGCATGAGGCTTGGTTTTGGCGATCGCATCACAAGAAAAAATGCTACTAAAGTAATCAATAGCCTTGGCACGTTCCAATAGCTGGCGCGTCGAAGAGTCGCTACCATTAGTTAGAGCAACCAAGCGCCAACCAGCATCAATTAAGCTCTGAAAAGCTGGCAAAGCTTCCGGTTGCAACTCAAGTTCGGTAAAAGATGCGATCGCATTATCTAATTGCGTTCTATCTACCTTAATACCCAATAGTTTCATCGTTCGAGGTAATTCGGCAGTTAATACTTCTATTAACGGTTTGTAGCCGCCAGCATAAGAAAGTGCAAAAGCATCCCGCAAAGATTGAGCAAACCAAAGTTCGAGAGCATAAGAAGGCGCTCCCATTGCGATCAAACTCTGGCGCGGTTTTTCTAAACTAAAACAAGTGCCAATAATATCGAAAGCGATTGTACCTCTAGTTTCCATTTAAACGGCGACTCTGGTAAATTCCAGTATTGTGTCATGCGATCGCGCTATCGAGATAGCTTTACAAAGGAATCAATTCTGTAAAATTTTGCAACAACTGATCGTTAGTCAATTCATCTCCTAATTGCGCCGGAGAAAAATGTACTTGAATCGCTGGCAATTTTTCTTGGTAATGAAGATTAATCAAAGCTTTCAAAGCCTCTTTGAGGGCGCTGACATTAGACAAATCAGTTTCAAGCTCTGGTACTTCCCCGATAAAAGCAACCGTAATCATGACTACCAAGTTACGAGTTATGGGTATAGACAAAGGCTCGTCCGTTGGGGTGGAATTACTAAAATCTGGTTCGCTAAGATAACGCTGTGCAGAGTCTGTAAATAGCTCATTAACGTAGTCTCCAGCTTCCCCTTCACTCCAAAATACATCTCCTTCGTTAGCCTCCGAGAGCCAGTATTCATCGTATTGCAGCAGGGTTTGACATACTTCAACTAAGCCCTCTCCCAACACCTCTAAGTCGCCATCCGAGTCGATAGCGGCTCTAGCAGTACGATTTAAAACTCCTAGTACTGGTGCTACTTCTTGCCCCGCCAGATGCAAAAATAAACGACAGACAACAAAACGAGTACCACCCGTTAACTTACTAAAGCGATCGCGTAAACCCATTTTTTTACTCCACAACTTTATTACTTACTTTACCGTTGGCAAGATAACCCTAGCTGTGTTTGTACTTAATCTATGAATATTGGCATTATTGGACTGGGATTAATTGGCGGCTCGTTGGGGTTGGATTTACGCAATTGCGGTTACAAAGTTTTGGGTATAAGTCGGCGTGAACAAGTGTGTCAACAAGCAATTTCTCGTGGTGTTGTAGATTTGGCAAGTAGTGACTTTGCTATTCTGGCGGCGGCGGAGGTTGTATTTATTTGTACGCCCATAGCGGCGATTGTTCCTACCGTAAATCAACTAATTCCTGTTCTCAATGGGGATACGGTGTTAACTGATGTGGGTTCGGTTAAAGCGCCAGTAGTAGACTCTGTTGCACCTTTATGGTCAAATTTTGTTGGCGGACACCCAATGGCGGGAAACTCTGATAGTGGGATTGAAGCCGCGCAAGCCAATTTATTTGTTTCTAAGCCTTACGTGCTAACTCCAATTGAATCTACGCCGCTTGCAGCAATAGCTATAGTTGAGAAAATTGTGGGAAGTCTGAGGGCAAAAATTTATCAGTGCAACCCTCAAGATCACGATCGCGCTGTTAGTTGGATTTCTCACTTACCAGTAATTGTAAGCGGAGCATTGATAGCTGCTTGTCAAAGTGAAGATAATCCAGAAGTTTTGACTTTAGCCCAAAACCTTGCTAGTTCTGGCTTTCGAGATACTAGCCGCGTAGGTGGGGGAAATCCCGAATTAGGCTTAATGATGGCGAGTTACAACCGCGATGAATTGCTTAGAAGTCTGCAACACTATCGCCACAACTTAGATGAGTTAATTGATTTAATAGAGCAAAAAAACTGGGTAGAGCTAGAACAACAATTGCAGTTGAATCATGCAGCGCGATCGCATTTTGTGCAGGAATAGATAGGTTTGGATAGTGGTTTCCAGCTAGATTGAGTTACCCGTACTAATACAGATTGAATTTAGATAGTCTACTTTTTAGCAGTATTGTCCAAATTCTTCTCGTTTCCCAGAAGCTATGGCATAACCAATTTATAGTTGGCTGCGAATGAAATGAGTGCAAATTTTTGTATTTTGATACCTTCTAAAGTTTTTCAAGTTGAAAAACGGTTCCCTGAAAAGTTACAAGCGTGGGTTGCAGATCATAGGGATGAATTCTACTCTGATGAATTCTACTCTTATTGCCCTGTCCCTAACTCCCGTTTACCTAATTACTCGTTAATCACACTATCAGAATTTCAGGGTCGCCCAGATGTTCATTTAGATTTACCAGAAAAAATGTATAGTCGATATCGTGTAATAGATTGGGAATTTTATTTCCTACAATCTCCTGTTCTGCAATCCTTATTATCATGGTTAGCAGAAATATACGTTTACCGTGAAGTTGGTTTGTTAAAATATTGGTCTGGCTCAGATAGGCGCAAGCGCTATCCTTCAATTACCGTTGGCAGTATTGAGGGAAGTGTTTCAAACTTATCTGCTAGGGAATTGCCGCTAGACAAAATCCTATTTTTCCCTTTGACCAGTTATTTGATTTGAGGGAATTACACTATTGTCTAGGTGTATTTTTTGTAAGACTACCAGCAGATACGGCAATTTTTCAGAAGGCATTAACACATAACGAGCGCCCATGCGATTATTCAAGGAGGTCTTGGGTTGAGTTTAATACCGGAAAAACTGCTATTTTTAGAGTCAGTTTGTTGGCAAACAGAAAATGTTTATCGCTTTACTCCTGAGCAGATGTTAAGTCGCTACGAGCGAGGCTATTCGTACCGCCAGCTATTTAATAATCTTGAGGGTGAGGAATTAAAGTTTTTGCAGAAGCTCGCAAAACAATATGATTCTTGGCTTCAAGCCACTCTATGACTTTTAAGTTAGATTGTCCTTTAGCTGTCTTCAAAAGGAATCTGTTTGCTCTGCCAAAGTTTCAATCAACAAAGTCATTTGCTGTTGCTTTTGATTTAAAAAAGTCTCGCATTCCCGCAAATACTCAACAGCCGTACTAAACTCTGTAAAAACTTCCGCAAGCTCTAATTCGCCGGATTCTAGTTGACTGATAATTTTCTCAACTTTGGCAACTGTTGTCTCATAATTCCAATTTGTTTTCTTTTTAGCACGGGTAGAATCGGTCATTATTTATCGAGAATTTCCGTTACTTTGACTTTAACTTGACCTGTACCTAGTTGAACAAGTAGCTCTTGCTCCAACCCTAACTCATCACTCCGTCGCGCGACTTCTCCGTTTTCTGTTCTCACTACAGCATAACCCCGTTGCAATACCGCTTTAGGGTCTAAAGTTGCAAGTTTTTCCTGCAATAATTGGTAGCGCCCAGTGACATTTTGCAGGCGTTTTTGGGTTACTTGGATTAGCTGCTGTTTTTGCCAGGCAAGTAGTTGTTTTTGTTGGTGAATTTGCTGCTCTAAAGGCAGTCGTTGCAAGCGACTTTGCAAGCGATTTAGACGATTTTGGACAGTATTTATTTGCAGCGTAGCTGCTCGTTGCAGAGCTTGCACTCGCTCTCGATGTTCAGTGTAAAGGCTTGCAAGTTCTGGTACAACTTGTTCGGCGGCGGCGGTAGGAGTATGAGCCGCCGCATCTGCAACCAAATCGGCGAGGGATTCATCGCGCTGATGACCAATTCCGGTAATGACTGGAATTGAGCAGTTTGCGATCGCTCTTACTACTCTTTCGTCGTTAAAACAAGCCAATTCTTCCGTTGCACCACCCCCACGAGCTAATATTATTACCTCCGCCCGCCGATCTTTTTCTACTCGCTCTATTGCTTTAACAATCGATGCTGGCGCTTGCTCCCCTTGCACTATAGCCGGAGAAAATAACACGTACAAACCAGGATAGCGCTGTTTTAATGTTTTTTGGATATCGCCCCAAGCCGCCGCAGTTGGTGAAGTGACAACAGCAATAGTTTGGGGATGTACGGGCAAAGACTGTTTGCGTTGAGAATCGAATAAGCCCTCTGAGTACAAGAAGTCGCGCAATTGCCGATAGCGCAGTGCTAATAACCCCTCTCCGGCGGGTAGACTTTGCCATACAGTTAGCTGATATTGTCCACGCCCAGGATACAGGCGAATACTGCCTAAAACTATAACTTGCTCTCCAGTTACAGGAATTTGCGCCAATTTTTCTAATTGACCATTCCAAGCTACACAACTAATTGCGGCTTTGTCTTGGGGATCTGTAAGCGTAAAAAATAGTCCTCGACGGTGGTGATTGGTACTCGATACTTCCCCAGTAATCCAAACTTGGCGCAGTTGCTCGTCTTGCTCTAATAATTCTTGAATGTAGGCTGTAATTCCACCTACAGAAATCGGTACTAACTCTGGTACGGTATCTTGATCGAAAGTCATTTGAATAATGCGATCGCACTTATAGATAATTTTTCCGGTATTCTTAAGTTACTGTGAGAAAAGGGTGATCGTACCAAAAATATTCACCAAATTCTTTACATTACTTCACACAAATCCCAGTTTGCATATTGGGCGGAGGGGAGAAAATTTCGGTAAAATAGTATATCTGCACTACTGCTGAATAAACTTACAGTTTTTATATACCTCCCTATTTAGAGGCGCGAATGGCAATCGAAACAACAGACACCTCTGGAAAGCAAAAAGCTCTAAACTTAGTTCTTACCCAAATCGAGCGCAGCTTTGGTAAAGGTGCAATCATGCGCCTTGGCGATGCCACCCGCATGAAAGTAGAAACAATCTCTAGCGGAGCGCTAACCCTAGATTTGGCACTAGGCGGTGGTTTACCCAAAGGGCGGGTAATCGAAATATATGGCCCAGAAAGCTCTGGTAAAACAACTTTAGCCCTCCATGCCTTAGCTGAAGTGCAAAGAAATGGCGGTGTTGCCGCCTTCGTTGATGCCGAACACGCTCTCGATCCTACTTACGCCGCAGCATTGGGTGTAGACATTGCAAACTTGCTAGTTTCTCAACCAGATACGGGAGAATCAGCCCTAGAAATCGTCGATCAGTTAGTGCGCTCTGCCGCCGTTGATATTGTAGTCATTGACTCGGTGGCGGCGCTAGTTCCACGCGCAGAAATTGAAGGCGAGATGGGAGATGTCCATGTCGGTTTGCAAGCTCGTTTGATGAGTCAAGCCTTACGAAAAATTACTGGTAATATTGGTAAGTCTGGCTGCACGGTTATCTTCTTAAACCAGTTGCGTCTAAAAATTGGTGTTACCTACGGCAGCCCAGAAACAACAACTGGCGGTAATGCTCTAAAATTCTACGCTTCGGTGAGGCTAGATATCCGGCGCATTCAAACTTTGAAAAAAGGTACGGATGAGTTTGGTAACCGAGTCAAAGTTAAAGTAGCTAAAAATAAAGTTGCTCCGCCATTCCGCATTGCCGAATTTGATATTATTTTTGGTAAAGGAATTTCTACCCTTGGTTGCATCGTCGATCTGGCAGAAGAAACCGGAGTTATTGTCCGCAAAGGCGCTTGGTACAGCTATAACGGCGAAAACATTTCTCAAGGTCGAGATAATGCGATTAAGTACCTAGAAGAAAAACCAGAAATTGCCGAAATTGTCCAGCAACAGGTACGCCAAAAACTAGAAATGGGAGCCGTTGTTTCTGCCAATTCTGTAGCGGTAGTTAGCGATGATGATGAAGGCGAAATAGATGATGTAGATAGTGAGTAAATAAAAATTGCCTCAACATAAAATAGCGCCCCTACTAGGGGCGCTATTTTATGGTAGAACTACTTTTCAGCCTTATATACTTCTGCACCGATTAAATTGTTTTGGTAACTAGAGTTGGAGACTCGCTAGGTGCGATTGAGTATTTGACCAAATTTGCCAATTCTTGGAGTTGACTAATTGCCTCTGCCCCTTCCAACTTCATCAATTCGCGGTCATCCCGCATTTCCGTCCAGGTAATTCCATAATCAGACACTAAAAACCGGATTAGATGGTTTTCTTTTAAGCTGACCATGAACGATGCACTACTCATTTGACCGCCACAGGTGTAACAAGAGGCTGGGTAACCACGGCGCTCTAACACAATGCCTAAAGCTTGTAAGTTCATTACCAGGTCTTGAACAAATTGTCGGTGTTGTTCTGCTAGTCTTAAAAACACTGTTTTCCCCCAAACACCACATCTAATTATAAGCCCTTCTTTATATTTCTTTAGATTTACTGCCAATTTAGGTAAATAAATCTGCAAATATATTTTATTGGGCGTTGCTTGAACTATTTAATTACATCTAGAGGCTAACCGATCCCCAATAAAACTGCTGGAGCTTGAATAACTAAAATCGCTACTATTTCTAGTGGTATACAGTCAAAGCGCTTGCTGCACAAGCAAAGCAGGTATGTTTATAAATAAAATATTAAATATAATCCCAATTCAATTTTCCTACCCTATAGAGAAATTAGCCTGAGAATAGTTGTTTGGTATTGTCTTTCGACCTATTGAGCCAATATTATATCAAGGGCGCTCTAGCGAGTAACTGATTCTCTTACCAACAGATATACTATATTAGCGGTTTGGGTCTACACTGCTTGACAAACAGGTTAAGCGATAAATTTGAGTTTGTCGCCCAAGAAAATTATTTGACAAGCACAGCATAATAAGCACTCAACTCATACTTCCCAATACCGCAATTATCCAGCTAGTATCGAATACAACCATTACAAACAAACAAATCAGTACGGGTAGCCTCATCTAGCCTCTAAGTTCACTCGTTCGCTCCTTCCATTTTTGCCTCAAATACCAGCATTTTTACTCTTAACTCATTAGCGTAACTACAGTACAAAGATACCTAGCAAGAGAAAGAAATGATACTAAGTGACTGTGTAATTACTTAAAACCTTACAGCCTGTTGGTAGCCATAAAAAATAAACATCTCGTGAATTCACTCTGGGATAATCTCTAGCTAGACGTTTACTGTGTTGGCTATTAGCTTGCGTGTACCTAAAATGTCTAATTTGACAATTAGTATTCGCAATTCTACATCTGCCCTAATAAAAGTTTATGCGCTACCCCTCCGGCCAAAGATGTGTAGCGCACAAGACACCCAAAAACTTAAGGAGTCTATTGGTTTAATAATACCTCATCGTACTGACAAAACTTACATCCCTGATCCCATCGCGATCGCTAAAAAATCAGAGAATTAGTCTATGCCTTTAGATAGAGATTTAGAGGCGAAAACTTCTCTATTGCAGTAAATAGAAAAATTTTCTGACAACACTAGCCTCGGCTCAAAAATTAAGTGATTGCGGCAGCGATCGCACCATAACAACGAATTTTTTAATAACTGCGCGGACACTAAGCTGTCATCGCAGACAAACAATTTTGCACTTAACACCAATTTAGTAAATGAGGTTTTATCTATGGATAGTATGCTGAATAGTATGCCGGAATATTACAAGACCTCCGACTCCTATGCGGAGATGCTTCGGAACCAAGATGTAAATGTTTTCTCACCGTATATCAATTTATTTAAACAATTTGCCAGCCCCGATAGTTCTGTAATTGATATTGGCTGTGGAGTCGGTACAAGCACGCTGCTATTAAGACAGGCAGGATTCGACGCTATGGGAACCGATGTTTCAGAAAAATTTTTACCTGCTACGAAAGATAGATTTTGCGCTGTAGACTTCCAAAATGCTGTAGATATTCCTAGCAATACTTACTCTGCTGTTGGCACAATGAACGTGATTGAACACGTAGAACGTCCACAAAATTTCCTCTCTGAAATAGTCCGTGTTGTCCGACCAGGAGGAAAAATTATTTTGATGGCTCCCAATCTAACTTCGCCGCTTGTACCTGTAGGTATTATCAGAGATCTGCTCAAAAAACGTACCCCCTACATGGGTATTACAAGTTTTTCTGAAGCGTGCGCCTTGCTGGGAGCCAACTTCTGGCGTTCTTTACGTGCAGAACTTGGTTGCAACACTTTTGAAATGCGTCAGCCTATTTTAGATAATGGAATCGTTGGCTACGATGCAGATGCTGTGTATTGGACAAATGCAACGGAAATTCGCCGCTTTTTAGAATCTAAAAACTGTAAAATTATTTGCTTTCAAAAGCAAGGGAACTCTATGGCATCCAGGTTGATTGCTAACCTCGTGCCTGGATTTGCAGGTAAATTGTGTATTGTGGCACAAAAGAGCTAACTCACCTTCGCGTAATAACTTTAAAAAATTAGCGTTATAAAACTGTTGGCAGCTTAGGATTTGGTATAGGAGATTAGGAAGAAGATATAAGGGGTGCGAAGTACGATCGATGCTCAAATTACCACACTTAGAGGATGTCATGACTTCGCCCCAATTTGATGGTCAGATGTTACAGCCTAGCGTCTTTAATTCAATTTTTAACTTCCTTGCACTGCTCAATTAGAGTAGCTACTAAGCCCGTCCACCCAGTTTGATGACTTGCGCCCAAACCCGCACCATTATCGCTATGAAAATACTCATGAAAAAGTATTAAGTCGCGCCAATGGGGATCACTTTGAAATGCCACCCCACCATTAAAAGGACGCTGACTAGAACCATCTTTGAGAAAAATCCGCGTTAACCTTTGCGATAATTCCGTTGCTACTTGCTTAAGGGTCATCATTTGCCCTGAACCTGTAGGACACTCAACTAAAAAGTCATCACCTAAATAGTTATAGTGGTTGTGCAGTGACTCAATGATTAAGTAATTGATCGGAAACCAAATTGGCCCGCGCCAGTTTGAATTACCACCAAATAAAGCTGTTTTAGACTCTGCTGGTTCGTAATCTACTCGATACTCGTTGTCATTGATACGGAGAATGTAAGGATGAGACTGATGGTATTTGGAAACTGAACGAATGCCATAAGGACTTAAAAACTCCTTTTCGTCTAGCATTTTGTGTAAGATGCGGCGCAGTTTGTCGGGATATGCGATCGCAAGTTGTCTTCTTGCACCAACACCCAGGGTTTCCATACAGGCAACATTTCTTTTCAAGTCGGGGCGATTATTAATAAACCACTCCATCCGCCGTTTAAAGTTGGGTAACTGCTGTAATACTTCAGGTTCCAATGTAGCGATCGCAAATAAAGGAATTAGCCCCACAAGACTTCGTACTTTCATAGGGCATTGGCGATCGGGAAATTGCAGCGCATCGTAGTAAAAACCATCCACTTCATCCCACAATGACATTTGGCTATTGCCAATACCATCCATTGCGGCGGCAATTCTGAGAAAATGCTCGTAGAACTTACTTGCAATATCTTCGTAAGCTGAGTTTTCTTTAGCTAATTCAAGAGCAATTGTCAACATATTCAAGGAATACATAGCCATCCAGCTTGTACCATCTGCTTGTTGAATATAGCCGCCTACGGGCAATTTTGAACTGCGATCAAAAACTCCAATATTATCCATGCCTAGAAAGCCACCCTGAAAGATGTTTTTGCCTTCCACATCTTTACGATTAACCCACCACGTAAAATTTAATAGTAGCTTTTGAAATACCCGCTCTAAAAATTGCCGATCCGCTCGTCCATATATTTGTTTTTCAATTTGATAAGTGCGCCAAGCTGCCCAAGCATGAACTGGTGGATTAACATCATCAAAAGTCCATTCATAAGCTGGTAATTGCCCGTTTGGGTGCATATACCATTCTCTTGTAAAGCGGCTGAGTTGGCGTTTGGCAAAGTCGGGATCGATGGCGCTGAGGGGAATCACATGAAAAGCCAAATCCCAAGCTGCATACCAGGGATATTCCCACTTATCAGGCATGGAAATAATGTCATTATTAAATATATGTACCCACTGACTGTTTCTGATGCTGTAACGTTCTTTTGGCGGTGGTGGAGTATCAAGATCGCCTTTTAGCCAATCTTCAACTACGTAGTAATAAAATTGCTTATTCCACAACATTCCTGCGTAGGCTTGACGCTGGACATTGCGCTCGTCGGCGGATAATTCACCAGGAGAAATGCGTTGATAAAATGCGTCGGCTTCGGCAATTCTAGTTTGAAATATATTTGTAAATTCTTCACCAAATGCTTGTCCTATCTCCGACGAATCACTGAGGCGCAACTGGATAATTTCTGTCTCGCCTGGTTTAACTAATAAAGTGTAATGGGCAGAGACTTTAGTCCCAGTTAAATTTGGATTTATGGTTGGCTGCTGGTGAATTAAATAGTCGTTAATTCCATCTTTTACATAAGGTGAAGCATTAGGCGTATTAAATAATTTTTGATTATTAGTTTCATTTTCTGTAAATAGTAAGTTAGTTTTACCTTCACAGTACAGCCATCGTTTACCTAAAGTCGGATGAGTAGCTCCCACAATACTAAATTCGTCATTATTAGCAATTTTTTTAAGGATCGGCTTGGGATTTTTATGATTCCAAGACCAATAATTTCTAAACCAAAGAGTAGGTAACAAATGTATTTGCTTTTCTTCTGGGCCTCGGTTAGTAATACTAATTTGGATTAAAATATCTTCTGGGGAATTTTTGGCATATTCTATAACCACATCGAAGTATCGATCGTTGTCAAATACACCAGTATCGATTAATTCAAATTCTGGGCAAGTGCGATCGCGCCATTTATTTTCTTCAACTAATTGCTGGTAGGGAAAGGCAGCTTGCGGATACTTATATAGACACTTCATGTAAGAATGAGTCGGGGTATTATCTAAATAAAAATAATATTCTTTGACATCTTCCCCATGATTACCTTCGCTATTTGTTAAGCCAAATAATCTTTCTTTAATAATGGAATCTTCGCCATTCCATAAAGAAATCGCCAAACATAACCTTTGGTGATTGTCAGAAATACCCGCAATCCCATCTTCTCCCCAACGGTAAGCGCGCGATCGCGCACTATCGTGAGGAAAATAGTCCCAAGCCGCACCATCAGGACTGTAATCTTCTCTAACCGTACCCCATTGGCGATCAGCTAGGTAAGGACCCCAACGTTTCCAATAGCTAGTGCGATCGCGATCGGCTTGCAATCTTGCTTCTTCTTGAGTCATGATTTTCCTCCCAGTAGCGATCTTGCTATATTATTTAAGTTTTGGCATTGCCTGCAAAAAGGCTTTGCTGTGAGATGAGATTATTTTAATGCGATCGCTAATTTTCGCGTCTGTCCAATTCTGATGAGAAAGCTTATACTAATATTTAACAAGTAGATAAATAATTAAATTGCTCTTAAATTCTTAGCTTACAAGTAAATTTATGCTATTACAATTAAATCAATTAGTTGTACAACCTGGTCAGCAATTGTTACTAAAAAATGTTTCTTGGCAGATGTATGAAAACATTTTAGAAGAATTGGGAGAAAGTCGTTCTGCCAAAATTAATTACTCCCAAGGGCTTTTAGAAATAATGACTCCACTGCCAGAACATAAATTTGACAAAGAAATCATTGGCGACTTAGTAAAAGCACTACTGGAAGAACTTAACATTGAATTTGTGCCTCTTGGCTCCACTACCTACAAAAATGAGCAAATAGCTGAGGGATTAGAAGCTGATCAATGTTTTTATATCCAAGATGAAACAGCAATTAGAGGCAAAAAGCGCATAGACCTTAGTATAGATCCTCCACCAGACCTAGCAATTGAAATTGATATTACCTCTCGCACTCGTCTTAATAATTACGAAGCTTTGGGAGTGCCGGAATTATGGCGATACGATGGTCAAAGCTTAGAGATTAATGTGTTAGAAAATGGCAAGTACGTTAATTCAAATATTAGCCGCAACTTTCCTAATTTCCCTTTAATTAAAGTTATTCCTCAATATGTAGAGCAGAGTAAAATTAAAGGTAGAAATGCCGCAATTAGAGCTTTTAGAAGTTGGGTAAGAGAGAGCGGTGCAGAAAGTTAAGTTTGTAGATGTTTTAACGGAGGATGGAACTATAATGCTTGAACGGCACGGTTTTCTATTAAAGAGGTGCAGGACGCGCGTAATATCCTGCCAACTCTAGCTAATTGGTTTCCCTCTCCAGCTAAGAGAGCGAAAAGTACGCGCGTTAGGGTTTCCCTGCACAAAACTTTTTAAAAGAGAGGTCTTAAATTACCAACTAGATTTTACTACCCCTGGTAATAAACCTTGGTGCGCCCACTCGCGGAAAACGTTACGAGATAGTCCAAAATCGCTGTACACACCTCTAGAACGACCTGTAACCCAACAACGGTTACGCTGGCGGGTACGAGAACTATCACGAGGTAGCTGCTGAATTTGCCGATGTATAGTTAGCTTTTCTCTTTGGTTGGTTGTGTTTTCAAACTGTTCTATCAATGCTTGACGCTTCTCAGCATACTTTTCTACTGTTCTTGCGCGCTTTTTTTCGCGCTCGATCATGTTCTTTTTAGCCATACAGCCTACAATTATTTTTTTACTTCAAATATTCCATTGTACATCTTATCCAATCGGAGAAAATTTTAGTACATAGACTAACGCCGAAAAGTTAGCATTTAGTTAAGACGATATAGGAAATTAATTGCATGGGTAGCGAAACAATAGTTCTTTTATCTCATAGAGAATTAGAAAAAATGCGTCGGGCGGGGAAACTGGCGGCAGAACTTTTAGACTATTTAGAACAAATGGTAAAACCAGGAGTAAGTACTTTACAACTAAATGACGCAGCCGAAAAGTGGACGCGATCGCACAATGCCAAAAGCGCGCCTCTTGGCTATCACGGCTTTCCTAAGTCCATATGTACCAGCGTAAATGAAGTTATTTGTCACGGCATCCCCAATGCTAAACAAATACTCGCTGATGGCGACATCATCAATATAGATGTGACCCCAATTTTAGATGGTTATTACGGCGATACCTCTAAAACATTCTTTGTGGGTACGCCTTCGCCCACAGCAAAAAAGCTAGTTGAAGTAACTCAAGAGTGTCTGCGTCGGGGTATTGCCCAAGTGAAGCCAGAGGCGCGGATTGGAGACATTGGTGCAGCGATTCAAGAGTACGCCGAAGCTCAAGGCTTTTCTGTAGTGCGAGACTTTGTTGGACATGGTGTTAGTAATATTTTTCATACTGCGCCTCAAGTTCCTCATTATGGAACTAGAGGGAAAGGAAAGCGGTTAAGAGCAGGTATGGTATTTACGATTGAGCCGATGATCAATGAAGGAAGCTGGGAAGCAGAGGTACAAAGCGATAAATGGACGGCTCTGACACGCGATCGCAAACTATCGGCTCAGTTTGAGCATACAGTAGCTGTAACAGATGATGGCGTAGAAATTCTCACCTTACGCCCTGGGGAAAATTATTCGTTAGAAGTTATTTTGAGATGAGATGTATTTAACTTTCCAATCTAAACAATGCTCTAACGTGTAATTAATTTATGGTTGAAACTATCATCGTCATCAATCTTTTAATTGCGTCGATACTGCTATTTGTAGCTAGGCGAATATGGCTATTGCGGCCACGGCTCCAGCGTCTAAATAATACTTTAACGAGTGTCAATCGCCGCACTCAGGCAGCTTTAGCTGGGACACCCAACGCGATTTATAAAGGGCAAATGGGTATTTATCAGCTAAAACAAAGAAACGAGCCATTGCAAATTAAAATTCAACGGGTAAGACAAGTTTTATCTCTTTTAAGTATTGGACAACAAGCATGGCAGCGTTTTTCTTTTCCAAATACCACTTTCCTTAATTCTCGCCTAGGACGACAAACACCAAGCTTTAGAAAATAATGAGTGTAAACGGCATTGCTAAAGTATCCTACTAACTAATTGCAGATAGTGCGATCGCACATCACTAGAAAAAATCAGCCTAAAATGGGTGTAAGGAGAGAGCGCAATAATGTCTAACAACCGTTCGGGAACGTTTATTGGCGGAGTATTGCTAGGTGCGGCAGTCGGAACCCTGACCGGGCTATTGCTGGCTCCACGTACAGGCAAGGAAACTCGTCAATTTTTGAAAAAATCCGCCGATGCGTTGCCAGAATTAGCAGAAGATTTGTCCACAAGCGTACAAATTCAAGCCGATCGTCTTTCTGAATCCGCGTTGCGTAATTGGGATGGCACTTTAGAGCGTCTGCGCGATGCGATTTCTGCGGGCATGGAAGCAAGCCAAAAAGAAAGCCAATTATTAAACCGCAACGAAGCTACTCCAGAACCACCTATTCTAGATCACTTGTAGCTACCTAAAACACCGTGATTGACCCTATATTTTGGCTTGGATTATCCATTTTATTAGTTGCTGTCAGTCTTACGGCGGTTTTGGTGACAGCAATTCCGGCATTACAAGAAGTGGCGCGGGCGGCTCGTAGTGCCGAAAAACTATTTGATACTTTAAGGCGCGACTTGCCTCCTACTTTAGAAGCAATTAGGCTTACAGGTCTAGAAATTAGCGAACTAACTGATGATGTCAGCGATGGCGTTAAAAGTGCAAGTCAAGTAGTCAAACAAGTCGATCGCAGCATTGACAGTGCTAAAAAACAAGCGCAAAAAGTTGAAGTAAGTACGCGGAGCGTGTTTGCGGGAGTAACGACAGCTTGGAAAACTTTTAATCGCCGCCCAAATCGCCTTTCTCCTAGTCAAAGAGAATTGACAGCAAGTAGAACCCGATTTAGTTATCCCCAAGAGTCGCTAAACGAGTTGGACAAGGAAAGTGAATTAGATAATTACCAATTGAGCGATCGCCCTGGCGATGTAGAGACAACTAACAATTCTCGTAAATCGATGTCTGAAGAATCCGCAGATTCAATCCTGCACGAGCTAGAAAATGAGTAGTTGCCAATGATCGGTGTTGCTTGTACTTGAAAGGAGAATCGCCCTCATGCTGCTAGATGACAATCGAAATAGTAAAAGCAAGCTGAAACCTACCTATAACGGTGTTTTTGCGCTAATTATTATTAATTTAGTCATTTTTATAGCTGACCATATCCTAAATCTCGGCTTTATTCAGAATTTATACTTAAATTTTTCATCTCCTGCTTGGTATCAATTTTTTACGGCAATGTTTTGTCATGCCAATTGGGCGCACCTTTCTGGCAATCTATTTTTTCTTTACATCTTTGGCAAATTAGTTGAAGAAGAAGAAGGCGTTATTGGCGTTGTTAGTTCTTATTTAATCTGTGGTTTGGGTGCAAGCGTCATGAGCTTGCTTTTCCACGGCAGCAGTGCAGGCTATTCTTTAGGAGCATCGGGCGCAGTCTTCGGCTTATTTGTAGTTAGTGTTTTAATCAAGTTAAGCTGGCACTGGCGCAGAGTTTTGGAAGTTCTCATTCTCGGTCAATTTGTGGTCGAACGGATATTATTTGAATTTCGCCAAACTGGGATTTCTGACGGGGTAGATCATGTTGCCCATATTGGCGGAGCGTTGGTTGGCGTAGCCTTAATCATGGTGTTGCTGCGCCTACAACCTGTGAAAAAGTTACGGTAATTGTCCTCTAGATCAGCTTTTTTAATTTTTGCTCTGTCTTTGTAATTGCTCAAAGCTTTGCCAAGGATACCTATATTAGAGTAAAGTAAACAAATGTAAAGAAATATTAGTTTTAGCGTCCTTTCAACGCTGAAAAATATTTACAAATAGTTCAAGTTAGAAATACTTATAGAATTGCTCATGCAGCGTTTTTCTTGGCAACGAATTTTCGTATATTTTTGTGCAATCTTCTTAGCAGGAGCAGCATGGAGTAACGTTACACCTACAGCATTAGCTTATAATAATCCTGATTTACTACCAGCAATACAAACACCAATTATTGACTTAGCCAAGTCCCTGACTAGCGTTCAGGAAGAAAAGTTGGCGCAACAATTAGAGGAATTTCAAACAGAAACAGGGTGGAAACTGCGCGTTTTGACGCAATACGATCGCACTCCTGGAACCGCCGTGAAAAGTTTTTGGGGCCTAGATGAGAAAAGCATTCTGCTCGTAGCGGATTCTAGAGGCGGAAATATTCTTAATTTTAGTGTTGGTGATGCCGTTTACGATCTTTTGCCGCGTACTTTTTGGATAGAATTGCAAACGCGCTTTGGCAACCTTTATTTTGTGCGGGAAGAAGGCGAAGATCAATCAATTATTCAAGCAATTGGCTCGATTGAAGGTTGTTTGCGTCAAGGTGGTTGCCGTGTTGTGCCAGGATTACCGCGAGAACAGTGGATTTTGACTTTGATTAGTTCGGTTGTTGGTGGGGTGATTTGTGGATTTGCTGGTCAATCGCGCAGTAAAGGACAAGGTTTTTCGTGGCAATGGGCGTTAATTTTCTCACCACTATGGGGAATTTTATTTTTCGCCTTTGGAATTGCGCCAGTAATTACTCGTACGAACGAATGGTTGCCATTAGTTCGGAATATCTCTGGTTTTTTAATTGGGGTTTTGGTAGCTTTCTTGTCACCAATTTTTAGCCGCCCTTCCGCTTCAGAGAATTAACGCAAACATTACAATAAGAAATAGTATTGCTCAACAAAGACATACCGAATTGGTGTGTCTTCTGTGTTTAGGGGCAAATCTAGATAAAACGTTGACTTAGCTTTACATGATCTCTGGTATTCAAACTTTACCGACAGAAGTTGTCCACCTAATCGCCGCCGGAGAAGTAATTGATTCATTGGCGGCGGTAGTGCGAGAACTTGTCGAAAACGCTATAGATGCAGGTGCAACGCGGATTGTCATCTCTGTATGGGCAGAGCAGTGGCGGGTGCGGGTATCTGATAACGGTTGTGGGATGAAGCTTGACGATTTAAAACAAGCCGCCACCGCCCATAGCACTAGCAAAATTCGTAACTGCGAGGATTTGTGGCAAATTAACAGTTTGGGCTTTCGGGGGGAAGCTTTGCATAGCTTGGCGCAACTAGCTGATTTAGAAGTTCTCAGCCGTGGACAAACCACCGATGAAGCTTGGCGGGTTACCTATTGTCCCCAAGGAGAACCCGTAGAAATAGAAACAGTTGCGATCGCACCAGGTACAGTAGTTACAGTAGATAACTTATTTGGTACGTGGTGGGAACGCCGCGAAGGATTGCCGACTTTAGCGCAACAAACAAAGGCAATTCAAACTACTATCGGACAAATTGCTTTATGTCATCCTCAAGTAACTTGGGTAGTGTGGCTAGATGACCGCCAGTGGTTTACGCTGAGTCCGGGGATAACTACTCAACAGCTATTACCGCAAATTGTTCGTCAATTGCGCTTAGGTGACTTGCAGCAGTTAAAAGTTGAAGTCCCGCAACTGGGAATAGAAAACCTGGGGCTTTTGCAACTGGTATTAGGTTTACCCGATAGATGTCATCGCCATCGCCCAGATTGGGTAAAAGTTGCTGTCAATGGGCGAATAGTGAAGCTACCGGAAATAGAGCAAACTATTTTAGCTACTACTGCCAAAACCTTACCACGCGATCGCTATCCAGTCTGTTTTCTGCACCTCAAAATTAGTCCCAATCAAGTTAATTGGAATCGCCACCCAGCGAAAACCGAAATTTACTTAAATAATCTCACTCATTGGCAAGAACAAGTTAGTCAAGCCATCGAGCAAATTTTGCGTCTTAATAGCGATAGTGTTTGCGAACAAGTGCATAACGCAAGGGTAGGAAAAGTAATTAAAGCCGCCGAAGCCCAAGGTACTTATGGAGTAAAGCCAGCACCACAAATAGAGGCAAGTTTTAGTTTAAAGGCGGTTTCTCAAGTCCACAATACTTATATTATGGTGGAGCATCCGGGGGGCTTGTGGTTGGTTGAACAACATATTGCTCACGAGCGGGTTTTGTACGACCAATTGCTGACAAACTGGAAGTTAGTCAAGTTAGAAACTCCAGCTATTCTCAACAATTTATCAGCAACACAAACTTTGCAATTAGAACGGATTGGCTTAGAGGTAGAGCCTTTTGGCGAGGATGTGTGGGCAGTCCGCAACGCGCCAGCACTTTTAGTAGAGCGAAAAGACTGCGCTGAGGCACTATTAGAGCTTAGTTTGGGAGGAGATTTACAAGCCGCTCAAGTTGCAGTTGCCTGTCGCAGTGCAATCCGCAATGGTACGCCGTTGAGTTTAGAGCAAATGCAGACTCTTGTAGACCAATGGCAAAGGACTCGCAACCCCCGGACTTGTCCGCATGGTCGTCCAATTTACCTATCCTTAGAAGAAACAGCCTTATCGCGCTTTTTTCGCCGTCATTGGGTAATTGGCAAAAGTCATGGAATTTGAAAAATATTACTATTAAACTAGAAAATTGTGCAGTCGGCTAAATACTATAAACTCTAATACTTTTCGGTTAGTTAATCGAGTTGTAGCGATTGCCTCCGCTCATATTTGTTCTGCTTGTTCTGCAATAAGTTTTATAAATCTATCCGTTTCCTTATCAAAGCTATCTTGAGCATTCAGAAACGGAGTTATAAAATTTTTACCATCTATATCGCCCGATAAATACTGTTTCTGATGTGTCAGCATTATTTTATTGACTCTCCCACGAGTTTCAATAACTTTTGCATAATCTGGCTTGAGTTTTGAGAAATACAGGTCAATTAACATTTCAATACGGCTAAAATCAACTGTGTTTTTTTCTCCTATATTCTTCTCGTCCATTTCTAGTACACTTTTAGAGTCAATATCTCCTGACATAACACTGGTGCGATAAATAAATTATTGAGATATTGGCGCTCCACTGTTTAAATAAAATATACAACTCTTCTAGTTTGGTGCGAATTAGTTCTTTCTGCTTTGCATTTTGTTCATAGCTAAGTTGTAAAGCTAGTCTTTCATTGTTTGCTTTATTGGTAATAAATATGCCAGTTAGCGTTGCGCTTGCTGTGATAAAGCCTGTTAAGGCAGTTATGTATAGAGTGGCAGGAATTTGCTGTGAAAAACTAACCAATTTTAACTCCAATGTTGCTATCGTTATCTTGTGTTGCTTAACTGTCTTTACTTTGCACCACCTTTTTCCTTTCTCAACGTTGAGTCGAGACTTTCAATTTGATGGTTTCAACTTCAATCTGCGATCGCGCTTGCTGCTACTTTACTAAAATACTTAGATGATTCATAGAGCGATCGCACCCAACATCTCTAACTAATGGTTTCAAATCCTTTGTGCGATCGCGCTTGCTGCTACTGTACAAAAATCTCAAGCACAAAAGCGCACTTCATGATGAAAGCGCAATCAATTACACACCCTAAAATTTGCGGATGGCGATCGTATAAGATGCTCGTTGCTTGGACTCTCGTTGAGTTTTCACAATCCGAAAGTCTCGATCGCAGTAAAGATGCTCTAACTGGGGAGTGGCTTGGAGGATTTTCTCGACCTTTTTAGTCGTTGTTCGATCCAAATGCTTCAATCTAGTCAACTTAGGAGAGGCAATTGCTTTTGTAAACCAGGCATCGGCAATATCAACAGTAAAGGGTTTAGCCCGAATTCGCAACGCCTGCTCAACACCCACATTTTGAATCAACCATTGCTGATTTTTGACTTCGTAACGTTGAATCAGCATAAAGTCGTAGGCTACCAGCCACGAGGATAGATTTTTTAATAGAGGAAGGCGAGAACCGGGAGCGTACCGTGCCATGTTGGCGTAATATCCATCGGGGTGAAAGATTTGGTAGGATTGGTCGCGGATACGCCCCGGAAAAATGTCTTGAAAGGGAATCGTAGACCAGAGAGATAGCCAAACTCCCTGAACCAGAGAAGCCTGATCGCTGGCAACTGGAACTGGATTACGCTGCTGAAGTTCTGCAAACAGCACTGCAAGTTCTGTCTTATAAAACTGATTTTTTTGTGCCAAAGAATTACTATCGCGTCCAGTAACTAGACGCAACACAGCTTGTTTCAACTCCTCCGTACTTTTCTGCGTGAAGCCATCTAGGTTTACCATAGACGTTACCATCCATCTCTGTTGAATTGAGTTTGCTCGCTGGTGGGCAATATATCTAGATTACAAAAGACAAATCTTGAGTTGCGCATGACATTTTTATTAATGGGTTTAACTCTAATGTGCGATCGCTAATTCTATGGCTCATCACCTTCAAATGGCGACAAATCTTGTGGATTAGTAATTGTAATGCTTGAAATACCTGCAAAATCCTTTGGATTGAAAGTCAAAAGATGCGTAATTCCATTTGCAAGCATGGCTGCGATAATGCGAGCGTCATGAGTGCGCTTACCCATCACTTTGTTTGTTGTGACTAAGTTTAGCCAATTTGGAAAAATCTGTGGAGATTCCTCCAACAATGGGAAACGATCGAGAAGTTGGTCTATCGTGCTTCTGGTTTGTTCTACCGTCCATCCCAAGCCATTAACTTGAGTTGATCTTGTAGCAACAACCCAAAATTCAACAATCACTTGCGGCGTAAGCAAACATTCATCCGATCGCATAAGTAGACAAGACACAGCATCTGTTGCAAGCTGATGTTGCACATCAGAAGGATTGCAAAACCGCATAACAACATTGGTGTCAAGCAGATAGCTTGTCATTCTGCGTAAATATTATCGCGGTTAAAGGCTTCATCGGGTAGACTTAAACCATTTTTAGGAAGTTGTGAAATCCATTTACGAAACTCCCTGGATCTTTCTACTGATGTTGACCTTTGCCAAAATGGAGTAGACGATGTAACTTGTTTGGACTGAAATTCAACGAAGGCTATGAAGTCAGCAATTTTCTTAATTTGCTCATCGTTTAGCTTGTCTAATTCTTTTTTAATTTCTTCTCGCAGCATAGGTAGATTTTGAGAAAATAGACATCTTCTATGATAACTTACGCATTCCTACCCGTCTGGTTCAAATCCTTAGCTTGCAGTACAATCTGCGTAAGCAATTCCTTTAGTGGCGTTAGGCTCAAGTTTGAGTCTTAAAGAGTCTACTGGGCAGCAAGTAATTTACTTCAAGTGTTAGAGCGATCGCATTTATTACCCTAAAATCAAAAACAAACTCTAAAAAATAGCGATCGTGAAATATTATATTGTCGATGTGTTTGCCCAAGAAAAATATAACGGCAATCAACTAGCCGTATTTGTGGATGCTGAAACTTTAACAAGTCACCAAATGCAGCGTATAGCTAAAGAAATAAACTACTCAGAGACAACTTTTATTACTAATAATCAAAGCCGAGAAGGTGGCTATGACGTGCGTATATTTACCCCAGGACAAGAAATTCCTTTTGCTGGTCATCCTACCCTAGGAACTGCATACATCATTCAGCAAGAGATTATTCGGCAACCTGTTGAACAAGTTACTTTAAACTTAAAAGTCGGACAAATACCCGTAACTCTGCACTACACAGATAATTCTGTAGAATTGCTGTGGATGCAGCAAAAACCGCCGATGTTTGGACAGATATTTGCAACCGATGCGATCGCACCTCTATTAAATTTAACGGTAGATGATATAGATAATAACTTTCCGATTCAATCCGTTTCTACAGGTTTACCATTCATAATTGTGCCTTTAAAAACCTTAGCCGCAGTTAAAAAAGCTAAGATAAATCTAGAAAAGTATTTTGAATTGATTAGTAACACCGAAGCTAAGTCAATTTTGATATTTTGCCCAGAAACCTACCACCAAGAAAATAACTTAAACGTGCGTGTGTTTTGCGATTACTTAGGTGTTCCCGAAGATCCGGCGACAGGGAGCGCTAATGGTTGTTTGGCTGGATATTTAGCGAATTATAACTATTTTGGGGCGGATTCTATTGATATTCGCGTCGAACAAGGTTATGAAATTGGCAGAGATTCACTTTTGTTATTGAAAGCTCAAAAAACAGACGCAGACATCGATGTTTTTGTTGGCGGTAAAGTAATTATGGTAGCTAGAGGCGAATTTGTCTAAAAACGTGGATCTTAAAGAACGTTTATACAATCATCTTATTCAACTGGTACGCGATCGCGATCCTTACTTCTCTACGGCTGGGCATTTTTTTGTCCAGCAATACATCCTTCAACAATTGCAACAGTGGGGAAGGGTAGAAATTCACGAGTTTCAGGTAAACGGTAGAACTCACCAAAACCTAATTCTGCATTTACCCGCCGCCAATAACAGCAAAAAGCCACCGATTTTAATCGGCGCACATTATGACGGCGTACCAGGAACACCTGGTGCAGATGACAATGCTACTGGGGTTGCAGCTTTGCTTGAATTAGCGAGAATCTTTGCAACGCAACCAATCAAATACCCGCTTCAGCTAGTTGCTTTTGATATGGAAGAATACGGCTTATTGGGTAGTATTGATTACGCCACTAAATTGCAAAGCCAACAGCAACCGTTACGGTTAATGATTTCTCTAGAAATGCTGGGCTATTGTGACTCTACACCTGGTTCTCAACGTTATCCATCGCCTTTAGAGCGAATATACCCAAATACGGGAGATTTTATTGCTTTAATTGGCAATTTACCCACAATTCCCGATTTACTTAGCTTGAGTAAGAATATGCGTAAACATGGTACAGCGTGTCAGTGGCTACCTGCACCCAATCGGGGGTTAATTGTTCCTCAGACGCGCTGGAGCGATCACTCGCCATTTTGGGATCGAGGTTACAAAGCAATAATGGTTACAGATACCGCTATGCTGAGAAATCCTCACTATCACAAAGAAAGCGATCGCATTGAAACTCTAGACTTAGACTTTTTTACTGGGGTTTGTAGCAGTTTAGCTCAAGCAATTCCCTTATTGTAGTTAGAGCCTAGCTGATTTAAAAGTATCGCACTGTGCCGGATCTCCAGTTTGGATTCCCTGCTTAAACCAACGAACTCTTTGAGCAGAACTCCCATGAGTAAAGGATTCTGGCACTACATAGCCTTTAGATTGACTTTGCAAGCGATCATCCCCAATACTACTAGCAGCGTTTAGCGCTTCTTCTACATCACCTGGTTCCAAAATTTGCCGCGATTTCTGAGCATTGTTTGCCCAAATACCCGCAAAACAATCAGCCTGCAACTCTTGTCTAACAGAAAGTTGATTTGCTTCTACTTCACTAACTCGACTTTGCAAAGAGCGGACTTTATCAGATATTCCCATGAGATTTTGGACGTGATGTCCAACTTCATGAGCAATTACATAAGCTTGAGCAAAGTCTCCTGGTGCTTGGAGACGCTCTTGCAAATCTCGGTAAAAACTTAAATCTATATACAGTTTTTGGTCAGCAGGGCAATAAAAAGGTCCCACCGCCGCTTTAGCATAACCGCAAGCTGATTCTACCCTGTCCGAAAACAGCACTAAAGTAGGCTCTACATAGTTTCGGCCCATCTCTTTAAATAGCGGTTGCCAAGTATCTTCAGTATCAGCTAAAACTACCGAAACAAAGTCAGCAAGGCGATCGCTTTCGGGGGAATTTTGCCTAGTTACAGCAGTTGGATTGTCGGTAGTAGGTGCAACTTGCTCTAAAATTGCCGGATCTACACCGAAAAATGCAGCAATTAAGGACAATACAACAAAACCAATTCCGCCGCCGACTACTGGGCCGGAAACCCCTGCGCCGCGACGATCCTCAACATTGCTACTTCTACGACCAAATTCCCAACGCATAATAGTTTCCCTGTGACTTTAATTGCAAGTTTGATTGACTACTCCTACAACGTGCAACCTACTTCAGTGTTATTTGTATTCTTTTAACCAGTACGCACAGCGACAGATTTTGGTAACTTCTAGCGCTGGAATGATTTTAATCTTGTGCAGGTTTGAAAAAATAGTTTTGCTTAGGGCTTTAGCAAAGAGACGCAGATATGCCGCAGTATTTTGGATTGGGGACAATTGAACAACTTGAGATCGCACTTGCAATAGTGCTTATCAGCTTAAAATTGAAAAAGATCCAAACCCAACGGCAACCTATGCTAAAAACAATCAAAGGAATTTACCAAGATGGACAAGTTCATCTCGCCGAGCTACCACAAGATGTTAGCGAATCCCAAGTTCTTGTCACCTTTCTCTATCCTAGCAAAATCGATCCCGTCAAACTACACCAACTGATAGAGCGTTTGGAAACAATTGCGGGTATTGGGCAAGGCTTTGAGGAACTCAATGCTGGTCAAACTCGCCCCCTCGGAGATTTTGTCCAAGAAATGCAGCAAAAGTGATGACATTGAGGCTATTGTTACCCCAATAACATAGACAAGCAATGAACGAGCAGAACAATCTGAAAGTGCCTACTATTGTCGAGAAAATTTTATCTGACACTCTAGTAATAGGGTTCCAAATGGCATCTGAACCGTTAGCAGGTTCGTTGCTGAGAACTTTAGCTGCAAGTAAACCCAGTGGTAATTTATTAGAACTTGGTGCTGGTACGGGTGTTTCTACAGCTTGGCTACTTGACGGCATGGACAAAGACTCACAGCTTGTCTCAGTGGAAAATGACTGCACATTAGCTTCTATTGCTCAAAAATATTTGGGGCAAGACCAACGCCTCACTTTTCGAGTGGAAGATGCGGAAGCTTTTGTTGAAACTTTATATAAGAGTAGTCGTCAGAAGTTTGACTTGATTTTTGCCGATACATGGGCAGGAAAATATACTCACCTTGATGAGGTGTTGTACATTCTGAAGCCAGGAGGTTTTTATGTCATAGACGATATGCTGCCTCAGACAAACTGGCTAGAAGGTCATGAACTCAAAGCTAGCTTACTCGTTTCAGAATTGGGTAGTGTCTTAGATTTGTTAAAAAGGAGTTTAGAAATGGTAGATAATAGCTAGAGTTTAATAAGTAGATTGACGAATAACTATGACTGTTTGGTTAGCTGTTCACTGCCCTCACTGCCAAAA
>JAABUN010001848.1_pt1 | contig 42420 bp, 52 predicted proteins | sample 5559311 | NCBI WGS metagenome assembly JAABUN01 (sample SAMN10711877, study PRJNA513370) | rock metagenome | isolation source: Antarctica rocks | place: Antarctica: Victoria Land, Siegfried Peak sud
TTCCTGTTGATAACGACGAAAGTATTTATTCCATTGAACTTCATCAAAACCTTTTTTATCGAGCTCAGCTTTTTTAGATTTCGGCATTAAACCATTTTACAGATTTAATGCCCTAAAGGGAATAAGAGAATTTGTTACGCGACAACCAAAGGAAAGTCTAACGACACTTTCAAAAGCAAAAGTTACAATCGCCAATTATTTGGGCGGACAATATTTTCTAACAGTTGACGAAGTTTTATTAACGGAAAATAAAATACTTTTGATTGAAGGAAAACACAGCAAAAATGCGATTCTTCCAAGTAAAGGCGATATAAAAGACGGTCTGTTAAAAATGATTTTGTATTGCAATCTCTCGGAAGTATTTGTTGATGGAAAGCCTTTAAAAAGCGAAGCCGTTTTAAGTTTGACTTCTTCCAAACTGAAAGGCGCAATAGATAATTCCAGCAGCGAAGAACAGATTTCTGATTTTGTAATGGAAAACAACATTTCAGCGTCGCAAAAAACTTTAATCGAAACGGTTATTGCTGAAGCCAGAGAAAATAAATTTATCGTTAGAATCCAGTTTTCAAGATGATAAAAAGCCCGTTACGTTATCCCGGAGGAAAAAGCAGGTCGGTGAAAATCATCTCCGCGCTGATTCCCGAATTCGATGAATTCAGAGAACCGTTTTTGGGCGGCGGTTCGATTTTTATTTATGCGAAACAGCGTTTTCCGAATAAAAAGTTTTGGGTGAATGACCTTTATTTCGAGCTTTACAAGTTTTGGGAAATGACTCAAAAAGACGTTGATGCGCTCGTCGAAAAAATTTACGAGTGGCGCAATCAATTTCCAATCGGGAAAGAACTGCATAAATTTTTGAACGAAAATTTAGATGGCTTCGATGATTTGGAAAGAGCCGCCGCTTTTTTCATTTATAATCGCATCACATTTTCAGGCACGAGTTTGAGCGGTGGTTTCAGCGAAGGTGCATTTACAGGGCGATTTACGGAAAGCAGTATCCAACGACTAAATGAATTTGCCAATGTCATCAACGGCACAACTATTACAAATTTCGGTTATGAAGAATTAGTAAAACGCGACGGAGAGAACGTGTTTGTCTTTCTCGACCCGCCATATTTTTCGGCGAAAAAATCTGCTTTGTATGGCAAAAACGGAAATATGCACAAATCATTCGACCATATAAAATTTGCGGAAACTATGAAAACCTGTCAACACAAATGGCTTATCACTTACGACGACAGCGATTACGTCAGAGATTTGTTTTCTTTCGCCAACATTACACCTTGGGAATTAGTTTACGGAATGAGAAATGTAACGGCAGAGTCAGACCAAAAAGGCAAGGAACTTTTTATTTCAAATTATTTGCAATGATTATTCTTGGACAAAATGATTAAAAGATGAATGACTTGAAACGTTTTTTAGACGCGCAGGAAAATGATTTTGAGCGAGCTTTAGCTGAAATTAAACGCGGCAGAAAACAAAGTCATTGGATGTGGTATATTTTCCCGCAAATCGCGGGTTTGGGTTCGAGCGAAACTTCCAGATTCTACGCCGTCAAAGACCGCGCCGAAGCCGAACTTTACCTGGCGCATCCGGTCTTGGGCGCGAGGCTCGTCGAAATATCCGAAGCATTACTGGAAATCGAGGGCAAAACGGCGAATCAGATATTCGGCAGTCCTGACGATGTGAAATTGAAATCATCAATGACTCTGTTCGGAGCGTTAAAAAATACAAACCCAATATTTCAAAGTGTTTTAGACAAATATTTTAACGGAACAAACGACCTGAGAACATTGCAGCTAATTGATGATTAAAAATGAAGCATCGAATTCGTTCGCAGCAAAATAAAAACACTATGCAAATCAGCGCAAGAAATTCATTAAAAAGCAAAATCAAATCAATCGAAGACGGCGCGAAAGGTTAATCAGATTCTAAAATTGAAAGACGGAAGGATGAAGTTTCGGCTTCCTCCTTTTTTATTTATTTTAAGAATGACTTGTGAGCTGATAACTTTTAAGTTATCTTTTAGTTTGTGAAAGAAGAGCGGCAAATCATATTTCACGGGCATTACTTTCAGGAATTTTATCTGTCGGTCAATGATAGCGTGAAAGAGAAAATCGGCTACGTCTTTCGGCTTATCAAAACGGTAGAAATGGTTTCGGAAAAATTTCTGAAACATATCGAAGGCACGGACGGTTTGTTTGAAATCAGAATTGAAGTCGGGAGCAATATCTATCGTATATTCTGTTGTTTCGACAAAGGCAATCTGGTCGTTTTGTTCAACGCATTTCAGAAGAAAACGCAGAGAACGCCGAAGAAGGAAATCGAATTAGCGGAACAGCTAAAAGCGGAATATTTCGCCTCGAAAAAAGGAGCAAGATGAATAAGAAAGAAGGCATCAGAAACGCTAAAAATTTTGACGAAATTTTAGACGTTCAATACGGGAAAATCGGAACGAAAAAGCGCGACGAGTTTGAACTGAAAGCGCAGTATTTCGTCATCAGCGAAATACTGAAACAAGCGCGGCGCGAAGCCAACTTGACACAACAACAGCTTGCGGAAAAAGTCGGCACGAAGAAAAGCTATATTTCGCGGCTCGAAAACGGCAAATGCGACATTCAGCTCTCGACGCTTTACCGAATCTTTGAAGACGGGCTTGGCAAAAAAATAAGTTTGCTGGTTGCTTAAATTTCTGCTTGTCACGGCAAATTATTCAAACGTCTCACCCGACACATTCACGGTTGACAAAAACCAATTGATGCGTGCTTCCGCAACGCTTTAACGAAGCCGGATTAGACGTTGTGAAAACCGAAAATCTCTACAACACGCGACGGCGCGAAAGGCTATTCGGCGTAAGGCGCGAAAGATGAATTAGGAATGATGAAGGATGAAGTTTCGGCTTCATCCTTTTTATTTGCGCTAAAATTTTGCAATTTGCGGAAAAGTGTCTTATAATTGTGGACAAATGTCGCTTAAATTTGGAGTGGTGAAATTATATGAACATCGAACAAAAATTGGACAAAGAAATTTCCACTCTTTTTAAAACGTCTGCGGAAAACAGAAAATTCGGCACTGGCAAAAGTGATTTGACGTATCGGAAGTTCCTTGGCGATAAGATGTTGATGATCGCGGTTATCAGGCGCGGCGTTCCGTATTCGCTGTTTGATTTAATCAAAAATATTACGCCGTTTAGCGACGGCGATTGGGCGGAGTTTTTGGATGTTTCGACAAAATCTCTGCAGCGTTACAAGCAGGACGCGAAACAGTTCAAACCGATTCATTCGGAAAAAATTATCGAGATGGCGGAAGTAACGAGCATCGGAAAAGACGTTTTCGGCGATATGGAAAAGTTTAAGCTGTGGCTCGACACGCCAAATTTTTCATTGGGAAATTTGAAGCCGATGGAACTGCTCAAAGATTCATACGGCAAAGAAATGGTAATCGGTGAACTGACCCGTATCAATTACGGGATTCTGGTTTAATGGAAGCGTTTAGACTTTCGCGGGGAAAATATGCCGCGCCGCTTTCGGGTAAAGGCGCGGCGATGAAAGGCGCGCGTTGGAATTCCGTCGGCATCGAATTGATTTACACGGCTTCAAATCGCTCTCTGGCGATGGCTGAAGTTGCCGTTCATCTGACGCTCGCCACTGTTCCTAAAGATTATGTGATGCTCACGATTTACTTACCTGACGACGTTTCGCTGCAAAAATTAACCGTTGCCGATTTGCCGGACGGCTGGAACGCATTCCCGCATCCGAATTCAACACAAGCGGTCGGCGACAAGTTTATTTCCGATAACAAATATTGCGTTCTGCAAATTCCTTCGGCGGTTACACAGGGCGACTTTAATTTATTAGTCAATCCGTATCATTCGGAGTTTTCAAAAATAAAAATTATCGAGATAGAAAAATTTCCCTTCGATGAAAGAATATTTAAGTAACCGAAACAGATATTAACGAAGCCGGGTTAGACGTTGTGAAAACCGAAAACCTCTACAACGAGCGACGGCGCGAAAGGTTATTCGGCGTAAGGCGCGAAGGTTGAATTGGGAATGACGAAGGAAGAGGTTTCGGCTTCGTCCTTTTTATTTATTGCCTTCTTAAATCTAATTTCTTATATTTATTTCACGCGATAGAAAAATAATATGGCATTAAGCTGGAACGAAATAAAGAGTCGGGCGATTGAATTCTCGAAAGAATGGAAAGACGATTTTAATGAACACGCCGAAGCGAAATCGTTTATGGACGCTTTTTTCAATGTGTTCGGAATAGCGCGTCGGAGAGTCGCAGCTTTTGAGCAAAAGGTTAAAAAGGAAGACGGGCGACAGGGTTTTATTGATTTATTGTGGAAAGGCAACATTCTCATTGAATTCAAATCACGGGGAAAAAATTTAGAAAAAGCTCACAGCCAAGCGAAGGATTATTTTCCCGGAATTAAAGACAGCGATTTACCGAAATACATTTTAGTCTGCGATTTTGAAAGTTTCAGGCTTTACGACTTGGAAGAAGATACGACGGTTGAGTTCAAACTCTCTGACTTCGTAAGCAATGTTCAGCATTTCGGCTATCTGCTCGGCTATCAAAAAAAGATTTACAAAGAACAAGACCGGGCGAATATCAAAGCGGCGGAGTTGATGGGCAAATTTCACGACCGCCTTGAAGAAATCGGTTACACCGGACATCCGTTAGAAGTTTATTTAGTTCGTATTTTATTTTGTTTGTTTGCCGAAGACACGACCATTTTTAACAAACAGCAGTTTCAGGAATTTATCGAACAGCGGACGAGCGAAGACGGAAGCGACCTTGCGGCAAAGTTGCAGGAACTTTTCCAGGTGCTGAACACGCCGAAGGAAAATCGTTTTACAAATCTCGACGAACAGCTTGCCGACTTTGCGTATGTCAACGGGAAATTGTTTGAAGAAATTTTGCCGACGGCGAGTTTTGACGGCAAAATGCGGCAGGCTTTACTCGATTGCTGTTATTTGGATTGGAGCAAAATATCGCCCGCGATTTTCGGCTCGATGTTTCAATCGGTAATGAACCCGAAGGAACGCCGCAATCTGGGAGCGCATTACACGAGCGAAACCAATATCTTAAAACTTATCAAGCCGCTTTTTCTCGACGACCTTTGGAAAGAATTTGAAAGCATTAAAGATAACCGAAACAAACTTCAGGAATTTCATAAAAAACTAAGCGCGTTGAAATTTCTCGACCCCGCGTGCGGCTGCGGCAATTTTCTGGTTATCACTTACCGCGAATTAAGGCTTTTGGAAATTGAAATCTTAAAGGCTTTGAATAAACAAGGGCAGAGAGAAATTGATGTCAGTCGCGTTATCTGGCTCGACGTAGATATGATGGCGGGAATCGAAGCGGAAGAATTTCCCGCCCGCATCGCCGAAGTCGCAATGTGGCTGATTGACCACCAGATGAATATGCTGGTCAGCAATGAATTCGGACAATACTTCGTTCGCTTGCCTTTGAAAAAATCTGCAAAAATCGTTCACGATAACGCTTTGCAGATTGATTGGGAAACGGTTGTTTCCAAAGATGAACTTTCTTTTATTCTCGGCAATCCGCCGTTCATTGGCAGTGCTTACCAAATTGAAACACAGAAAAAAGACATGGAAATAATTTTTTCAGGTCTTAAAAGTTACGGAATGTTAGATTACGTTACTGCTTGGTATAAAAAAGCAGCGGAATATATTCAAAACACAAATATAAAAGTTGCTTTTGTTTCTACTAATTCAATTTCGCAAGGCGAACAAGTCGGGCTTTTATGGAATTTACTTTTTAGTCAATACAAAATAAAAATTCACTTTGCACATCGCACATTCAGTTGGAGAAACGAAGCAAAAGGAAACGCGGCAGTTCACGTTGTTATTATTGGTTTTGCCAATTACGACACCACAAATAAAACCATTTACGAGTATGAAAGTATTAAAGGTGAAGCTCACGCTGTAAAAGCGACAAATATAAATCCTTATTTAGTTGAAGGAAAAGACATCGTTTTATTATCAATTTCCCAACCTATTTCCAATGTTCCAAAAATGCAGTCAGGAAGTGCGGCAAGAGACGGAGGTTTTTTAATCTTAAAAGATGATGAGAAAAAAGAAGTTGTAAAAGAAAATCCGTCAACCGAAAAGTATTTTAGTCGTTTTATCAGCGGAGATGATTTTATAAACAATATCGTGCGTTGGTGCATTTGGCTGAAGAATGAAAATCCGACAAACTTTCGAGATATAAGAGTATTTCAGCAAAGATTTAGAGCCGTTAAAGATTTCCGTGAAAAAAGCACAAGAGCAGGAACGAAAAAAATGGCGGATTTGCCTTATCTGTTTGCAGAAGAACGACAACCCGAAAATGACTTTTTAGTGATTCCAAAAGTTTCATCGGAAAACAGAAAATATATTCCGATTGCTTATTTAACCAAAGATTACATTGTTTCAGACAAAACCTTTGTTATTCCTAACACCACATTATTTCATTTTGGCGTGATTACTTCTCAGATGCACATGACTTGGATGAAAAATACTTGCGGAAGATTAGAAAGCCGTTTCAGTTATTCAAATACAATCGTCTATAACAATTTCCCGTGGGCTGAAAATCCAACCGAAAAACAAATAAAAACCATCGAGGAAAAAGCCCGCAAAGTATTGGACGCGAGAGCCGAATTTCCGAACAGTTCGCTTGCCGATTTATACGACCCTTTAACAATGCCGCCCGCTTTGACAAAAGCGCACAACGAATTAGACAAAGCCGTTGACCTCGCTTACCGACCGCAGCCGTTCACGAGCGAGGCTAACCGAATGGTGTTTTTATTTGAACTCTACGAAAAATATACGGCTGACCTTTTTACAAAAGCGAAACCGAAAAAAACAAAAAAGAAAGCCTGACAATGAGAGGAAAAAACAATATGCAAACAGGCGCGAGAAATTCATTAAAAGGAACAATCAAATCAATCGCTCCCGGAGCGGTTAATACACAAATCATCATCGAACTTTCAAACGGCGTGGAAGCCGCCCCGGATTATCACGAAAGATTCGGCGGAACGCTTAGGTTTGGCGACGGGCAAAACGGTTTACGCCGTCGTCAAAGCGAGCGACGTAATGATTGCCACCGATTGATTTTCAGTTTGTAAAATTTAAGAAAGATGCGCGGCGAGTTTGCTTTCGCCGCGCATCTTTTTTATTTTGTAAGCAATGAACAATGATGAAAAACCGCTTGTCTCGGTAATAATGGGCAGCACGTCTGACTGGGAAACGATGCGAAACGCCGCCGACATTTTGACAAAATTCGGCGTTCCGCACGAAACGCGGGTAGTTTCCGCGCATCGCACGCCCGATTTGCTTTTCGAGTTTGCCAAATCCGCCGAATCGCGCGGCATCGAAGTCATCATTGCAGGCGCGGGCGGCGCAGCGCATCTTCCCGGAATGTGCGCGTCGCAAACTTGTGTTCCGGTTCTCGGCGTTCCCGTGCAGAGCAAAGCGTTATCAGGAATGGATTCGCTGCTTTCGATTGTGCAAATGCCCGCCGGAATTCCCGTCGGGACGCTGGCAATCGGCAATGCGGGCGCGACAAATGCCGCGCTTTTAGCCGTTGCGATTTTGTCGAACACGCGGAAAGATTTGCGCGAGAAATTGCGAAAATTCAGAGAAGAACAAACGGAAACCGTGCTAAAATCCGCTTTGGAGTAAATGCTATGGAGACACATCGAATTGAAAAAGTTATTCAATCAAACGGCACGATTGTTTTGGAGAATCTTCCGTTTGCCGAAGGTGAAACGGTTGAAATAATCATTGTAAAATCGGATGCTGAAGGCAAAAAAAACCGCTATCCTTTGCGCGGAACGCTCTACAAATATGAAGAACCGTTTGAACCGGCAGTTCCCGTAGAAGATTGGGAAGTTTTGAAATGATTATTCTCGATACGCACGCTTGGATTTGGCACGTTCAAGGCGATAAACGCTTGACGGTCGATTATGCAAAAATTATTCAGCAGTATGAAACAATCGGAGTCGGCATCAGCGCGATTTCATTGTGGGAAATTGCCAAAGCGGTCGAACACGGCAGGCTTTCGTTTCCGATACCGACTGCCGATTGGTTTATCATAGCTTTGGCTTATCCGGGAATTACGCTCTTGCCTCTCACTCCGCAAATCGCCGTCGAATCAACGCAGCTTCCAGACAAATTCCACAAAGACCCGGCTGACCGGATAATTGTCGCAACTGCGAGAATTTACAATTATCCGCTCGTTACATACGACGCGAAAATCTTAAATTACAAGCACGTTAAACTTTTGCCTTGAAGATGAATCCAATTTTACCAAACTCAACCATCGGCGTTCTTGGCAGCGGGCAATTGGGGCGAATGTTCGCCATCGCCGCCCGCAGAATGGGTTATCGCGTTCATACTTTTTCGCCCGAATCCGACACGCCGACCGGACAGGTTGCCGATACGGAAATCAACGCCGATTATGAAGATTTGGATGCGGTCAGAGATTTTGCGCGAAATGTCGATGTCATCACATTTGAATTTGAAAATGTGCCGTTTGAAACGGTCAAAGCGGCTGAAAAATTCGCGCCTGTCCGACCGCGCGGCGAAGTTCTGCATATCGCGCAAAACCGTTTGAGAGAAAAAACTTTTCTTGCTCAAAACGGTTTTCCCGTCGCGCCTTTTCGCCACGTCAAAACTTTAGGCGAATTGCAAAAAGCAATTGAAGAAATCAGTGCGCCGGCGATTTTGAAAACCGCCGGTTTCGGTTACGACGGCAAAGGTCAAGCGCGGATAAAATCAATCGAAGACTGCGAAAACGCGTTTGCGAAAATCGAAAATCAAGAAGCGGTTTTAGAAGCGTTTGTCGATTTTGAACGCGAAGTTTCCGTCGTCGCCGCGAGAGATTTGCAGGGAAATTTCGCGCACTTCGGCGTGATTGAAAACGCGCACGAAAACGGTATTTTAGACGTTTCGTTCGCGCCCGCTTTTGTTTCGCCGAAAATCGAAAAGGAAGCCGTGGATATTGCCAGAGAAATTTTAGAAAAACTCGATGTCGTCGGCGTTTTGTGCGTTGAATTTTTCCTGACCAAAAACGGAAAACTTCTCGTCAACGAACTCGCGCCGCGACCGCATAATTCCGGGCATTTGACGGTTGACGCTTGCGTTACATCGCAGTTTGAACAGCAGCTTCGCGCCGTCTGCGGTTTTGATTTAGGCGCAGCCGATTTCTACAAACCGTGCGCGATGGCAAATCTGCTCGGCGATTTGTGGAAAAACGGCGAACCGAATTGGGCAAACGCTTTACAAATTCCAAATGTCAAACTTCATCTCTACGGCAAACAGGAAGCGCGATGCGGACGCAAAATGGGACACTTGACGGCAATAGCGGAAACTGTCCAAGAGACAATTGAAATTGTAAGAAAGGCAAGGACAATTCTAAAGCGGACAGCCAAAATTTCTTGATAGTTATAATTTATAGTGGTAAAGTTTGAAAAAAATCGCCAGAGGTAAACTAATGAAGCGCCACAAAAAATCTTTCCTTTTCATTTTGATTACGGTGTTCTCTTTTTCCCCGGTGTTTTTCGCGGAAAATAATTTTACCGTTGCCGCCCAAAACACCCGGCAAACAGATGAGACGACAAAACTATTTTGCGAAGGCTGTGAATTAATCCGGCAGAGAAAATATGCCGAAGCGGCAAAAGTTTTTGAAAAAGTAGTTGAGGCAGACCCGACAAGACGCGGCGCGCACACTAATCTCAGTTGGATGTATATAGAACTCGGCAGATACGAAGATGCCGCTGCCACAGCGCGAAAGGAAATTGCGCTTTATCCCGAATCGTCAATGGCGCATAACAATTTAGGTTTTGCGCTGACGCAGTTAGGAAAATTCGAGGAAGCGATTCTCGAACTCCAAAAAGCAATCGCGCTCGATGTCCGCAACACTAAGGCGCATATTAATTTAGGATATGCTTTCAGCCGTTTGAAACGCTACGAAGAAGCCGTTTCCGCGCTTGAGTTCTTAACCCATTCAAATCCTGACTACGCGCAAGGTTACGCTTCTCTGGCAAGCGCGGCGATGATATCAGGTCAAAAAGAAAAAGCATTAAAGGCGAGCCAGACTTATGTTGATCTTAATCCTAATTCTGTGCCTGCTTTAATTGATTTAGCCAATAATCATCTGTCTGTCGGCAACAAAAAAGCTGCTCTCGAACAATATAAAATACTAAAAGAACTCGATTCGGCTGCCGCAGCAATATTGCTTGCCCGAATTAATAAATAGTTTTTAACTTAGAGGTCGCGCGATACGAAAAGTTTGCGGTATTTTACGAGATTTTCGGGCTTGGGCGAAAGTTCTTAAAAGTATAATAGCCGACAACTACATTAATAGAACGTAAATTCGAGATGAGCAATAGTCCAAAATTATTTTGGAATGAATAACACGGCTTAAGAGTTGATTCTAAATTATTTTGGACGTAAGTTTTTACCCGCGGCAGTTTATAGTTGGCGCACCTGATTTTCGCATAGTCTTTTCCTGTCTTTGACGTTAAGCAAAGTAAAATTATTACCGGCTTAATCCAAAACCTTTCCGCTTGATATTGCGTATGAAATCTTATTTAAAAGCAAATCTAAATATATTTCCCTGGAGAAACTGAATGGAAAATCGAAGACTTAACGCAAAAGTCGGCATGTTGCTGACTTTCCTCTGCTTATGCCTGCACATTGTTTCCGCATCAGCGCAAAATAAGACGAGCGAACCTAAACCAACTCAAAAGCCAGCCGAAAAAATGACCGAAACGTCGGCAATGGCGAATCTCGCCTGGCGCAGCATCGGTCCGGCGAATATGGGCGGGCGGATTGCCGACATCGAAGGCGTGCCGGGCGATGCGAATACGGTTTATGTCGCAACCGGCGCGGGCGGAATTTTCAAAACGACCAACGGCGGAATGAAATGGACACCGATTTTTGACCGTCAAAACACGATTTCCGTCGGCGACATCGCGCTCGAACCCGGTAACCCGGACGTGATTTGGGTCGGCACGGGCGAATCGAACACGCGCAACAGCGTTTCGTTCGGCGACGGCGTGTATAAATCAACAGACGGCGGCAAGACGTGGAAACATCTCGGTTTGAAGGACACAAACACGATTTCAAAAATTATCCTGCATCCGAAAAATCCCGACATCGCTTACGTCGCGGCGGTCGGTCACGTTTGGGGCGCGAATGAAGAACGCGGCGTTTTTATGACGACCGACGGCGGCAAAACCTGGGCGAAAACGCTGTATATTGACAATCTTCACGGCGCGTCGGATTTAGAGATTGACCCGACGAATCCGAATATTCTCTACGCCGGAATGTGGCGTTTCGACCGCAAACCCTGGACTTTTACGAGCGGCAGCGAACAGGGCGGCGTTTTTCGTTCGATTGACGGCGGCAGAACCTGGAACAAAATTGAAAAAGGATTGCCGAAACTCATCGGGCGCATCGGTCTGGCGGTCGCGGCGAGCAATCCGAATGTCGTCTACGCGATTCTCGAAGCCAAAGAAGGAACGCTTTACCGCTCGGACGACAAAGGCGAAACTTTTCGGCAGGTTTATAAAAATCAAAATATCGTCGGACGCGGATTTTATTACACGACCGTGCGCGTTGACCCGACCAACGAAAATCGCGTTTTCGCCGTCGCCTCGCCGCTTTTTCTTTCGATTGACGGCGGGCGCACATTCAGCCGCATTTCGCCCGCCACGCACATTGATTTTCACGCACTCTGGATTGATCCGCAAAACCCGAAACGGATGTGGCAAGGTCAGGACGGCGGAATTGCCGTTACGCTGGACGGCACATCCTGGGAATACGTCAACAATATTCCGCTCGGACAGTTTTATCAGGTTTTCGCCGACAACCGCGAGCCTTTTTATAATCTAACCGGCGGTTTGCAGGATAATGGAACATGGACCGGACCTTCGCGCACGCGAGAGCCTGCGGGAATTTTGAACGACGATTGGCGGATGATTAGCTTCGGCGATGGTTTTTACGCGATTGCCAATCAGGATAATCCAGACCTTTATCTGACCGAATCGCAGGGCGGCAACGTCGTCCGCACCGATATGAAAAACCGCGAGCAGCAGCTTGTCGTTCCTTATTTCGGCATCGGCGGCGCGGCGGAAAGTGACAAATACCGTTTTAACTGGAACGCTCCTTTGATTCTCTCGCCGCACGACAAAAACACGGTTTATCTGGGCGGCAGCGCGGTTTTCAAATCAACCGATTTCGGCAAATCTTGGACGACCATCAGTCAGGATTTAACGACCAATAACCGTGCGCGTTTGAAGGATGCGGGCGGACCCGTTTTTACGGAAAACACTTCCGCCGAACATTACGAAACGGTTATCAGCCTTGCCGAATCGCCGCGCCAAGCCAATTTGATTTGGGCTGGAACTGATGACGGCAATCTGCAAATCACGACTGACGGCGGGAAAAATTGGACGAACGTCGTCAAAAATGTTCCGAAACTGCCAATTGATTCGGCGGTTTCGCACATTGAACCTTCGCGCACAGCGGCAAATACGGCTTATGTCGCATTTGACCGTCACAAACTCGATGATTACAAGCCTTATATTTTCAAAACCACCGACGGCGGGCGCAACTTCACAAATATCACCGGCAATCTGCCCGAAAAATCATACGTTCACGTTGTTACGGAAGACCCGAAAAATCCGAATTTACTTTATGCCGGAACTGAATTGGGTTTGTATGCTTCGCACAACGGCGGCGGAAATTGGATTGAACTCAATCTGAAAAATCTGCCGCGAGTCGCCGTTCACGACGTTGTGGTTCACCCGCGCGACAACGATTTGATTTTGGCGACGCACGGGCGCAGCCTTTGGGTTTTTGACGATGCCGCGCCGATTCAGCAAATGAGCGACACGGTTTTGCAAAGCCCGACGTATCTGTTTAATGTGCGTCCCGCTTATCGTTTTACAACCAGATTTACGCGCTACGGCATCGGCGACAATCTGTTTCAAGGCGCGAATCCGCCGAACGGCGCGATTGTTACTTATTATTTGAAAGACAAACCGGACGAAAAAACAACGCTCAAGCTCGAAGTTTTTGACGCGACCGGCAAGAAAATCTCGGAAGTTAGAAATCTGCCGAAGGAGCGCGGTTTGAATCGCGCGGTTTGGAACTTGAGCCACGACGGAGCGCGTCTGCGCCGCCCGCCGCCGCCCGAACAAATCGAATTTTTCGGACCGCCGCGCGGACCGCAGGCGATACCGGGAATTTATACAGTCAAACTTCTGGTCGGCAACAAAGTTCAGCAGGAAACGAAAGTCGAAGTGCGCGTTGACCCGACCGTTTCGGTGACGACCGCCGATTTGCAGTCGCAGTTCGATTTAGCGATGCGTCTGCGCGATATGACTTCGACGCTCAACGACGGTTTGCGACTGCTCGACAGCGCGAAACAGCAAGCCGAGCAAATCGAACGAGTCGCCGCCGACCGTCTGACTGAAGTTCCGGCGGATTTGACAAAGGCTCTGGCGGATTATAAAAAGCGGATTGACGCGATAACGGGCGATTTGGTAGTCGGCGAAGAAGACGGAATCCGCGCTTCGTCAAAATTGACCGACCAAATCGGCGGTCTTTATTCCGCCGTCAGCGGCAGCAACGCCGCTCCGACCGCCGCGATGCGCGAGCAATTTAACTTGATGCAAACCCAACTGCCGCCGAAAATCGGCGACATCAACCGATTTATCAGCGAAGATACGGCTAAAATAAACCAAACTCTGCAAAAAGCGGGGCTTCCGGTTATTGTCGTCGGCAAAGCGATTGAGCCACCGAAGTAAAATCGAAATAGCTTTTGTTGAGGTAAAATTCCGTGAGGCGAGGTCAATTTCTCGCCTCTTTTTTTCTAAAAACTGACGGCAATTCGGGGTAAGAAAATCATTCGCTGAAACTTTTTTTTCAGACAAACTGACCCGCCGCAAACGCGGAAGCCCACGCCCATTGGAAATTATAACCGCCGAGCCAACCCGTAACATCAACCACTTCGCCAATGAAATAAAGCCCCGTAACTTTTTTCGCTTCCATCGTTTTGGAAGAGAGTTCATCGGTCGAAACTCCGCCCAAAGTTACTTCCGCCTTTTTATAACCTTCCGTTTCATAAAAAATAACCCGCCAGGCGTGAAGTTTTTTGGCGATATTCGCAAGCTCATTTTCACTGTAATTTTTCAAAGACTTCGATTTTACAATCGTTTCACAGAAAGTGTCAGCAAAACGATTCGGGAGGAATTCGCCTAAAAAGTTTGCTAATTCTTTTTTGCTTTCGCGCGCTTTTTGCAAAATGTCAAAAGCATTTCTTGTCGGCAGCAAATTAATTTCAATGTTCGCGCCGCGCGTCCAGTAAGAAGAAATTTGCAAAATCGCCGGACCGGAAAGACCTCGATGCGTGAAGAGAATGTTTTCGCGGAACGATTCTTTGCCGCAGGAAATAATCGAATCGAGCGAAACGCCCGCCAGATTTTTATAACTTTCGTGAATGCCGTTTTGAAAAACAAGCGGCACGAGCGCGGGTTTTGTCGCAACGATTTTTAAGCCGAATTGCTTGGCGATTCGATAGCCGAAATCGGTTGCGCCGATGTGCGGAATTGAAAGCCCGCCCGTCCCAATTACAAAACTTTCGCCGGTGAATTTTCCCTGATTTGTTTCGATTTCAAAAATTTCGTTTTTGGAAACGTTTTTCACGGAACAGTCTAAGCGAATTTCAACTTTTGCCTTTCGACATTCTTCTAAAAGCATCTCGACGATTTGGCACGAGCTTTCACGACAAAAAAGCTGTCCGAGTTTTTTTTCGTAAAATTCGATTTTGTGTTTTTTGACGAGTTCGACAAAATCCTGCGGCGTGTAACGCGCGAGTGCCGATTTACAAAAATGCGGGTTTTGTGAGATGAAATTTTCCGCCTTCGTGTTGATGTTCGTAAAGTTGCAGCGTCCGCCGCCGGAAATTATAATTTTGCGCCCGACTTGCGCGTTGTGTTCGATAACCAGAACTTTCCGCCCGCGCTTCCCTGCTTCTATCGCGCAGAAAAGTCCCGCCGCGCCCGCGCCGACAATGATTACGTCGAATTTCATCGAGCTAAATATCGGTCTTTCAAAATGCCCGCGTGATAAACCTCGTGTCCGGCAGAGATGTAAGCCAATGCTCTAACGCTGACTTCTTTGCCGTTTGCCGTGCCGCGACGATGCCACGCCGTTTCCGACAAGTTTTTAAACATCGAGACATTAGATTTTCTGACGAGCGCAAATTCTTTGGCTAAATCCGCGAGATTGCATTTGGCAAATTCGGCATTTTTGATGTAATCGTCCTGCTCATAACCTTCAATCGGTGTTTTGTCTCCACGCGCGATTCGCAAAGCGCGATATGCGAAAATCCGTTCGGTATCAATCATATGTCCGACAAGTTCTTTAACGCTCCATTTGCCTTCGGCATATCTAAAATTGGCTTTCTCCGCGCCAATTTCAGCTAACAAATTGCGCGTTTCCGAAACTTGGCGAGCTAATGCGGAAATAATGTCGCCGCCCGCAACGAGCGAAACGTATCTTTCATAATACGAATCGAATTCATCAATTTCAGGACGCGAAATCCTCAGATTTTCCATTGTTTCGACCTCGAATTTTTTGATTATTCTAACATAAATTATCAATTCGAGAATTGAAATTCTTAAACGATATTGCAGGCAACCGTGTGCGCGGCTCGTAAATCTTCTTCAATCTTGAGTCGTTTTTTTTCGTCCGCTTCCGGCAAAATACTAATCACATTGGCATTGTGCTTTTTGATACATTTAATTTTATGTCTTTTTATTTCGCCCAAAACCGAATCGCTCTGCCCGATGCAGACAAGCGCGTGATGACCTTTTTTTTGTCTGTCAATTTTGCGCCGCGAGATAACATAAATCGCCGAAACGTCTTCAAAAACGCTGTCGAGCGGAAAAACCTTGAAATCGTATCTGTCCTTCCGTCCGCGAAAAACCGCCGAGCTAATCGGTTTGATTTTTTTCTTTTTCAGCTTGCTTTTAACGGGTAAATTTACTATTTCAGCTTTAATTTCCTTCGTCTTTCTAACCAGAACAATCGGCTCGGTTTTTTTGGTCTTAGCTTTGATAAGTTTGGCTCTTTCGAGTTTTATCGTTCTGGCAAAAACAGTCGGTTTTATCTGTTTTCTTTCAGATTTAATCTTTGTAACAGGAACGGTTTTGCTGCTCTTTGCAGATTTGGTTTTAGTTTTTTTATCTGCAATTTTTACGGTTGAAATTACCGGATTAATCTTTCGCGTCTTCGGTTTGACAACCTGAACAGCTTTAGCCGATTTATTATTTTTCGTCTGCGTTTTCGTCTTTTGAGCAATAGTATTTCGTTTGCTTTTCTTCTCAAAGGTTTTTGCTTTTTTAACCGGAACAATTTTAGTCGCTGATTTTATATTTTTAGATTTTATCGGCTTTTTGGAATCATTTAATTTAACTTTTGCCAAACTTATTTTCTTAGCTTTCCGCGCAGAAACGGGCGAAGTTTTCTTTTCTCCGACAGTTTTAATTTGTTTAGCCGAAACAATCGGTTTGAGTTTTCGAGCTTTAGATTTCGGCGTTGCGACAGCCTGAATCGGTTTAACTTTTGTCTTCAGTTTAATTGTTTGAGCGGTTTTATTCAGCTTAATTTTTTTTCCGGCGGATTTGATTTTGTTGACCGAAGAAGTTGATTTGAGTTTTTGAATTTTGGGTTTTGTCGTTCCGACGGTTTTTGATTTGGCTGTTTTGAGAGGCGCAACAACTTCAGCCTTTTTCGATTTCGGCTTGACGACTTGGACGATTTTATTTGAGTTGATTTTTTTTATCTTCGGCTCAATCTTCTGAGCGAGAATTATCGGCTTCGTCTTTTTTTCAGAAGATTTAACTTTTTTTTCTAAACGGTCAAACGCTGTAATCGCGCTTTTTCGGTTACTTTTTTTTATAACCGGCTGCGCTTTTGCCGTCGTCTTTCCGTCGCTCACAAGATGTTTCATATAAAACATTGTATTACAAATGAAACACTTTTTCAAAACCGGAAAGCTCAATTTCGAGCAATAAAAAGAAAGCGTTTTTCCGAAGTTGGAATAAGTTTTTGCTCAAATTTTTTGCCGCGTTTTTTCAATTCACCACTCAAATTATCTCCGCCGAAAAGAAGCAAAGTGCAGCCTTTCGACCATTTGAGAATCGCGGGAATTTTTTCCGTAAATTTGTCCAAAGCGCGGCAAGTTACAAAATCAACTTTAAGTTTTACCAATTCTTCAAACTGCCGGTCAAAAACTTTCGCGCGTTTTTCCAATTTACATTCCTTCAAAACTTCTTCGAGAAATTTCGCTTTTTTCAATTTCGATTCAATCAAAACGCCGCGCAAATCTTCGCGCGCAATCAAACATGGAACGGAAGGCAAGCCCGCGCCGGTGCCAATGTCAACAAACTTCACGTTTTCAGGCAAAAACTTTTGCAAAAAAAGAGATTCTAAAATATGACGAACGGCAAAAGTTTCGGGCGGCGACGGCGCGACCAGATGCAGAATTTGGTTGTGTTTTTGAACAAGCTCGTAATAAACGGAAAGTTCGTTTAACTTATCCGCACTCAACGAAACATCAAAAATCTCTTGATTATCCAATAAGGCTTTAACAAATTGTTGCTGTAAACCATTCATCAGTAAAAATTAAAAAGCATATTGAAAAACAATTAAACTATTTTTCAATATGCACCGGAAATGAAAATTCAATAGATTTACGCTCTCGTTAAACTACGATATTTGATGCGGTGCGGCTGGTCGGCATCGTGTCCGAGACGACGTTTTTTATCCGCTTCGTATTCGCTGTAATTTCCGTCGAAAAATTCCACTTTCGAGTCGCCTTCAAACGCTAAAATATGTGTGGCGATTCTGTCTAAAAACCATCGGTCATGGCTGATGACGACGGCGCAGCCCGCGAAATTTTCAAGTGCTTCTTCCAAAGCTCGCATCGTATTTACGTCCAAATCATTCGTCGGCTCGTCAAGCAATAAAACATTCGCGCCCGACTTTAACATTTTCGCTAGATGAACGCGGTTGCGCTCGCCGCCGGAAAGCTGTCCAACGCGCTTTTGCTGGTCTGTGCCGGAAAAGTTGAAGCGCGAAACATAAGCGCGGGAATTTACTTCGCGTTTGCCGAGCTGAATCAAATCCAAGCCGTCAGAAATTTCTTCCCAAATCGTTTTGTCGGCATTCAGAGAATCGCGTGATTGGTCAACGTAGCCGAGCTTTACGGTTTCACCGACTTTGAAATCGCCTGCGTCCGGCGTTTCCTGTTCGGTAATCAAGCGAAATAAGGTTGTTTTGCCCGCGCCGTTTGCTCCGATAACGCCGACGATTCCGCCGCGCGGCAAGCTGAATTCGAGATTTTCAAACAGCAGTTTTCCGTCGTAGCCTTTGGCGACGCTTTGCGCTTCGATAACCGTATCGCCGAGACGTTCGCCGACGGGTATAAAAATCTCTAAATCTTCAGCCAGTTTTTCCGATTCCTGTGATGCAAGTTCTTCGTATTGATTAATTCGCGCTTTCGATTTCGCGTGGCGACCTTTCGGCGACATCCGAATCCATTCGAGTTCGCGTTCCAGAGTTTTTTGACGTTTGTCTTCGGTTTTTTCCTCGCCCTTCAAACGATTTTGCTTTTGTTCAAGCCACGACGAATAATTTCCCTTCCAGGGAATCCCTTCGCCGCGGTCTAATTCCAAAATCCAACCCGCAACATTGTCGAGAAAATATCTGTCGTGCGTAACGGCAATGACCGTGCCTTCGTATTTTTGCAAATGCTGCTCGAGCCAGCCGACGGTTTCCGCGTCCAGATGATTCGTCGGTTCGTCAAGCAGTAAAATATCCGGCTTTTGCAATAAAAGGCGACACAGCGCGACACGACGTTTTTCGCCGCCGCTCAAATTTTTAATCGGAGTTTCCGGCGGCGGACAACGCAGCGCGTCCATCGCCATTTCCAAGCGGCTGTCCAAATTCCAAGCGTCCGAAGCGTCGAGTTTTTCCTGCACTTCGCCTTGTCTGGCAAGCAGTTCGTCCATCGCTTCGTCCGACATTTCTTCGCCGAATTTCAGATTGATTTCGTCAAATTCCTGAAGAAGATTAACCGTTTCCAGCACGGCTTCTTCGACAATTTGCCTGACGGTTTTTGTTTCATCCAGCTTCGGCTCTTGTTCCAAATATCCAACCGTATAACCTTGCGAAAATACGACTTCGCCATTAAATTCTTTGTCCGTTCCGGCGATGATTCGCAAAAGCGAAGATTTTCCCGAACCGTTCAGACCGAGAACTCCGATTTTCGCGCCGTAAAAAAATGATAGATAAATGTCTTTCAGCATCGGTTTTTTATCGTAAAACTTGCCGACCTTGACCATCGAGAAAATGATTTTGTTTGGTTCTTGATTGCTCATAATGTTATTTCGAAAACCGATATTTTAGCACTTTAATGCGATAGAAAAAAGCGTGAGAAAAATAGCGGATCTTCTGGGTTTGCCTCATAATCCATTTTCTAGACATGCGAATCTATTGATGCGGGTTGGGGATTGATTTATACTTTCGGATTATGTCTAAAAACTCTCTTCTCAAAGACATCCGAGCTAATGCGGCTTGGGATGGCATTAAGTTTGTACTGCAATTGGTGGGTTCACTAATATCTACAGGTGTGTTTGCTACTTTCCTACATCTTTTTACGGTTGTATCGCTTAATTGGGTGATTATTATTGGACTGTTTTTATTGTCATTTGCGTTAATAGGAATAACCTATCTTTTAAGTATTTGGCAAAAAGGTGTAACTCAAACATCTCCCGTTGAAAATGCAGAAACTCAGAACCCGCAGTTCGTTTTCAACGATGCACCTCTCATAGAGATTAGAAATCGCAAATATACCAATGAAAAGATTATTTTAGACGGACATAGCTATACGGATTGCACATTTACAAATGTTAAATTTGTCTATAACGGAACAGCTCCATTTAGATTTACGCATAATGAAGTTCATGGAATGCGTAATATCAGTTCAGGTAATCCAAGCGTTCTTATGTCTTTCTATTTAATGGAAGGGTTTGGACTAACGAAAGAAGGCATTTTGTTGCGCGGTGAGAACGAAAAACCATTAGATAATATAAAGCGACCAGAAACGAATAAATAATTCAAATACAATAATTCAAAACGCAGATTTTATACGCTACTATTCGGCAAAGTGCCTGATAAAGACAATTTTTCCTATTTTTCTCCAAGATTAAAACGCAACCCGACGCGCGCGAAACGCGGCGCGGCAACTGTTCGATTCGGCGTTAAACCAATGTCATAACGACTATTGAAAACATTTTCGATTGCCGTAAAAACTTCCATTTTTTTTCTCAAGCGATATGCAGCAAAAGCGTCGAGCGTAAAATATGGACGAAGCCGAAGCGTGTTTAAATCGTCTTCAAACTGCGCGTCGGAAAGTCGCGCTTGCACAGAGAAAGAGAGTTTTGTTCGCGGACGATAAAATGTTTGAAAAGTTAATTGTCGCTTGGCAATTTGCGGCAGAAATTTTCCTACTAAATTTACACTCAACGGAAATTCCGTTACACGCGAATCAACCAATAAATAACTCGCCGAAAAACGTAAATCTTTTCGCACAAGATATTCCGCGTCAATTTCCAAACCGTGTGCGCGAGTTTTGCCGACATTTTGACGTTGGCGCGTGATTAAATTCGGCGTTGTCATCAAAGTTATCGAAACGACTAAATTTGAAACTTCCGTGACAAAAACATTCGTTCGCAGACTTAATTTTTTTTGCAGTCCGATGAAGTTTATGCCTGTCTCTGTCGTGTCGGCGCGTTCGGCTTTTAAGTTTTCGTTTGCCTGCGTTAAAACATTGCCGACGCGAAAGGCGCGGTAAAGCTCGTTTAAAGTCGGTGCGCGAAACGATTTTGAGTATGCGCCGTAAAGCGAAAAATTTTCGTTGATTTGATAAAGCGCGGCGATGCGCGGGCTGAATGAACTTTCGTTTCTATTTGGAAAATTGACGATGTTTGTTTGATTCGTCGTCAAACTTCGGTTGGAAGAAAGAGCGTCGAAATTTCTCCAGGTGTCGAATCTCGCGCCGAAATTTAAGTTTAATTTTTTTGTAATACGCCAGAAATCTTGCGCGAAAATTGAAAATGTCCGCTCGCGTCCGCCCGCACTAACCAAAGTCGCGGCGCGATTGTTTATAAAAACTGTTTCGTCGCTCGCGCCGCGCACTTCTCTGAATTCAAACGAAGACGCGACGGCGTGTTTGCCGAAAGCGTTTGTCCAAAAAAGATTTGCGCCGAAGGCTTTGGACGGAACACGCTGAATGCGCGATAAAGTTTCGGTGTTTCGATTATTAGAAATTGCCGAAAAAGTTTGGTCATAAACCTGTGTTTCGATAAAAGAACGAAGCTGAAACGCGCCGAATTTTCTATTCGCAAAGTCCGCGCCAAATGCGCCTTGACGAAAATACGTGCGATTCTTTGTTAGTTGCGTGCCGTTGTCGCGCCGTTCGGCAAATAAATTTCCGCGCGCGAAAATTCTCGGATTCTCGAAAAAGCCGTCCACTGACGCAGGCGATTCTGACTTCGCGCCGCCGAATCTTTTTTCGAGCGTAAGCAAACCGTTATTATGTCGGCTGTTCGCTTCGGAATCTGCCGCGCCGCGTTCTTCTTTCGCAATCGGAACGTAACCGCGAGTTTGAAAAGATTCTAAAGCCAAATCGAAAAACCAGCCGCGCTTTCCATAAGCCGTAAAAACGCTGCCATCAAGAGTTTTTTGCAGTCCGGCGGAAGTTTCGACACGCAGAATCGGCTGGCTTTCTTCGGTTTTTGCGGACAAAAGATTAATCGCGCCGCTCAAAGCCGTATCGCCGTAAAATTGGCTTGCTCCGCCGCGCAAAACTTCCGCTTGTTCGACGGCGATTTTCGGCGCGCGAGTCCAATAAGTCCAGCCGCCGAAAGCGTCGTTCAAAGACAAACCGTCAAATAAAACCGCCGTGCGCGATGTGCCGCTACCCGAAATGCCGCGCAGGTTTGCGCCTTGCGTCGTCGGGTTTGAAGTTTTGCTTGAAGAACGGCGAAACAATGTAAATCCGGCGACTTGTCTTAAAGAATCGTCAACTGTTTGCGCCGCCGTTTGTTCGATTGTTTGGCGGTTTAGGACGACGATGCTTGCCGGAGTTTCGCTCAAACGTGATTCTGTTCCGGTAACGGAAACGGTAACTTCTTCGCGCAGGTTTTGTGGCTGCAACACAATTGTCAAAGAGGCGTTTAAATCAATTTCACTCAATAATTTCTCATAAATTGAAAACCCCTTTGCCGAAATCTTCAAGCGCGAATTCGGCTTGCCGTTTGCGGTAAATAAAAATTTTCCTTCCGCATCGGTCGCGGTTTGAAAGACAATTTTATTTTGCGCGAGAAGCGAAACTTCGGCATTTGCAATCGGAGCGGCTTGCGTGTCTGAAACCGTTCCCGAAATTGTCTGCGCCAAAACTGGATAAGCGAGAAATGCTGCGAGAAACATTAAACGCAAAGGCGCAGACACGCAAAGGCGTAAGGATTTTTTGACAAGGATGAAGAAGATTGGCAACAATAAAAAGACAAGGTAAGACATTTGTTTTTTTGCTTTCGTATGCTTAATCCCTGTTAATTTTCTTTCGTTTATAAAAAAATCCATTGAGATTGATAAAAAACGGCGGGCTTTAAACCCGCCACTCGACCGAAGAGAATTTATTTTCGAAATGAATTTCAAATAAACCTGGTTTTATGTATTTATCTGAAGACAAAACTTATTTACCACGTGGCGGCACAACTTCTTGTTTCTCGCGTTTGTCCGGCTTGCGCTGATACATTCCGACGGTTTCGCCTTTGGCAATAACGTGATTTTTCATTGCGTCAAGCAATGCTTGACGGTTAAATCCGCTTGGCAAATCGAGTTTCTTATCGAGCGCGAAAATCTGGAAATGATAAGCGTGCGGCTTGTCGGCTGGCGGCGGTTTCGGTCCGTAATAACCCGTTTTTCCGGTGATATTCGCGCCTTGCATCGCCTCGCCGTAGCGTTCGGTCTTCATTACATTTTCGGGCAAGCCTGTTACATTCGGCGAAATGTTTGCCATAATCCAATGCGTAACGGGTTTTAAATTCGCGTCCGGGTCTTCCATCATCAATACCAAAGATTTCGCTTCGCGCGGCACGCCCGCCCACGAAATTTGCGGCGAAATGCCTTGAAAATAATCTGAGAATTTATCGGGAATCATTCCCATATTAGCAAAAGCCGAAGATTTAACAGTGATTTGCCCGCGCGCGGTTGCCGTTTCCGGCATCATCATCGAGATATTATCGCGTGACATAATCGGCGGCATTTGGTTTGAATTATAACTGACGCGGTAAATGATATTGTTTGTGTCATCGGTAACAAGCATCGAGCCGTCGCGCATCATCGCAAGACCCGCGACACGGGCAAAATGCGCGTCTTTGCCGTCGGGCGCGCCGCCTTTAACAAGGAATCCGGTTAGAAAAGGTTCAAATTTTGTCGGATTTCCCGCGCTGTCAAAACGAATACGAACAACTTCGTAACCGCTCGGCGGAATGCGATTCCAGGAGCCGCGCATCGCTACAAAAGCATCGTTTTTATATTCAGCGGGAAACATCGCGCCCGTATTAAAAGCCATCTGCATCGGCGCGGCGTGCGGTGTGTAAAGCAGCGTGGGATTTTTGTTTTGCTTTGCCCAATCTTCATTTGTCAAACCTAATGGCTTCGGCACGAAGTTATGCGGATTAAGTTTAGCGTTCGCATATACATATGCCCAGCCGTATTTCGCCCCTTCCGTGATTTCGTTTAATTCTTCTTCCTGGTCGTTGTCGCCCAAAAGGTCAATGCCGTGATCCATCCCGAACATTTTTTGTGAAACCGGATGCCAGCCGAAACCGATTGTATTTCGCAAACCGGAAGCGTAGATTTTGCGGTTCTGCCCGTTTAAATCAGCAGTTAGAATCGTAGCAAGTTCAGAGTTCGTTTCGTCACAGGCATTGCAAGTGCTGCCGACTGTGATGTAAAGTTTGCCGTCCTTGACCGCTAACGTGCGATTCGGATGCTGTCCGCCATCGGGCAAATCACTGATAATCGTTCGCAATTCGCCGAGTGTTCCATCCGATTTCATATCGGCGACGAAAACTTCTTTGACAGTTGCGATATACATTTTGCCGCCCGCAATATAAACGCCGTGCAGTTGTTTTTTCTCGGCGACTACTTTTTGCACATCCGCCGCGCCGTCGCCGTTCGTGTCTTTAAGCATTGTCAAAGTTCCCGGCTCACGCTGCGAAACATAAATTGTTCCGTCGGGTGCAGCCGCCAGCATTCGCGGATTTTCGATTTCGGCAAATTTGGCGATTGAAAAACCGGCAGGCAATTTTAGTGATTTGATGCGGGCAATCGTCGGCGCAATCGTCGCCGTGTCGTTGTAATTTCCCGTAATTGTTCTCTGCTCGCGTGTTTTCTGCGCCGAAATGCCTTGAATGCCAAGCAAAAACGACAAAGACAGAACAACACCAATCAAAAATTTATTCTTCATTTTTATCTTCCCTTATTTGTTAAATTTTCAAGCATTCAACGCAAAACGGATAATCAATCAGTCAATTAAATTTAAGATTTTGCGCTAACTGTTTACACAAAATTATAGCAAAAGAAAAGGTGTTTTTCGATTCGGTTTATTTTCAGCAAAGATTTGCTATTTGTTTTATTAAATTCCAAAATAAATTCTCTTTATGGAAACGTCTAAAAACAGATGAGCAATCCCGTTTTTACAATCTTTATCTTTCTTCAGGAAGGCGCGGGCGGCATTGTCAACGCGCCGAATCAAACTTTGGTTGAACCGACAATTATCAACCTGGTTTCGTGGCTCAAATTGCTGATTGAAACGACCGGCGCAATCATTATTACCATCGGTGTGGTCTTAGCTTTTGTTGAGTTTGTAAAGGTTTTGTCGTCTGCCAAACCCGAAGGTTATACAAAAGTTCGATTGCTTTTGGCAAGATATTTGGCACTCGCGCTCGAATTCCAACTCGGCGCGGATATTCTTTCAACCGCGATTTCACCGTCCTGGGACCAAATCGGCAAACTCGGCGCGATTGCCGTCATTCGCACCGCGCTCAACTTTTTCCTTTCGCGCGAGATGGAACAAGAACGAAAAATTACCGATGTTGAGAACAGGCTTGATAACAGCGTGGAAAATCCGCCGAATTAAAGAGTTTTAATTTATCGAATTTTTTGAATCTCTGTCGGGTTGATTCGTTGATTGAGACTGTGAGCAATCGTGTCGGCGCGAAGCTTCGCGTTTTCCGCCGTTTTGCCCGCAAACAATTTATCAATCGTATGGCTGAAAATTTCAATCCAACGTCCGAAATGTTCCGGTTTAAGCGGCGATATTTCATTTAATTTCTGGTGGATAAAAAGCGGATTGCCGAAATAAACAGGTTTTCCGAAAAGAACCTTTTCCCAGAAATTAACAATAATCGGTAAATGCGCGGCTAAGTCGAGTTCGGCAAAATGATGTCCGATTTCCGCGTCTTTCGTTGCAGTTTCGTAAAACTTACCGAGAAGAAATACTAAATCTTCGCGCGTTTCAATGTCTGTTTTCATTATTCTGTTGAAACTTTCGCTTCGTCGTTCAGCGCGGCGTGAAGCGTGTGCCAAGAAAGCGAAGCGCATTTGACACGCGCCGGAAATTCTTTGACACCGGCAAAAATCTTCAGCCTTCCCAAATGATTTTCTTCCCGTTCCTCATCCATTTCGCCGAGAACCATCCGATGAAATTCGTCGAACAAAATTTCGGCTTCCGCTTTCGTTTTGCCTTTAACCGTCTGCGTCATCATACTCGCCGAAGCCTTTGAAATCGCGCATCCCGAACCTTTAAAAGCGACATCTTTCACGCGGTCGTCTTCCATCTGGACATAAACCCGCAGCGCGTCGCCGCACAGCGGATTATTGCCGTCGGCTTTAAAATTCGCCGTCGGAATCTCGCGGAAATTTCGCGGATTTTTGTTGTGGTCTAAAATAACTTCCTGATATAAATCGCTTAATTCGGACATAAGATATTTGCAATTTTAGATTTGCGATTGGCGATTTTTCGATTCGTTCGGCTCAAGCAAAATCGTAAAACTGTATTCGCCAACTTGAATCGGAGTCTGCTGCATATTTTTATTCAAAATTTCTTAGCTATTTTTTCTCAGGCTTTCTATAATCTTTGCATTTTTCAATTAGATACTCGCCGACTTTTCCTCTATCGTAATCCGCGACAAATACAGGCGTGTCAAATTCTTGGCTTATTAAATTCCCGATATTTAGAATTTGCTTTGACTCTTTTGTCTTTAACATTTGAGGAAGAAAAAATGAATATCTTTTCAATTTTCCTTCATATAAAACTTCTACGATAAAACCGCTTCCATCTGTCCAACCGTCAGCCGTATAATCTCCTTCGGGAATTTCTAATAAACCTTCCGCTTGCAATGAAAGCAATAAAGTATTCCAATCGGATTTGGGACGAACCGATTTTTTATATAAGCAACTAAATCTTGAACCATCTCCCAAAAGCATTGCCGACCAATCCTGATTAATTTTTCGCAACACGAATATTTCGCCGCCTTCTAGTGCCGTCCATCGCGTTATACGAATTTCTATAAACTCATTCTTTTGCTCTATCTTTTGTTCAACCTGCGAATTACAACCGAAACATAAAAGAAACAAAACTAAAATTAGTGGAAACTTTAAAATTTTCATCACGCAAAAACCTCAATCACCTTTTGCACCGCGTCCGCCAAAACGTCATTTTCTTTCATCTTCAACTAAACGCAATTTTTCCGCATCAGCCAAGTCCTGCAAGCGTCCAACAGCTTCTTTATTTACTATCAAATCCTCACGCGAAATAAAATAAATTTCCGTTTCACCGATTTGCGCTTCGACGCGCCTTTGCCAGCATTCTTCAAAATCGAGTTTTGACAAATCAAAAAAAACGTCGATGCGGCTCGGCGCAAGTCCCATCGTAAAAAAATAACCTGCTTGCGTGAAATCTTCGGGCTTTAATTCGGTAATCGGTGCGCCGAATTTTATTAATGCGCGATAAACTCTTTCGGCATTTTCCGCGTCGGGCGAAACCCACAAATCAAGGTCTTTCGTATAGCGCGGCTCGGCGTGTTTAATAACGGCGTAACCGCCGATTATCAAATATCTAACGCGCTCGTCGCTGAAAATTTGCAACAGTTCTTTGAAGTCTTGATTCACGCAAATCTTCTCCTTTTATTTCGTGCGCGTCCAAAACCATTTCCCAAGCCGCAGCAAATTTTTCTTCATCAGATTGCGCTTGCCAAAATTTCATATCGGGAAACTTTTCGGCATCTTCAAGTTTGCCATACCAAATTTTTATTTCTCGTTTTTTCATCACGCAAAAACATCAATTACTTTCTGAATCGAATCCGCCAAAACGTCAACTTCCTCGCGTGTGTTATAAAAAGCGAACGAAGCGCGAGCCGTCGCCGGAACTTTAAAAAATTGCATCACGGGTTGGGCGCAGTGATGTCCGGCGCGAATCGCAATGCCCGATTGGTCTAAAATTGTGCCAATGTCGTGCGGGTGAATGTTTTCGATTGTAAAGGACAAAACAGACGCTTTCTCACGCGCCGTGCCGATAATTTTCACGCCTTCGATTGCCGATAACTTTTCGGTCGCGTATTCGAGCAGTTCGTGTTCGTAACGCGCCGCCGCCGCAAAATCAATTGAGTTCAGATAATCAATCGCCGCGCCGAGTCCGATGTTAGCGGCAATCGCGGGCGTTCCGGCTTCAAACTTATCGGGAATCGGCGCAAACGTCGTTTTCTCGAAACTCACCGTGCGAATCATTCCGCCGCCCGTTTGATACGGCGGCATTTTATCGAGCCATTCGCGTTTGCCATACAACACGCCGCTGCCGGTCGGCGCGAACATTTTATGACCGGAAAACGTGAAAAAATCCGCGTCCAAATTCTGCACGTCAACCGGAAAATGCGGGACAGACTGCGCACCATCAACAAAAAACGGTACGCCGAATTTATGCGCCGTCGCAATCATTTCTTTAATCGGATTAACCGTTCCCAAAGAATTTGAAACGTGCGACACGGCGACAATTTTCGTGCGTTCATTAAGCAGATTTTCGTATTCTTCGATAATCAGCTCACCGCGCTCGTTCATCGGAATAACTTTTAAATGCGCGCCCTTTTCTTCCGCCAGCATTTGCCACGGAATAATGTTGGCGTGATGTTCCATCTGGCTGACGATGATTTCATCGCCTTCATTAACAAATTTGCGCCCGTAAGAATTCGCCACAAGATTTACGCCTTCGGTGCAGCCGCGCACAAAGATACATTCTTTGGCTTCCCGCGCGTTGATAAATCTTTTCACCTTTTCACGCGCCGCTTCATACGCGGTCGTCGCGTGCTGCGAAAGGTAATGCACGCCGCGATGAATGTTCGAGTGTTCTTCGCGCAGATATTTCGCGCCGCGGTCAATCACCGTTTGCGGCACTTGCGACGAAGCCGCGTTATCGAGATAACGAAGCGGCTTGCCGTTCACCGTTTGCGATAAAACGGGAAAATCATTGCGAATTTTTTCAACGTCCCAATTGCTCATTTTTTGTAATACTTCTTTTGGCGTTGCCATAATTTTTATAATTCTACTTTGAGCCGAAATCATTCAAATTAGCCTTTAAGTTTAGATTTACTTAATTCTCGCACCGGCTTTATTATCAATTGTTTCAACTTCTAAATTAGCCGATGCTTTCTTTTCCTCTCTCGCAATATACTCGCGCAAAGCGGTTTCGATAACCGCCGAACGCTTTTGTTTTTCGCCTGCCAAAGCATCGATTTTTGCCAGTATATCTTCCGCCAATATTATATTTGTTCTGATTCTCATAATTTTTTATGCTTCTAAATTTGCGTGTAAGCGATTCAAAACCGCTTCGTCCAATTGTTTTTTGATTGATTCGATTTCTATTTTGTTGATAATTTCTTCGGCGAAACCGTAAGTCAAAAGATTTCGCGCCAGCGATTCGTTCAAGCCGCGACTGAGCAGATAAAACAATTCTTCTTCGTCGAGTTGTCCGACAGTCGCGCCGTGAGCGCATTTCACGTCGTCGTTGAAAATTTCGAGCTGCGGTTTCGTGTCAACCCGCGCGTCGTTCGACAAAAGCAGATTTTTATTCGATTGCACGGCGTTTGTCCCCGAAGCGTTTTCGCGCACAAAAACTTTGCCGTTAAAAACCGCGCGTGCTTTTTCGTCAACGATTCCTTTGTAATTTTGATGTGAAACACAATTCGGAACTCGGTGGTCAATAACTGAATGCGTATCGGTGTGTTGCGCTTCGGAAACCAAATACAGCCCGTCAACAAAGCATTCCGCGCCTTCGGCATTGAATTTTACATTGATGTCGTGCCGCGAAAGTTTTGCGCCGAGCGTGATATTTGTCGAATCATAAAAACTTGCGCGGTTCAAACTAACCGCCGTTGTGCCGACGTGAAAAGCCGCGTGACTTTCGCGCTGAACTCGCAAATGCTTTAACTTCGCGTCATCTTCCAAAACGATTTCGACAACCGAATCAGTAAAATACTTTGTTTCGCCCCTCCGCAGATAACTTTCAATCAAAGTCGCTTCGCTTCCGCGTTCGGCAACCAGTAAAACGCGCGGAAAACTCGCCGTTTCGCCGTCGGCAATAAAAGCCAAATGAATCGGCGTTTCGATTTTCGAGTTTTTCGGCACGAAAATAAACACGCCTTCGTTCAAAAAAGCCGTATTCAGAGCCGTAAAACCGTTTGTTTCCGCGCCGACAAATTTTCCCAGATTTCCTTTGACAATCGCGCCGAACTTTTCATCGCCCATTGCTTTGTTTAAGGACAAAACCTGCGCGTTTTCAGGCAAGGCGGAAAGATTCGTCAACTCCGCATTAAAAATTCCGTTGACAAAAACAACCCGATTTTTCTCTTCGGTTTTGGAAAAAAGTTCGCCGATTTTTTCCGCGTCAACCTCTCTACTTTCCGAAGTTTTAAACTCTTCACGCACAAGTTCGGCAAGATTCGTATATTTCCATTCTTCGTCTCGAAGCGTCGGAAAACCTTTTCCCGTAAAAACCTTAAAGGCATTTTCGCGCAGGTTTTTGAGCCAATCGTTTTGCTCACGCGCTAAAACTTCACGGAAAGCCGCGCTGTAATTTGTTTCTTTCACTGTTGATGTCATTTTCTATTTTCCGTTTAACCGCCGCTTTCACTCAATCGTAGCTCTTCTCTTCGAGTTCGAGCGCAGGTTTATCTCTTGCTTTTGCTATCGCCCGACGGCAAACGCCTTTCAAATTTCAATAAATCGTTTTCAAGCCGCAACGCCAATTTTTCGCGTTCGTGTTGGTCTAAATCGGCAACGTGCTTTATTTCATAAGCCATTCGTTCCATAATCCGCATCATATCGTTCATCTGCCGACGCACTTCTTTGATTTCCTCGCGGTTACGTTTGCTGTCTTCGGCAACCGTGATGAAATGTTTGATTGCCTCCCAAATTTCTTTCCACATATCATTTCAATTTTAGAAATTCCTTTGTGCGCTCGATTGATTTTTGGGTTTCCTTTTTCAGCCAATCAATTTCTTCCTGGTCGCGCTGCATCTGCTCGTGTATCTGCGACAATTTTTTTATTCCGTCTTCGACTGCCGATTTATAATCTTCTGCTGTTTTAAATGTTTGATTATAAGTTGTTTCCGTCATAATTTACCTCATTATTTCCCCGCCGCTTTCACCCAATCGTACCCTTTTTCTTCGAGTTCGAGCGCGAGTTCCTTGCCGCCTTCTTTGACGATTTTTCCGTCCGCCAAAACGTGAACAAAATCCGGCTCGATGTAATTTAAAAGCCTTTGGTAATGCGTTACGAGAATTATCGCTTTGTCAGGATTTCGCAATTTATTCACGCCTTCGGCAACGATTCGCAAAGCGTCAATATCGAGACCGGAATCGGTTTCATCAAGAACCGCGAGCTTCGGCTGCAAAACCGCCATTTGCAAAATCTCGTTGCGCTTTTTTTCGCCGCCGGAAAAACCTTCGTTGACCGAACGCTTGAAAAACGACGAATCCATTTCGACGATTTTCGCCCGTTCCTTCAGCAAATCGTTAAATTCGAGCGGGTCTAATTCTTCCTCTCCGAGATGCTTCATCTTCTCGTTATAAGCGAGCCGCAAAAATTGCGAATTAGACACGCCCGGAACTTCGACCGGATACTGAAACGCTAAAAAAACGCCTTCGCGCGCGCGCTCATCCGGGTCTAAATCGAGCAAATTTTTCCCTTCGTAAACGACTTCGCCGCTCAAAACTTCATACGACGGATGACCGGCGAGAACTTTCGCCAATGTAGATTTGCCCGAACCGTTCGGACCCATAATCGCGTGAATCTCGCCCTTGTCAACGTTCATCGTCAAACCTTTCAAAATCTCTCTGCCTTCGATTCCGGCGTGTAAATCTCTAATTTCTAATAACATTTTATTTTTCCCTATACGTATATGATGCTTTTATGCGACGCTTAATTTTTGCCGTGAAAACTTTTCCTCTGTCTTCAACCGCGCCTTTTATTACTTCGCCCAATGGTCCATCTGACCATTTTTTCCACTTTCTCCGTTTAATTTGTTTGGCTTTAACATCAATCGTTTCAGCTTTTTCCAAATCCACTTCTCCGATTGCGGCGTGCAAAACATCATTAACATTTTTTCTGAAAGCGCGATTCGGAAAAGTTTTGTTTCGCCGAATTGATTTGCGCGAACCTTTATCGCTTTCGCCATAACAGTTGCGACAATCTTTGGCATAACTCAGGCGTTTCTTCTCCTGCGGCGTTCTAAATGCCTTTTGAAGTGAAGGTTCTTCAGTTTGAATTTTGTCAAATAAATTTTTCTCGCTCATTCTTTCACCATCGCAATCGCTTCAATCTCAACCAAAAAATCGCCGCGAAATTTACCGACCGGAATTATCGCCCGTGCCGGTTTATGTTCGCCTAAAATTCTTTTATAAGTTTCGTTGACCGCACCCCACAAATTCTCGTCCGAAACAAAAATCGTCATCTTTAAAACGTGATTCAAATCGCTTCCAGCCGCAAGCAAAACCGCCTCGACATTTCGCAAACATTGTTCGGTCTGCGCTTCGATTGAATCGGTAGCTTCTTCACCCGTTTCCGTGTCTATTGCCAATTGCCCCGAAACGAAAACCAAGCCGTTACGAACAACAGCTGGCGAATAATGACCTTTTAGCGGCGCGTTTTTAGTTTGCACTTTTTCCATATCTTCGTTTAATTGTTAAAATTGCGAAAAAAGCGATTATCGTCCAAGCTGCATTTACAAAACTCGACGGATAAGCACCGTAATAAAGCGTGTTGATAAGCAACAACACGCTCGCCGTAATATTCAGCCATTGATAAGTCTGCGAATCGGCTTCGAGTTTTCTGAAAGAAACAAGCGCGTAAGCCAGAAGAAGCAAAAACGCGCCTGCCCAACCGAGCAAATTTAACAACAAAACTTCCATTACAAATCTTCCAGCTTCAAACCTGTTTTCTTCGCAATTCTCGGCATTATCTTCGATCCAATTTCGTCACCGTCGTGAAAAGCGAAAACGTAATCTGCCCAACCTACACGCGATAACGTTTTGTGCGAACCGGATTGACGTTTGACGCGCCAACCAATTCTTTCCAAAGCCGCGAGAATTCTTTTTGCCTTCGCGGATTTCCAATTGCTCATACCGCTTCAAAAATCAGATTTTCGATTTGCCGCGGCAAATTTTCGCCGTGTTCAATTCTTTCGGCAATCACGCGCAAAGCTAAAGCCTTAACTTTCCTGATTGCGTCTTCGCGCGTATCGCCATAAACAAGAACGCCGTTAAGCACATCAATTTCGGCAACCCAGCGTCCATCCGTTTCTTGTTCAAGTTCGATTGCTAAATTCATTTGTTAAAATAATTGTAGGGACGATGGCTTGTCCTCGTCCACGCCTTAATATGCTATTTGCTATTTGCGACTCAGTTCAACTTGATTTGCAAATCTTTAAATACCTTTTCCACATTTGAATTGGCTTCGTCTATTTCATCCCTCAAACAGCCTTGACACCCGACAGTTAGAACAGAATTATCTATCCAACGAATTTGAGCCTGCTCTGAAGTTATTGATAAGAAAACTTGTTTCTTCGACAAACTTTCCGAATCGTCAATATCTTCACTCTTTTTCCGTATGTTTATATAAGGATATTCAGAAGTTGTTGCCCCACAGCCGCGCGTAAAAACAGTTGCTGTATATTTATCTGATGAAACTTCCGAAACAATAGAGTTTTCGCAGAGATTGCCAAATGCTGTATTCATAACTAGGTTAAAAAGCAACAAAACAATCACGCAAAAACTTGAAATCACCAGAATGATAAGATATTTAGTTTTCATAAACTGTTCTGTTAACCAACGCTTCCTTCCAATTTCAAGCCGAGAAGTTTCTGCGCTTCAACGGCGTATTCCATCGGCAATTCTTTGAAAACTTCTTTGCAAAAGCCGTTGATAATCAACGAAACCGAATCTTCCTGCGAGATGCCGCGCTGTTGGAGATAAAACAATTGGTCTTCGCTGATTTTTGAAGTCGTCGCTTCGTGTTCGACGCGCGCCGTCGCATTCATTACTTCGATATAGGGGAAAGTGTTCGCTTCGGACGTTCCGCCAATCAGCATCGAATCACACTGCGTATAATTTCTCGCGCCTTCCGCTTTCGGCATTATTTTTACCAAGCCGCGATACGAATTATTCGATTTTCCCGCTGAAATTCCTTTCGAGATAATCGTTGATTTCGTGTTTTTGCCGAGATGAATCATCTTCGTTCCGGTGTCGGCAACCTGCGCGTTGTTGGTCAGCGCGACTGAATAAAATTCGCCGATTGAATTGTCGCCCTGCAAAATCACGCTTGGATATTTCCAGGTAATGGCACTTCCGGTTTCGACTTGCGTCCACGAAATTTTTGAATTTCTGCCGCGACACGCGCCGCGTTTTGTTACGAAATTATAAATTCCGCCTTTGCCGTTTTCGTCGCCGGCATACCAATTCTGCACGGTCGAGTATTTGATTTCTGCATCGTCCAAAGCGACGAGTTCGACGACCGCCGCGTGAAGTTGATTCGTATCAAATTGCGGCGCGGTGCAGCCTTCGTTATAGGCGACGTAACCGCCTTCTTCGGCGACAATCAATGTGCGTTCAAACTGTCCCGAATCCTGCGTATTAATGCGAAAATATGTAGACAGTTCCATCGGACAGCGCACGCCTTTCGGAATAAAAACAAACGAACCGTCCGAGAAGACCGCCGCATTTAAAGCCGCGTAAAAATTGTCGTTAGACGGCACCACCGAGCCGAGATATTTTTTGATAAGTTCGGGATATTCTTCAACCGCTTCGGTGAACGAGCAAAAAATCACGCCTGCTTCGAGCAGCTTTTTCTTGTAGGTCGTTGCTACCGAAACCGAATCAAACACCGCATCAACCGCGACGTTTGCCAGCATTTTTTGTTCGGTAATCGGGATGCCGAGCTTCTCAAAAGTTCTGATAAGTTCCGGGTCAACCTCGTCTAAACTCTGCTTTTTCACCTTTTGTTTCGGCGCGGAATAATAACTGATATTTTGAAAATCAATATTTGGATAATGAAAATTCGCCCAATTGTCGGGCTGTTTCATCGTCAACCAATGGCGATACGCTTTCAGACGAAATCCCAAAAGCCATTCGGGTTCGTTTTTCTTCCTCGAAATTAAGCGAACGGTGTCTTCCGAAAGACCTTTCGCAATTGTTTCCGTTTCGATGTCGGTCGTAAAACCGTATTTATATTCTCTGTTTGCTAATAATTCGACAGCCGTACTCATAATATTTTTATAAAAATGCTTAGCTTCCTAAAATTTCTCCGGCGACTCTTTTCTCAAGCCGCTGAATTTGTTGAAAAGTTTGTGTAACCTTGTGTTCTTCGCCGACCAACTGCGACAGCGTGATGTTTGATAAAGCCTCATCGACAATTTTATGAAGACCAACGATGACCGGTCGAATGCCGCAATCGCCTTTGTGAACGCAAACCTCTAAAATGCCCGTATAGCTTTCGCAATGCGTGTTTATTTCATCGCCATCTAAAATCTTGATAACTTCATTCAGATAAATCTTGCTCGCCGGACGCGCTAAAGTGTAGCCGCCTTTTGTGCCGCGCGTTGATTGGACAAAACCGGCTTTGCTCAAAAGCCACATCAGTTTTCCCGCATTTGCCTGCGAGACACCTTCGCGCTCGGCAATCTGCGGCAATGTTAATGATTCATCTTCACAAAGCGTGGCTAACTGCACCAAACATCTGAGTCCGTATTCTTCCTGTGCCGATATTTTCATCGTCTTTACCTTAAATCGAAAAAGTTTAATTTAATGTAACATCTAGAATCTCAAATCTATACTTTTATGTCAAGATTCATTAAAACGTCTTCTCAAAAGAGATAGCCGTTAATTTTTGAATTTGCCGTTGAGCAATTAAACGTCGTCGTATTGCCTGACATTTACTTAATCTTTTGTTCATATGATAAACTTACCGAATACTTCCGACGAGCGCGATTGCTTGCGCGTTTTATAAATAAAATTTAATGGAGAAATTTATCAAATGGAACCGAATTTACAAAGAGAATTAACGAATCACGGACGAAAAAATACAAATTACGAATTAAGCAATTATGGAATCACCGCGCCCGGTGCGGTTTATTGGAATTTGACACCGGAAGAGCTTTACGACGAGGTTGAAAAACGCGGCGAAGGCGTAGCCAAGCAAGGCGAGCCGATGCTCGTTGACACGGGCGAAAACACAGGACGCTCGGCAAAAGATAAAGCGTTTGTCGTCGAATCTTCGAGCGAGGACAAAATCTGGTGGACTGAAGGCAATAGGAAATTTCCGCAAGACAAATTCAACGCGCTGAAAGATAAAATGATGGCATACACGGAAGGAAAAGACCTTTTCGTGCAGGACACTTACGCCGGCGCGGACGAAAAATATCAATTACCCGTGCGTATCATTACCGAACTCGCTTGGCACTCGCTTTTCGCGCACAATATGTTCGTTCGCCAGACAAAAGACACGCCATTTAAACCAGAGTTTACCGTTATCAATATCCCAAGTTTCTTCGCCGACCCGGAAGTTGACGGCACGCGCTCGAAGACTTTTATTTTGATTGACATCGGGCAAAAGTTGGTTCTCGTCGGCGGCACTGAATACGCAGGCGAAACGAAAAAAGGCGTGTTCACATTGATGAATTATCTGATGCCATTGCGCGATGTAATGTCGATGCACTGCTCGGCAAACGTCGGCAAAGACAACGATGTCGCAATCTTTTTCGGACTTTCGGGAACGGGCAAAACCACGCTTTCGGCTGACCCGGAACGCTCTTTAATCGGCGACGACGAACACGGCTGGTCGGACGACGGTGTTTTCAATTACGAAGGCGGCTGTTACGCGAAAATCATCAAACTCAATCCCGAAGCCGAGCCGGACATTTATAGAACAACGAGCATGTTCGGCACGATTTTGGAAAACACGGTATTTGACCCGGAAACGCGCAAAGTTGATTTGGACGACGCGACCATCACCGAAAACACACGCGCTTCGTATCCGCTCGAATCAATCCCGAACATTGTCGAAGCCGGAAAAGCCGGACATCCGCAAAACATCATCATGCTGACCGCCGACGCTTTTGGTGTTCTGCCGCCGGTCTCAAAACTCACGCCCGAACAAGCGATGTATCATTTTATTTCCGGCTACACGGCAAAAGTCGCGGGAACGGAAAAAGGCGTAACCGAACCGTCGGCGACATTTTCAACCTGTTTCGGCGCGCCGTTTATGGTTTTGCATCCGTCGGTTTACGCCGAGCTTTTGAAAAAGAAAATGAACGACCACCAAGCGACCTGCTGGCTGGTCAACACCGGCTGGAGCGGCGGCGCATACGGCATCGGTCACAGAATGAGCATCAAACACACCCGCGCAATGATTCGCGCCATCTTAAACGGCGAACTCGAAAAAGTCGAAACCAAAACCGACTCGACCTTCGGCGTTCACGTTCCGGTTTCCTGCCCCGACGTGCCGGAAGAAGTCTTGCAGCCGCGCAACACCTGGGCGGACAAAGAAGCCTACGACGCGAAAGCCAAACATCTGGCAAATCTTTTCAACGAAAACTTCAAGAAATTTGAAGACGGCGTTTCCGAAGAAGTAAAAGCCGCCGCGCCGAAAGCAAACTAATTTAATTCATTTGAGAATTAGAAAATGCGTAGTAATTTGTATTTACTACGCATTTTTTGTTTAGCTGAATTTATGAAAGAACAAGAATTAATAATTTCGGTTTATTTAAATCAACGTATTGTTTTTGACCTAATTGCAATGTTACAGGATGGAATGTCAACAGTAACTCGTGTTAGTTCATCTGAAACAAATAAAGATTCTGATACACAACGATATGGTGCGGCATTCGGTTTAAGTCAAGCCTTGTCATCTCTTTTGAAAATTGATGTTTCAGGCGATAGAGCAAAATCAAAGGAAGGCGTGAAAGACATTCAAAAAAGTGAAGAGAGAGTTCATACTCCATCATCTCTCTTTCAAAAATTACGTTCCGAATTGAAAGCAAAGGAAATAATAAAAGTTCTAGATGCAAAGTATCAACCAAAATCAGGTGATTGGGTTGAGTTTTCAACGACCTTAAAAAGAAATCCTCTAACACAAGTAATGAATACTTTCACCGGATTGATTGATATGGCAACAGCCTTTGAAGAACAACCTCAACAAAAAAATAAAAGGCATCTTTTACAAAACAAATCACAAAATGAAACAGACAAAATCAAAAGTCAGCTTAATAAATTTTCTGAAGAGATAAAAATTGGTAATACAATTGATATGGTGACTAATTCTTTAACCAGTAATCACAGAGCAGTTGTTACTCTTGAAAAGGAATATCTAAATGACCCAACAATGGCTGATTTAGTTGATGGAGATTTTACAGTTATTGGGAAAGTAATTCGCGCTATTAATGACTCTAACGAATCCGTCAATTTATTAAGAAAAGGCGTTGTCGGTTCAATAAATAGTCAAACCTTACAAATTTTATTTACTGCATTATCCGCACCTGCGGTTACTGCGAATATTGATTTGCCAACAATCGAATGGGAAATACAAGGACCTGTTATGCATGTAATTCCAATTGCAATTTTCGCATAAATTTTAATGACATCCAAAATCTACAACAAATTTGTCGTGCAACAGTTTTGTTGTAGATTCATCTGCTCTTGGTGATATAATTTTCTCGCTATGACACAATCGCAAGCCACAGTCGAAGTTTTTTGGACGGCTTTTCAGACGCTGAAAAAAGCGGAGAAGGAAGCCTTTATCGCCAAACTTTTGCAGGATGAAAAATTGTCGGAAGATTTGCGTTATGCCGCGATAATCGAGAAGCGGAAGAAAGAGCCGACCATCTCCCTTGATGATTATCTTGAGCGGCGCACGTCGAAAAACAATGGCGCATAAAATCGTTCTTGCCAAATCAGCCGTTAAAGAACTTGATGGTTTGCCGGACAAACAGCATGCGAGAATCATTGAGCATCTCCGACAGCTTGAAGAAAATCCGCATTTGTTCGGTGCGGAAAAATTAAAGGGACGTGAAGAATATAAATTGAGAGTCGGAAATTATCGAATGGTTTATGGAATTGACGATAAAAATAAAGAAGTAATCGTTTATTTAATTGAAGACACAAAGCAGGTTTATAAAAGATTACGAAGAAAATAAATTAACAAAAGGCGATTCAAATTGAGTCGTCTTTTCTATTTAATGGATTGAAGTTTTTTCCCATATTTGATAATCAGATACAAATATGAATAAACACAAAATCAAGCAGAAACGAAAACTCCTTCGGGAAAGAGTTGATAAAAAATACATCGGCTTTCACGTTTATCGTTCGGTCAGTGAAAATCTGCCTTTTATATTCTGGGAAAGATTGACGGACGCTCCCGTTAAAGACGGTAATTTTAATGACCAAGCCGCCGAAATCGGTCAGCGTTATTACTACAAACTCACGCAGGTTGACGCGGACGGCAACGAAAGCGCGCCTTTTACGCCGCAAACCGCTTTTACAGACCACGCGGGCAATCGTCACGCGCAAAATCCGCTGGTTGATTTTGTCGGTTACAATATGTATCGCTCCGCCGACGAAGGTGTGCCGCTCGAACAATGGGAACGCCGTAATCAAGAACCGATTCCGACGACTGAATATTCGGACGAAGGCGTGCAGTCGGGCGAGATTTATTTTTATTACGTCCGCGCCGTTGACTCAAAAGGAATTGAAAGCGCGCCGTCTGAAATCTTGCGCGTCGTCAGAAAATAATCGTTCATCTTGCGGTTAAGCAGAAATATTTTAAAAGGCGATTCAACCGAGTCGCCTTTTATTTTTAACTTAAATCAATGTTATTTTGAAATGAAATCTGTTATCGTAGAGATTCACAATAAACATTTTAAGGAGATTTCTAATGATTAAAGTTGGATTATTTGTCCGGTTGGAAGCAAAAGCGGGCAAAGAAGCTGAAGTTGAAGCATTTTTGAATGGCGGTTTAGATTTGGTTAATGACGAACCGGAAACGACGGTTTGGTATGCGTTGAAATTCGGTGATTCGACATTTGGAATCTTCGACGCTTTTGACGGTGAATCGGGACGCGAGGCGCATCTCAACGGGAAAGTTGCCGCCGCTTTGATGGCGAAAGCCGACGAACTTTTTTCTGCGCCGCCGAAGATTGAAAAAGTTGGCGTGCTTGCGGCAAAATAATAGGCAGAATCATAAATTTCTGCGTTAAATGTGAAAAGGCGATTCTAATAAGTCGCCTTTTCTTGATGAGTTTTGGTTTGTTAAAGAAAGTGTTTGCGATTCTGGAAACAAATTATAATAATGCTTTATTCAAGAGATATTATGTTATATAATCCGAGTTTAGATTCAAATTAAAAAATAGGGAGCAAAAATGAAAAATAAAATTTTCTTGATTGTTTGGATGTTTTTAGCAATCGGTTTTCTAACAACAAACTTTTACGCGCAGGAGCCGACCCCGTCGCCGACTCCGTATGTGCGGACGGATATTGAAAATACTTTGATTCAAAGAGCGATTGATGCGGCGCGGCGGGACGGCAAAGCGCGTGTTATTGTCCAGTTTGATGAGCCGTTCGTTCCGAATTCACCTGATTATATAGCTCGTGTTAGGGTGTTACAAAACGAGTTACTGGAGCGACTTATTCCCTACCAAATTACACTGCGTCATCTATTCACAATAATTCCCGGATTGTCACTGGATGGAGATGAAGCGGCACTGTTGGTTATACGTGATTCACCGCGAGTGCGATATTTTGAGTTAGATGCCGTTATTCACATCACGCCACCACGAACTAAGCCGCGAAGCAAACGCTCTCGCGTATTTTAACCGGAATCACGCCGCATAATAATCCAAGGAATTCATTTGTTGGCGATGTCTATAGGTTTTATTTTCAACAATACGCCGAAAATATTCGGCAAAAAATTAAGCGAGGGTTTTTTTCATATGTAAAAATGAAGAGAACTCTCGCTTTTCGAGATTGTATTCAACAAACCGAGCAGTTTGCGCTAAGATATTTTCAAGGCTTAAATTTCGGTTTAAGGAGATTAAGATAATGGAAAGATTTTTGGGAAAATACGAACCGTATTTTTACGCGCTGATGCGAATCATCGCCGGATTTTTGCTTCTCTGGCACGGCTCGCAAAAGCTGCTCGGATTTCCGCCGCAGCAAACGCCGCCGGGCAGCGCACAGCAAGGTTTGTCGCCGATGATGGCGATTGCCGGAACAATCGAACTCGTCGGCGGAATCTTAATTATGATTGGGTTGTTCGCCGGTTTTGCAGCTTTTCTAACGAGCGGTTTCATGGCGGCGGCGTATTTTATGGCGCATTTTAGTATGCAGGCGTTTCTCCCGCTTCAAAACGAAGGCGAACCTGCAGTTCTTTACAGTTTCGTGTTTCTTTATATCGCCTCGCGCGGTTCGGGCGTGTGGAGCATTGACTCGCTTTTGAATCGCGCAAAGCTGAGAACGGTTGACGAAACTTAAACGGCTTATTTGATAGTTTCGCTTTGTAATCAAAACTTGAAACGCAGCCAAATGAAAGATTTTTTCAGCGTTTTTTGTGTTATGTTTTTAGTAACGTGAAGAAATCGCGGAGGATTACGAAAAATTTCGTAAAAGTTATAATTTCGGCGGCGGATTATTTTCGCGGTAAAACAGACAAACAAAAATAGAAAAAAACCATCTAAATTTCAGAGGTGAACGAATGAATACAACATACGATTTTACAACAAATTATTCGGCGGCTGACGCAATTCCTACGGAACGCGCCGCTTTTATTCGCAAAACATATTTGCACGTCGCCGGCGCGCTTGCCGTATTTGCTTTGATGGAAGCGTATTTGGTTATGTCCGGCGCGGGCGCGGCGATTGCTGAAACAATGCTCGGCGGACGCTGGTCTTGGTTTATTGTTTTGGGATTGTTTATGGGCGTTTCGATGCTGGCGAATTGGTGGGCAAATTCGCAAACGTCCAAGGGAATGCAGTATCTCGGACTCGCGCTTTACGTCGTCGCGCAAGCGATTATCTTTTTGCCTTTGCTCTTTATTGCCAGCAGTATGTCGGGCGGCGGAGCGATGATTGCGCAAGCCGGAATCGTTACGCTCGGTTTGTTTTTAGGATTGACGGCGGTTGTCTTTTTAACGCGCAAGGACTTTTCTTTTCTAGGTCCGATTCTGGCAATCGGCGGATTCGTCGCGCTCGGATTTATTTTTTCCGGCATCGTTTTCGGCTTCGGCTTGGGAAACATTTTTTCGTTTGTGATGGTTGCGTTTGCGGGCGCGGCGATTTTGTATGATACTTCAAACATTTTGCATCGCTATCGAACCGACCAGCACGTCGCGGCATCCTTAACACTGTTCGCCAGCGTCGCGCTTTTGTTTTGGTATATTTTGCGAATCTTTATCGGTTCGAGAAATTAAGACGAGCGCAAAATTCAAGTTACTTTTTTCAACCCGAAATGCTTTCGCCGATAATGCGGAAGCATTTTTTATTTGCATTGTAAAATTATGTATTCTGCTTTTATTTGTCGAGTTGATTTTCGGCTTAACTAATACCAAGCTGCGTAAATAAGAGGATTTAATAGAATGGTAACCAATGATAATTGGTCATCCCTGATAAATACTGTTTCCGGGTTGATAAATCTTTCATTTCATCTATCAACACTTCTTGCATTTC
>JAABUN010001849.1_pt1 | contig 42393 bp, 35 predicted proteins | sample 5559311 | NCBI WGS metagenome assembly JAABUN01 (sample SAMN10711877, study PRJNA513370) | rock metagenome | isolation source: Antarctica rocks | place: Antarctica: Victoria Land, Siegfried Peak sud
ATCGGGCGGAAAGGGCCGATTTCGCCCGCCGTTGGGCCTCGAACGCGCCAAGGCGCTTCGACATCTTTGCTTTCCCCATGCGGCAATCGCGCCCTGACACCCAATGAAGCGGTACCTGAACAGTTACGGGCGCGAAATATTTCCCAGTCCTCGTGATCGCGCGTGAGGTCGGGGTCGATCGATCGCAGCGTCAGGAGTTCGATACTCGGCGGCCACGGCAGGCCCGTCACCTGGATCGGGAAATTCTGGTCGAGTACGAGACGCAGCGGCACAACGGTCGAGCCGCAGCGACCGGCCGCAGCGACCGCTCGAAGTCGATGGCCTCGCCGATTTCCTGCGCCGTGGCGTCGGGGTACATGGCGAGGATTTGCTCCACGCTGTAGCCTGCGTCATGCAAGATGCCGAGGGCTATGGAAGGGATACGCGTCCCGGCGATGTGCGGTTCACCGTGGAGTTTCCCAGGGATGATCCTCAGCCGCGGGCGTGGTCGCAGCAGATCGGGGGCACCTTTGTATGGCGCGACAAGGTTCAGCGTGTCGGCTAGCGTCGTCTGGCCTCCCACATCGGCGCGCACAACCCTGTCAGGTAGCTGGAAAGAGAGCCGACCGTTCGGCCCTGAGATCGCCAGGATGCGGGAGATGTCTTCGCGCGAGTAGCGCTGCTTGCGAAGTCCCGACAGCGCCCCGCGAACGCCTTCGACGCGGGCGGGCGCGAGCGAGGCGGTGCCCTTGTAGAACCAGTCGAGGGCGCGGAGCGCGAGCAGATCGATCCAGGACCAGAGACGCGCGCGCGGCCTCGGCGACACCGATGGCGTATAGAGGTCAATACGCGCCCAATAATGGAGGGTGGCGGCGGAGACGCCGGAGAGCGCCGCCGCGCGGTGCGCATCGTACACGCCCCGCCCAGGCTCCAGCCAGTGTCGCCGCTCGCTCGCGTGTTCGGCCGCCGCTATCTGTCCGTTGTGTTCCTTGTGCATCGGTTCCCCGATCCCCTCAGCCGCTCATTTCCGGCATGTGCAAGTATGAGTATACCGCCGCTGGAGTGGGATGTGTCCGGGCTACGCGCCATCGGTCGGCTCGCGGGTGACTTCCCCGGTGACTTCGTAATAGGTCGCGCCGCTTTCGAGGTAGGTGCCGACGCGGCGCTCGCGGACGAGTTTGCGGAGGTGGGCATCGACGGTCTGCGCGGCGACCGGGTGGAGGCCGGGATCAACCTCGGCGTACAGTTCTTCGACGAGGTCGTTGATGGTCAGGGGCTCGACGGTGAGGGCGGCGAGGATCTGGCGCTCGCGCTCGTGGCGGTGGGCGATGTAACCCTCGACGCGGGCGCGCGGGTCGGTGATGGTCGGGCCGTGACCGGGCAGGATGAGGCGCAGCTCGAGCGGCAGAAGCGAGGCGAGCGACGCCAGGTATTCACCCACCTCGCCGTCGCGACCGATCACGACGGTCCCTTCGCCGACGATCAGATCGCCGGAGAAGAGGGCGTGGTCGTCTTCGAGATGGAAGACGAGGTGGTCGGCGGCGTGGCCGGGGGTGTGCAACGCGCGCAGCGGGTGGCCCCCGATCGTCAGGCGCTGACCATGGCGCAGGCCGATGTCCACGCCGAGGATCGGGGCGTAGGCGGCGATCGGCACCTTAATCCGGCGTTGCAGGGAGAAGGCGCCCGGCAGATGGTCGAGGTGGGAGTGGGTGACGAGGATCAGGACGGGCGTGCCGCCAAACTCCGCGATGCCCGCCTCGATCGCCGCAACGTGCGCGTCATCGTCGGGGCCGGGGTCGAGGATCGCCAAGTCGCCGGTGCCGAAGATGTAGGTGTTGGTGCCCTTACCGGTCATCAGCGAGGGATTTGGGGCGGTCAGGCGACCGACGTGGGGGAGTTCTCTCACCAGCATGTCGCGATCTCCTCCGCGAGGGCGGCTTCGCGCGCGTCGGGGCCGAGCACCGGCAGGACGGGGTGGACCGGCTTGGTGCGCGCGAAGGCGAGCAGCGCGTCGAGCGTGTCGAAGTCCGCGAAGCGTTCCAGGTGGCGCGGCTGCACGGTCAGCATCGTCATCGCCCCGCTCGCGTAGCGCGCCAGCCCGTCGCGCGGCCCGAACCACGCGCCAGCGGCCATCTCCCCGGCCCAGTGGGTGGCAAGCTGGCCGGGCGGCAGGGCGGTGAGGAAGAAGTGGGCATCGAAGCGGATGCGCGACGATTCCGGCGTGATCCAGTGGGAGAAGTAGATCAAGTCGTCGGGCGCAAGGGTCAGATTGTCCTCGCGGAGGACGTCGCCGAAGCCGCGCGTGCCCGCCAGCACCTCCTCGCGCGTGGCAGCCCAGCGCGCCTCGTTGTCGAACGGCAGCAGGCCGCCGCTCTCCTCGCGCGCGACGAGGACCCCGGCCTCCTCGAAGAGTTCGCGCGCGGCGCAGGCGAGCAACGCCCCGCTCGTCGCCGCATCGGGCGAGGGGAAGAGCGACTGCGCGGCCATGCGGCGGTGCAACGCGGCGATGTCGGTGCCGCCCGGCAGCGGCAGGACCAGTTCGCGCGCCAGGTCGAGATCCTCAGGGTCGAGGACGCCACCGGGGAAGCTGTAGGCGCCGGGGGCGAAGCGGGCGGTGTCGGGACGCCGCAGCATGTAGACCTCGATCGGCTCGTCGCCCAGGCCCTCGCGCAGCAGGATCGCCGAGGCGGCGCGCGGGAGTGTGGCGGTTGTGTCGCGCATATTCGTCGCTTCCCTCCCTCGCCCTCTCACCGTTGTACGGCGCACCATGGCGTGACTATAGCATAGGGTGTCGGGGGGGCCGCGCGTTGTGGCATCGCTTTTGCCTTTTGGTGGGGAGGAGTTCCCCTCCCCGACGCGGGGAGGGTGAGGATGGGGCCGAGTCGTTAAGTAAGGGGCGGGGGGGCGAATGCAACAATTTTGGTAACTGTTCAGGTACTCGATTCCGCATGGGGAAGGGATTTGTGCGGACGCCAAATGGGCGGAATCGGGCGGAAAGGGCCGATTTCGCCCGCCGTTGGGCCTCGAACGCGCCAAGGCGCTTCGACATCTTTGCTTTCCCCATGCGGCAATCGCGCCCTGACACCCAATGAAGCGGTACCTGAACAGTTACCAATTTTGGCGGAACAATGGGCTGACGGTGGCGCTGCTAGGGCTTTTCGGGGCGTCGCTGCTCGGGCATAGTATCGCGGGGATGGCGGACTATAACGAGGGCCAGCGGGACCATGGGCAGGCGGCGGTGGGCTACGGGGCCTATCTGCGAACCGGGGCGTTCGTGGAGTCGGTCTTCGAGAACTGGGAGAGCGAGTTCCTGCAGATGGGCGTCTATGTGCTGCTGACGGCCTATCTCTTCCAGAAGGGCTCCGCCGAGTCGCGCGACCCCGACGGCGAGGCGGAGGCCGACGTGGACCCGCGCGATGCGGGCGAACGAGCGGCCGCGCCTTGGCCGGTGCGGCGAGGTGGTGTGGTGCTGAAGCTGTACGAGAATTCGCTGGCGCTGGCCCTGCTGGCGCTGTTCGCCCTGTCGTTCGTGTTGCACGCGGCGGGCGGGGCCAGGGCCTACAGCGAGGAGCAGCAGGCGCACGGCGGCGCGGCGGTGTCGCTGCTGGGCTATCTCGCCACCGCGCGCTTCTGGTTCGAGTCGTTGCAGAACTGGCAGAGCGAGTTCCTGTCGATCGCGGTGCTGGTGGTCCTCTCGATCTTCCTACGGCAGCGCGATTCGCCGGAATCGAAGAAGGTGGCGGCCCCGCATGGGGCGACGGGGGCGTGGGCGGCGGGGCCTGCGCGCGGCGGCTGCAATGATCTGTGCGTGGCGCGGTTGAGATGGCGTGGGACGTCCCCCGACCCCCGCAGGTTGGGGGAGCATCGGGGATGCTGCGTGTAGATGGGCGTTTCGCCCGCCTTGGGGCGGCGGTGTCGGTCGACTGGCCGAAGGGCCAGTCGGTTTGCTGTACGATTTGGTGATGGCGCGGGCGGGAGATGGCGGTACGGTAGCGTAGCGCGCCTTGTTCGCCGCGCGGACGCGCGGGTCATCCCTGGATACGGCCACGGGACGACCCCCCGCGAGCGGCATGGCACGCCCCACACGGGCGACATTGGCCACGACGGGTGGACCGGGGCGCGAGGCTGTGGCCGCGACGATGCAGCACAAAGGCAGGAGAGTATGTCGGCCCGAACGATCAGCCGCGTGGCGATACGACTTTTCACGCCCGGCGATTACCCGGCGGTGGTCCGCGTCAGCAACGCCGGTTTCTCCGAGTACGCGGGTTCGGTGGAGGAGTTGCGCTACGACGACGAGCACCGCGACCCGAAGTGCCACCACGCGCGGTTCGTCGCCGAACGCGAGGGCGCGGTCGTCGGTTTGGCCGAGTGCGGCCAGTCGGCCGGGATGTACCACCCGCGCAAGTTCTCCCTGGGCGTGACGGTCCACCCCGACTGGCAGGGCCGGGGCATCGGCGCGGCCCTCTACGACCACGCGCTCACGTCGCTGGAGTCGCGCGCGCCGCTGCTGGTGCGCGGGCAGACGCGGGCCGATTGGGGGGCCAGCCTCCGCTTCCTGGCCGCGCGCAGCTTCACCGAGGAGATGCGCGCGTGGGAGTCGCGCCTCGACGTGGCAGCGTTCGATTTCGCACCCTTCGCGGGCGTGCAGGAGCGGACGGAGGCGGGCGGCATCGACTTCAAGACGTTCGCCGAGTTGGCGGGCGATCCCGACCGCGACCGCAAGCTCTACGCGTTGGATGGCGAACTGTCGCTGGATGTGCCGCAACCGGGGCCACATACGCCGATCAGCTACGCGCATTTCGCCGAGCGCATCTTGCAGAATCCCGATCTCATCCCGGACGCCTATTTCGTGGCGCTCGACGCCACGACCGGCGAGTACGCCGGGATGGGCCAGCTCTGGCACAGTCAGGGGAGCGACGATCTGTACAACGGCCTGACCGGCGTGCGACTGGCCTATCGGCGGCGGGGGATCGCGCTGGCGCTGAAGCTGCGCGGCATCGCCTACGCCAAGGCGCAGGGTCGCCCGACGATCAAGACCTGGAACGAGTCGAACAACCGCGCGATGCTCTCGATCAACGAGGCGCTGGGCTTCGCGAAGCAGCCGGTCTGGATCGAGTTCGTGAAGCAACTGCGCGAGGAAGATAGCGCGCTGCCCGAGCCGGGCGGCGGAGGCGAGGGCCGATGACGCTGCCGCTCCTCCGTCTGACGGGGACCCCATACGCGCAGGGCTTCGCGCACGGTCAAACGTTGCGGGCGGAGATCGCCCGCAACCTCGACATCTACTTCGAGCGCTTCGAGCGCGAGGCGAAGCTCGCCCCCGCCGAGGCGCTGGACCGCGCGCGGCGCTACGCGGTGGCGCTCGCCGGGTCCGCGCCAGACTATCACGCCGGGATGTGCGGCATCGCGGACGGGTCGGACCAATCGCTCGACCGGATCGCCGCGCTGAACGTGCGCTACGAAATCCTCTACTACCAGTTCGGCCGGAACGCGCTGGCCGTCCGCGACCCGGATGGCTGCACCGCGTTCGCGGTCGCCCCGGTCGCCTCGGCCAGCGGGCACCTGCTGATCGGCGAGAACTGGGACTGGATCCCGGAAGTGCGCGGCGCGATCCTGCACACGACCGACACGGATGGCTTCCGGTCGCTCGGCTTCACGGAGGCGGGGATCTTCGGGGCGAAGATCGGGCTGAACGAGGTCGGCCTGGGCTTGGTCATCAACGGGATGACGACCACCACCGACGATTGGTCGCGCCTGAGCCTGCCGTTCCACGCGCGCTGCCACGCCATCCTGCGCGCGCGCAGTCTGGCGGCGGCGATCGAGATCGTGGAGGCCGCGCCGCGCGCCTGCGCCGCCAATTTCCTGCTCGCCCAGACGCCGGACTTGATCGCGGACGTCGAGGCCGCGCCCGATCGCACGCAACGCTGGGCGGCGGAGGAGGGGCGGCTCTACCACACCAACCATTTCCTCGATCCGCACGCGCTCGGGGTGATCGAGCCGAAAATCGAGCGCGCGCCGGATTCGCAGGATCGCCTCGACCGGGTGCGCCTCCTGCTGGAAACCGGGCGACCGCTCGCGTTCACCGATCTCGCGGCGGCACTGCGCGACGAGGCGGGGCTACCGGACGCGATCTGTCGCCAGCCGGACCTGACGCAGCCGCCGGAGGAGCGTTACGCGACGGTCGTCTCGATCATCATGGACCTGCACGACCGCACGCTCTGGGTCACCGACGGGCCGCCGAAGGGGCGGGAATACGAGGCGGTGGCGCTGGCAGGGGAGTTCGCAACGGTGGGGTGAGTGGGTGCGGGAGTGGGACGGGGCGGGGATGGGGCGCGATAGGCGTTCATGCTGGTGGTCATCGCGGCCTCACTGATGCAAATGGAAGACCCGATCGGTCCACTCCTCACGACCACGGATTTCCCACAGGTGCAGGAGCGCCCGCACCAGCGCGCCGATGTTGTTGGCCGCGGTGGTCTTCCCTGAGACAACGATCAGGCCGCTATGCGCGACGCCTTCCGCTGCCCAGCAACCGAGCAGCGAGAGGATCGTGCGGTGGTCGTAGGAAACGAGCGTCAGTCGTGCCGCGTGGGCCGCTCGGAGTACGTGTTCGTCTGTTTGTCCGATGTACAGGCCGTTCCGCCACTCTTGAAGGCTGAAAATCTCCATTGCCGGATTGTGTTCGCGGATCTGTTTCGCGATCAATGGAGAGAGGTGTTCATCGAGCAGCAGTCGTAACATCGTGCTCTGCTACCCCCGTATCCGGCGCTGCGACTCCGTCAGCCCGCTCATCATTGAACACGAAACGCTCCGCCTGGGGAGCATTTGCTTGATCTTGGCGAAATCGTAGGAGTCGTTGTCGGCGATGGCGGCGTCGATCTCAGCCTGGAACGCTTCGGTGTACTGGAGGGCGGCGCGCACCTTCACCACCGGCCAGCCAAGATGCTCGGCGGTGGCTACGGGATCGAACTGATATGCCTGGGCTACCGCGACGACTTCCCAGACAGCCAGGCTACTGCCCATGATATAGGCTTGACGACCACCAGGCGAATTACGAAACTCGATAAAGGCGAATTCCCCCATCCGCAACGCTTCCTCGATGAGGCGTGTGGCCGCCTCCCTCGGGGTGCGATCGAGGCGGCGGGCGTGCCGCTCCAGGCGCTCCATCTGCTCGTCCTTCAGGCGCAGGCTCAATACGTGGGACATCGGCTCCTCCTCTCGTGGGACAGGGCTGACGATGTTTACAGTGTAACTCCGTGTCGCCTAGCGGGCCAATCGCCCGAGTGCGGTCCACTATCACGTATGGGAACACGGGAAGGCGCGGGAAGGCGTGCCCGCAGCCCCGAGGCGAGCCGCAATGCCGCCCGCGTTCACACCGTGCAAGGCGCTCAATCCCCCCGCCCCTCATGCTGCGGCGGTCCGCGCGACGCCAATGCGGCTCGCCCATGGCCAAAGCGGCGGCGGGGCCGGTGCGAGGCTATACTGTGGTGCGGGGCCAGGTTTGCGCGGTCGCCGATGGAGGGACCAGTGCATAGCGGAGCGCCCATACCACCGCCACCGCCGCGACGATCGCGCTTCTGGCGGATCGCGCGCCGGGTCGCGCCGCTGCTGCTGCTGCTCTTCATCAGCCTGTTCCTGCTCACCGTCGTCTCGGTGCGCGCGACACGGGCGATGTTGGAGGCGCGCAATAGTCGTCAGATCGAGGCGGGGGCCGCGCTCGGCGTGCGCCCCTGGATGACGCTGCCCTACATCGCGCGGGTTTACGGGGTGCCGGAAGGGGAGGTGTTCGGCGCGCTCGGCCTGGCCGACACCCCACAGCGGCGGCGCGCGCCGGTACGCGCGATCGCCGAACACGAGGGGCGGAATCTCGATGCCGACATCGCCACGCTGAACGCGCTGGTCGATGCGCGGCGCGGCACCCCCGTGCCCCCACGCTCGCCCGCTCGGCCACGGGCGACGCCATGACCGAGCGACTGCTCGATTTTCTCCTCACCTATGGGGTCACGGCGCTGGTGCCGCTGCTGCTGGTCGGGGCGGTGGGGGTGCCGCTGCCGGGGACGCTGCTGCTGCTGGCGGCGGGGGCGTTCGCGGGGGGCGGGCAATTGGCGTTGGTGCCGCTGCTGCTGGGCGCGAGCGGGGCCACGTTCGTGGGGAACGGCGTGGGCTACTGGCTCGGGCGGCGCGGCGGCAAGGGGGCGTTGGGCCGGTGGGGGCGGCGCTTCCGCATGGGTGCCGCCGCGATCGAGCGGGCGGAGGGCTTCTTCGGGCGCTATGGCGGCATGTCGGTGCTGTTTTCGCGTTTCCCGTTCTCGCCGCTCAGCGCGATCGTCAACATCCTCGCGGGCGCGGCGCATTACCCGATGCGCTCGTTCCTGCTCGCCAATCTGGCCGGGGTAAGCGTCTGGACGGGGGTCTATGTCGGGCTGGGCTACATATTCGGGGCCAGTTGGGAAATGATCGCCGCAGTGACGAGCGGCGTCACGCAGGCGCTGACATTGGGGCTCATCAGCCTGCTGCTGCTCTTCTTCGTGGTGCGGGCGATCCGGCAGCACCACGACCACGACCACGAAAAGGACGGGGAGGCCGTAATTGCGCCGGGTTCCGAGGGGTCGCCGGAGGAGCCGCGGGTGGGAGCATGAGGGTGGTGGGGCCGAAATAGATTGCCCGGGGTGCGAATTGCGGTGTGGTGGTCGAGATGCCTGGCGCGGCGTCTTGTATGGGAGTGGGGCGGGGCGGGGCGGGGGCATGAGGGGCACACGTTGTGGGTGAGCGCTATGAGGTGGTCGTGGTGGGGGCCGGTCCGGCGGGGTCGGCGGCGGCGCTGACGCTGGCGCGTGCCGGCGTGCGAGTGGCGCTGCTCGACCGCGCCGCGTTCCCGCGCGACAAGGTCTGCGGCGATCTGCTCGGCACCTGGGCCGTCCGGCTGCTGCGGGAGCTGCGGATTGATCCTGCCCGTTTCGCCGCCTGGCCGCCGCTGCGCGGGGCGACATTGTACACGCCGGGCGGGCGGGTCCTCGGCGCGGAGGTGCCGCGCCGGTCGGCGGGTGAAAGCTTCGGGCGGCTGGATGCGCGCGTGGTGCCGCGCCTGGCATTCGACGCACTGCTGGCCGACGCCGCGCAGTCGGCGGGGGCGACCCTGCTCCGGGTCCGCGCGACCGGCCTGCTGCGCGATGCGGGCGGGGCGGTCGTGGGGGTGCGCGGGGAGGGCGGCGACGGGCCGCTGGAGTTGCGCGCGCCGCTGACGATCGGGGCCGACGGCTGGACCTCGATCGTGGCGCGCGGGCTGGGGATCGCGCGCGCACCACAACGCGCCATCGGGCTGGCAACGCGCGCCTATGTGACGGGGGCGCGTGGGCTCGCGGAGCGGATGCATTTCTTCGTGCTGGGGCACGGTCGGGGCTACGGCTGGGTCTTCCCGCTGCCCAATGGCGGCGCGAACGTCGGCCTGGGGCTGGTCGCGGATGAGCCGGGCGCGGACCGCCTCGGCGAATTGTTCGACGCCTTCCTGCGCGATCCGGACTCGCCCGCCCGCCCGTTCCTCGCGACCGCCACCCTCGTCGGCCAGCCGCGCTCCTGGCCGCTCGCGTTCGGGTGGCGCGGCACGCCGTTGAGCGCGTCCGGGGCGCTCCTCGCCGGCGACGCGGGCGCGCTGGTCAGCCCGCTCAGCGGCTCCGGTATCCACAGCGCACTCGCCAGCGGTATCGGGGCGGGGCGAGTCGCGGTGCGCGCCCTGCGCACCGGCAATACGAGCGCCGCCGCCCTGCGCGCGCACGACCGCCACTGCCGCCGCACCCTCGGGTGGCGACTGCGCCTCGAAGCCGTCGCCCAGGGTCGCCTGCGCGATCCCGCCGCCTTCGACCGCTTCGGGGGCCTGATCGCGCGCATACCGGGCGGGCAGCGGACGCTCGCGCCGTTGTTGCTCAATTTGGGTTAAGGGGGGACGAGTGGCGAGGGCCGAGTGATGAGTTATGAGTGGGGGGCGGGGCTGGTGGATAGACGGGGCGTAGGGGCGTATTGCCTACGCCCACGTCGTAAGGCCCCCCGCTCCGCCGAACCTCTCACCCTCACCCCCTACCCTCCCCGCGTCGGGGAGGGTCGTCGCGCGCAGGTCTCTGGACCACCGCGACTGGTGGCGGCGGGGAGAGGTCCGTCCCCCAGCCTCGGCCCTCATCACTCGTCCCCCTTACTGATATACCACGATCAGTGGGCTGGGATCGAGCTTGACGACTTCTTGGGGGCTGAGGAGCGGGTCGTCCTGGCGGTAGAAAAGTTTGATACCGCCGTACTGGATGAGTTCGTCGCGGATGAATTGGTTGTAGTTCGCGACCTTGGCCCCCGGCAGGCCCCAGCCATCCATCATGATCACGATGTCCACGTTCGCCACCGGCGTGATGTTCCCCTTGTCGGGGAGCATATCGTCGCGGAACTGGTGGATGACGAGCACCTTGTCGGGGAGATTGTTCTCGCGCACGAGGTCCCGGAGGATCTGCGCCGCGCCCAGCACTTCGGCGGCGCTGACGCTGCCGTAGTGCTCGCCCGGTATCTGGCCTTGCTTCACATGGAACTCGGGGTCGATCGCTAGGTGGACGTAGGGGCGTTTGAGGAAGGGGATGAGCGCCTTCACGTCGTTCGCCACCGTGTCGTAGCCCATCTGGATGTCGAGGAGGAGCAGGCAGCCGTGGACCTCCGCGAGCTGGGCGTACTTCTCGATGTCCTTCGTCGAGGTGCGCAAGAGCCAGAGGCCCTTCTCGCCCGGCGATCCTTGCGCGACCGAGGCGATCAGCTCGATCGTGCAGATCGAGGGCCGCGAGGGGTCGGCGGCGTTGTACGACGCCGTCTGCGCTTGCAGCTTGGCGACCATCTGCTCGGGCTCGAACTCCCCGAGAATACCCATCCGGTTGGAGGCGGGGTGGCCGTAATAGGTGATCATGCGGTGGGTGGCGAGCGGGCTTGTCGTCTTCGGGCGCGGGGTCGAGGCTGCGGTCGGCGGGGTCGCTGGCACCCCCAGTGCCGGTGGCACCACGGCGCTCGCGCTTGGCGCGACCGGCACGGTCGAGGCGAGCGCGGCTGGCGCGGCGGAGGCGGTCGCACCGCCGCTCGTCGGCGACGGCACCTCGGCGATCGGCTCGCTCGTCGGCGTTTCCGGCGGCGGCTCGTCGCTCGGCTGCGGCGCGGGCGGCGTCGCGGCTGCACCGCCACAAGCCGCGAGCAGTAGCAGCAGCAGCAGCAGGGTGGCGATGCGCCCTCTGCCCTTCCTACGCTCAATCATCGGACCGTCCCTCCCTTATTACGCCGGGTGTTACGTCGGGTGTTACATCGGGATTGTATGCCGCCCGCGAATACCCGCGCCCGCTCACGGCGTGGGGGCGGCGAAGTAGGCGTCGATCGCGCGGGCATAGCCCTCGGCTAGCCGGGCGATCGTGACGTCATCGGCGATTAAGGCCCGCTCGGTCGGGTTCGTCTCGAAGAGCACCTCGGTGAGCGCGATCGGCAGCCCCGTCAGGCGTCGCGCGACCGGGCCGACAGCGTTGTCGCGCACATGCCCGAGGGTCGCCAGATGCCCGTAGTCCTTGCCGATCGCCGCGTCCTCGTCCACACGACTGTATGGCGGGGTGTAGCCCCGATCGCGCAACGCTGCCAGGAGTTCATCCTGGAGGAGGGCCGCCAGCCGCCGGTTCTGCGGCCCGCCCAGCGCACAATAATAGGTGATCGAGCCCCCTCCCGGCCCGCTCGGCGCGGCGTTGTAATGGATCGACACCGCCAGATCGGGTTCCAGCGCCGCGATTCGCGAGGCGTGGACGTAGCCCTCCAGGTAACCGGGGTCGCCGTTGCGCCCTCCCGGCGGCCACAACGTGGGGTCGTCGAGGAGGGTGGCGCTGTCGTCGGGGCGGGTCAGGCGCACGAGGTAGCCGCGCGCCGTTAACCGCGCCTCGATCGCCCGTGCGGTGCGCAGGGTGTCGCGATACTCGATCCCGAGCGCGCCGCCACTGGCCCGTTCGTGGCCCGGATCGAGGACGATCACGCGCTGACGTGCGCTCGCGGGATAGGGCGGGACCGCCGTCTGCGGCAATCCGGCGATGTCGGGTCGGGTCGCCAGCGCCTCGCGCCCGAGGTGGCCGAGCAGGACGGTATAGGGGGTGTCGGCGTGTTCCGGGTGGTACTCGAAGCGCGCCCGCTCGAAGTATTGCACCGTGTACGTCTCGCCATCGGCGGCGCTGGTTTCGCGGAACTCCTCGGTCAGCGGGAGGCCGAAGACCGGCAAGCCGCCGTTGGTGGTCCAGTGGCGACGGAAGGTGCCGCGCAGGGTGTGCGCCGTCTCCGCGAAGGCGGTGCAGTCGTCGGCGCACGGCGCTGGCATGGCGGCGCGCTCCGGGTGCGCGCCGAGCCCCGCCGCGCCGAGGAGCGTCAGCGCGACCAGATAGGCGGGCGGTGCGGTGGGCTGCAACTCGAAGCGGGCGCGCTCGAAATACTGCACGGTGAGGCCGCTGCGGGGGTCGGTCACCGCCGGACTGAGCGGCAGGCCGAGGATGGTGAGGCCGCCATGGGTGCCCCAGAACTGCGCGAACGCCCCTTCGACGGGATAATCGGCGGCGCTGGCGGCGCTGGCGGCGCTGGCGGCGACTGGTACGGGGACCGGGCGTACCCCACGCGCATCCACGAACGGAAAAAGACCGTACCCGAGGAGGAGGCACAGAACCGCCAGGGCGAGGAATGCGCGAATTGTGCGTCGATACCCCAAGCCTGACACCTCTCACCCGTGCGCGCGTCTGGGTGGTATCGATGGGGGACATAGTAACGAATGGGACGGGGATGTGCAACATGGGAGTGCTGGGTCGAAGGGGGGACGAGTGATGAGTACCGAGCGCCGAGCGGGGGCGGGGTGTATCCACCGCGCTGTCCAAACTTTGGACAGCGGCGAGGTGGTAGGCGCAGTGTTCGGCGGGTGTTGTGGGGCTGACGAGGCAGGGCGTATGCGATACGCCCCTGCGGCGACGCGTCGGGGTGTGGCGCAAGGGGGGACGCTGGTATTATCTCCCTTCAGTATGGTGGCGCGATGATGGGGCGCGATGGTGGGGCGCTGGGGCGCGTCGTGCGGGGTGTGGTGGGAGAGCGATTGGGGATGGGTCGCGGCTGGTCGTGGCTGCTCGCCTGCGCGCTGATCCTGGTCGGCGCGCAGGCGTGTTGGGGGGGCGGGCCGCCGAGCACGCCCGCCGTCGTGACCGCGACGCGGGCGGCGGGCGTGCCGACGGCGGTGTCGGTGGCCCAGGTGACCGCCACGCGTGCGGCGACCGCCGCGCCTCGCGCGACGCCGTCCGGCGGGGCGACCCCGGCAACGCCGAGTCGCCCGACGATCACGCCGACCGAGCCGCGCCTGGGCCTCAACCCGCCCGACGCGCCGAGTCGCCCCGGTTCGCCGACGCTGGCCTCGCCGACGCCGACCATCGGCGGGCGCGAGGCGACGATCGCCCAGGTGCAGGGGGTCGGGCCGAAGTCGCCGCTGGTCGGGCAGACGGTGCGCGTGCGCGGGATCGTGACGGCCGATTTCCAGGCCACCCCGGCGCAGGGCTTCTTCTTGCAAGAGCCGGAACCGGGGACGACCGAGCGCTCGACCGGCATCTTCGTGTTCCAGGGCGACCGCCCGACACCCGATGTGAAGCTCGGGGACGAGGTCACAGCCATCGGTGTGGTGGAGGAGGCCAACGACCGTACCCGGCTCGGCGTCGATCGCGCCGCCAGCGCGGTGAACGTCAATTCCTCCGGTAACCGGCTGCCGGTGCCGATCGAACTGCGCCCCCCCGCCGCCGAGGCCGAGGCGCGCGCCTACTTCGAGCGGTACGAGGGGATGTTGGTGACGGTGCCGACGGCCATCGTCGTCGGGCCGACCGGCGTTGACGGCGAGTTCACGGTGGTCCGCGCCGACATGGGCGTGGGGCGGCTCTTCCAGGGCACCCCACGCGGGGCGGGCTGGCGGATCGCGGTAGGCGACGGTGGGGGGACGCGCTACGAGCTGGCGGTCGGCGATCGGGTTGACGGGCTGGTCGGCCCGCTCGACTACGACGCCGGTCGATATAAGATCCAGCAACTCCCCGAGCCGAAGCTGGTGGTGCAGGCGGCGGAGCGGGCGGTGCCGGTCGTCGCCCCCGCCGGACCGGGCGAGTTCACGGTCGCGTCGTTCGACCTGGGGGACCTCTTCGATCCGTTCGACACGCCGGGCAAGGCGGATCCCTGCGATCGCGCCGTTCACGTCGCGATCTGCGCGGAGCGCGTGACCGCCGCCGACTATGCGCTGAAGCGAACCAAGGTCGGGCAGGCGATCCGCGACGTGCTGGGTGCGCCGACACTGGTGGCCCTGCAAGGGGTGGAGAGCCTGGGCGTACTCAACGAACTCGCCGCGACCCCCGAGTTGGCCCCCTACGGCTACGGCGCGGTGCTGCTCGACGGGCCCGACCCGCGCGGCAGCAATGTGGGCCTGCTCTATCGCCGCGAGCGCGTGGTCGTGAGCAACGCCACACAGCGCAACGCCTGCACGACGCTACCGCTCGGTTTCGCCGCCGACGAGGCGCGGTGCAGCGCGCGGGGGGACGGGACGCTCGACGGGCATTTCCTCGCCGCCCGCCCGCCGCTGATCGTGGCGCTCACGGTGCGGGGCGACGTGGGGCGAGGGGAGCGACCGCTGACGCTGATCGTCAACCACTTCACGGCGCGGGGCGGCCCCGAGCCGGAGGGGCGGGAGTTCGCGGCCCGGCGTGCCGAGGAGGCGCGGCTGGTCGCCGGGATCGTGAACGAACTGCTCGCCGCCGACCCCACCGCCGCGATCATGGTGGTCGGGGATCTCAACGATTTCGCCGCGTCGGAGCCGTTGCGCGCGCTGACCACGACGACGCCGCTCCGCGACCTCGCCGCCGAGGTGCCGGAGTCGGCGCGCTACTCGTTCATCGCCAACGGCCAGTCGCAGGTACTCGACTATATCCTGGCGACGCCGAATCTGGCGAGCGCGCTGGTGGCGCTCGGGTACGCCCATCTCGATGCCGATTATCCGGCGGGGCTGGCGCGACAGCCGAGTCCCTGGCGCGTGTCCGAGCACGACCCGCCGGTGGCACGGTTTCGGGTGGGAGGCGAGTGACGAGTGACGAGTAATGAGTAATGAGGGGGGGGGCGGTGTCCAAACTTTGGACAGTGAGAAGCGCCCCCCGGCCCCCAGGCTCCGCAGGGCTATGCCGTAGGCCCCGCGCTGCTCGCACCCGTGAACATTATCCTCTTGATAGGGGAGCACCTGCCCTTCACGGGTAGGGCAGGTGCTCCCGCCACGACGGGACAATGTTCACGGGTAGGGCAGGTGTCTCTGGAGCATCGCTGGAGCATCTCTGGACCACCGCGACTGGTGGCTCCCGCCAGATGCTCCCGCCGTGACGGGACGCCGGGACGACGGGACAATGCCCGCCGCGACGGGCCTGACATGCCTCCATGCTGGGGGAGAAGACGAGGGAGTAGAGCTGGGGATGCGCGGCGGGCGCGGCGTCGGGTGTGTGGGCGTGTTGCCTACGCCCTCTCCGCCTCGGTGATACACGGGCGTGGGGATAGGAAAGGACGGTGGCCGCGAGTGCGGCCACCGTCTCGTCGAGCAGGGTGAGAAGGAGGAGCGGGGGCGGGGAGGACGTGGGGTTAGTTGGTCGGCGCAGCGCTCGGGGCGGCGCTGGGGCGCGGGGTGCGCTGGCCGGGATTGGGCATGCCGGGATTGGTGTTGGGCATGCCGCCGGGGCCGAACTTGCCGAGCGGGGCGGTGTAGAGCCGGTCGAACCCTTGCGTGAAGGCGGTCACGGTCTGGTCGATCGTGGCGGCGGCGACGCCCTTGGTGGTCAGGGACTGCCGCAGAGCGTTCGCCAGGGCGGTTTGCAGGCCCGCCTTGCCCGCAGCGTTGTCCTTGCCATACTTCGCCGCGACCCCTTGCAGGGAACCGGCGGTCGGGAGGTCTTGCTTGAACTGATCGGCGCTGATGCCGAAGTAGGTGGCGGCGGCGTTCAGGATGTCGCCTTGCAGCAGGTCCATCCCCATGCCATGACCACGATCGCCGCCCATCGGGCCGCCCATCGGGCCGCCCATCGGTCCGCCGTTGCCGTGACCGGCGAGGGCACCGAGGTTGGCGCAGAGGTCGCCGGTGGCGGCGTTGATGCGGTCGCGAGCGGCCTGGGCCTGCTCAGCGGTCAGCGTCCCGGCAGCCAGCGCGGCGTCGATCTGCTGGAGCATGGTCTTCTTCAGCGCGGCCTGGAGCTGGGCGGGGGTCACGTTGAGGTTGCCGGACAGCCCGGTAACGAAGCTTTGGCAGCGTGCCTGCGGGTCGCCGCCCTGTCCCGGCGCGGCCAACTGGGCGAGTTCGGTGAGATTCACGCCGAGGGCGGCGGTGTCGAGTGGTACGGCGGTGATCGCAGCGGTGGTCGCGCTCGTGGTCGTCGTGCTGACGGTGGTGGCCGCGCTGTTCCGGGCGGCGAGTCCGCGCAATGGGCCGCCCGCCGCGACCGCAGTCACCGCTATCGCCAGGGTCAGGAACATCGCGCTCAGGGTGGCGATGACGCGTTTCCGGATTGTCATCGGTCGGTTACCTCCTTAGGTGGTTGTCAGGCTACAGGTGGTCGGGTTGCAGGTGGTGTGATCCCCTTCTCATGGATGCGGGTCGTGCGGGCCGTCCGCCTCTCCGTAGCCTTGATGGTGATTGTAGCGGGGGGTCGTGAAGGGGTGATAAAGATGTGGGTGGCGAGTGGAGCATGATCGGTGGCGGCGACTTGTGTATTATTTGGGGCGAGGTTGAGCTATCGGTGCGGGCAGGAGTGGTGCGGTGGTGACGAAGGAAGATGCGCGCGTGTGGGTGCCGATGGAGGTGATTTGGGATGCTGCCCCGCCCGAGCCGCCCGAAGGCGCACGCCCCCGACCGCCGGCCTGGGGTGCGCCGCCGCCTCGCCCGGATGGGCCGCAGCGGCAGGCGGGGTGGCCCACAGCGGCGGTGGGCGAGCGGGTCGAGCGGGCGGGCGAACGGCCCGCGCGACCGATGCAGGGACGCAAGAAGGAACGACCGAAGCCGCCGAAGGCGCGGAAGAAGCTACGCCCGCAGGATATTGACGAGGAGTATTGAGGGCGGGGATGACCTCTCCCCGCCGCCTGCGGGCGGCGACCCTCCCCGACGCGGGGAGGGTGGGGCTGGGCTTCTTCCCGCGTTGCGAGGGGGTCACCACCTACGTCGGTTTGTCCCACCCCCGTCCTTACCCTCCCCGCGTCGGGGAGGGTCGCCGCCGCAGCGGCGGGGAGAGGTCCGTCCCCACCCCGCTGCGCCACAACGCGCTCGACCGAGGGTGAAGTTCGAGTGTGAGATTGCGAGGATGGCGATGCAAGGTAGGGTTAGGGTGCCGCGTGACCTCTCCATTTTCCCGCGCCTGATGCCGCTGCTGGTCGGCGTTGCGGCCGCGTTGGCCGCGTGGATCGGCGCGAGTGTGCAGGGCTTGCCGGTGCCGCTCGACGTGGCGGGCGTGTTCGTGGCGCTCGGGGTGGCGACCGCCTGGCTCGCCCGCGCGACCCCGCTGCGCGGCGCGTTCCTCCTGCTGCTGCTCGCCGCCACCGTTATCGCCGTGGTCTATGGCGGTTGAGCGCAGGTGTGCGGGGGCTGATCGCGATGCCGCTGCGGGGCCGCTCGATTCGCGGCAGCGCGCGGCATTGTTCGCCCTTGCAGCATCGGTCTATGTTACGCTACCGTTGACGCTACGGCTGGCGAGCGACCACACGACCGTCAACGACACATAAGAGGAGGTGCGACCGCCGCGCGAGGCCAGTGCGAGGGGCATGGCAACGGCGATGGGCGATCAGCTGCGGGGCACCCAAGCGATACGGGGAACCGCGCCCGGCACGTTTCGCCCTCGGTTTGTGAGGAACGACCTGGGGCAGGGGTGGCGGGGGCGGGTGTCGGCTCGGGAACGACGACCGGGAACAAGAGGGACAGGAGGAAGCAGGATATGGCAGAGCAGGATATGAGCACCTTGGCCGCGCGGTGGGAGTTGAGCGGCCTCAGTCGCCGCGACTTCATCCGCCTGAGTGTGCGCGGCGTCAGCGCGGCGTCGATCGCCGGGATCCTGGCCGCGTGCGGCGCATCGCCCACGGCGACCCCCTTGGCGAACACGGCCCCGAGCGCCGCGCCATCGGCGGCTCCAAGCGCCGCCGCCTCGTTCGCGCCGACCGCTGGGGCGGTGGGCACGGCCACGCGCGCGGCGACGGCTGGCGCGACTTCGTCCGTCGCGACGGCCACCCGTGTGGCCACGGCGGGCGGTGGCGCGGCCCCGGCGGGTGGCGGCACGACGGTGGCCGGTGGGCCGGTGCCGACCCCCAACGCGAACGCGCCGAAGGGTGGCACGCTGACCGCCGCCCAGACGACCGATATCAAGAGCTACCACCTCTTTCAGACGACCGATACCGCTTCCAGTGCTGCGCAGGGGCTGATCTATGGCGCGGCGGGGCTGGTCGAGTATGACCCGGAGTCGTTGCAACTCGCCGGGCTGGCGGCGCAGAAGATCGATCTGTCCGCCGATCGGAAGACGGTCACCTTCACGTTGCGCGACGGGATGAAGTGGAGCGACGGCACGCCGATCACGACCGAGGATTACGTCTGGACCTTCCAGCAGGTGAAGAACCCCGAGAACAAGTACCCCTATCTGGAGAATCTCGACCCGATCGAGTCGTACACGGCGACCGATGCGAAGACGATCGTGGTGAAGCTGAAGGAGGCGCGGACGACGTCGATCGGCGATGCCGACGCGGTGACCCCGCTGCCGAAAGCCGTCTGGAGCAAACTCCCCTGGGGCGATCCGGTCGCCAACCCGGAGATCAACAAACCGACGGTCGGCAGCGGCGCGTGGACGCTGAAAGAGTGGAACAAGGGGCAATCGGCCACCTACTCTGCCAACCCGAATTGCTGGCGCGGTCGGCCAAATATCGATACCTACGTCACCCGCATCTACGGGAACGAGCAGACCGCGTACCAGGCGTTGAAGTCGAACGAGGCGGATTTCTACTCGCCGGGTGCCGCCAGTGTGAAGGACGCAGAGGCGCAGGCGAACCTCACCATCTACAAATGGTACAACGTCCCCGGCGTGTGGCAGTATCTCGGCTACAATCTGCGCCGCCCGGCGCTGAAAGACCCGAACGTCCGCAAGGCGATCAGTTACGCGGTCGATCGGCAGGGGATCATCGACGCGGTCGTCTACGGCCTCGGCAAGCCGATCTACTCGGCCTTCACGCAGGACGATCCGATCTACAACCCGAACGTCGAGAAGTACGCCTTCGACCCGAAGAAGTCGGCCGACCTCTTCAAGCAGGCGGGCTACGCCTTGCAGAACAAGAAGCTGGTCAAGGACGGGCAACCGCTGAAGCTCAAGCTCCTCTTCGGCCCCGGCACCAACAAGGTGCGCGAAGGGATCGCAACGGTAATGCAGCAGCAGCTCGGCGATCTCGGCGCGGAGGTCGAGGTGGTGGCGCTGGAGTTCCAGGCCTACCTCGACACGCTCGGCGCAGCACCGTTCGACTATGATCTGTACGTCCTGGGCTGGTCGGCCACCACCGACCCCTATTACAGCTATCAGATCTGGTCGGAGGCGTCGATCCCCAGCCTCAACCGCGGGGCCTACGTCAACAAGGAAGTCGAGCAGCTCTTCCAGAGCGCGGCGACCGAGTTCGACGACGCGAAGCGGAAGGCGATTTACTTCCGGATCCAGGAGCTGATCACCAACGACGCCCCCTACGCCTTCATCTACAATAGCCAGTCCTACGTCGCGATCAACAAGCGGGTCGGCGGCGTGAAGCCGACCCGGCGCGGCACCGGGTACAACTCCTACGCGGACTGGTTCATCCAGAAGTAGCCCAACTTGGCACGGGCGGCGCGACCACTTTCGGTCGCGCCGCCCACAGCTATCCCCCGCGCTCGATGTTGTGGCCCCGGTGGCGTACGCGCATGGGGTTGGAGGGGCGTCATGTATCGCTATATCCTGCGGCGCGTGTTCCAATCGGCCTTGCTGCTGCTCGGCATCAGCGCGATGGTCTTCTTCATCATGCGCATCGCGCCGGGTGGGCCGGCCACCTTCACCGACGACCCGCGACTGGGCAAGGTCTACCAGGAGCAGCAGCGGCAGGAGTTCGGGCTGGACCAACCGCTGCCGGTGCAATACGGCAAGTGGCTCTGGCAGGCGTCGCACGGCAATTTCGGGCGCTCGTATGGCGACAAGCGCCCGGTGATGACGATCATCGCCGAACACGCGCCGCGCACCTTCCTCCTCTCCGGCCTCAGCCTCTTCTTCGGCCTGTTCGGGATCGTCCTCGGCACGATCGCCGCGCTGCGTCGCGGCGGGGCCTACGACAACGGCCTGCGCGTCTTCACCGTGCTCGGCAACGCCGTGCCGCACTGGTGGCTGGGGCTGGTGCTGCTGCTCCTCTCGGCGCGCACGGTAAAAATCTTCCCGCTGGCCCCGCCGCTCAACGGCTCGGTCGGCCAGTGGGCGCACTTCCTGGTTCTGCCGACGCTGCTCGGCGCGCTGACCGGCTGGCTCGGCTTCTCGCGCTTCATGCGCGCCGAATTGCTGGAAGTGATCTCGCAGGACTACGTCCGCACCGCGCGCGCCAAGGGCTTGCGCGAGTCGGCGGTCACCCTGCGGCACGCGCTGCGGAACGCGCTGATCCCGATCATCACCATCCTCGGCGGCTCGCTGGCGGGACTCTTCTCGGGGAGCGTGCTGTTCGAGAATGTCTTCTCCTACCCCGGCCTCGGCAAGCTCGCGGTGGATGCCGCCTTCCAGCGCGACCTGCCGGTGACGATGGCCCTGGTGGTGATCACCGCGGCGTTGGTGATCGTCGGCCAGTTGGTCGCCGACATCGCCTATGGCGTGGTCGATCCGCGCGTGAAGTTGCAATGACGGGGCGCAGGTCCAAGGTCCAAGGTCGGCGGGCGCACAGCCCGCGCGGAAGGGGATGCCGATGAGTCAGGCCCGTACCGAGGCCCAGCCGGGCGTGCTGACCGACGCGCGTCGTCATCCGCCCGCGACGCCCAGCTATTGGCGTCGCGCCTGGAGGCGGCTCCGGCGGGACACGCTGGCGATGGTGGCGCTGGTCATGCTGGTGGCGATCGGGACGATCGCGCTCGCCGCGCCGCTGGTCAACGAGCGTGTGTTGGGGGCCGACCCGAACCGGGTGCGCCTGACGCAGAAGTTGCAAGCGCCGAGCGCGGCGCATCGGCTCGGCACCGACGAGTATGGCCGCGACACCGCTGCGCGCCTCCTCGCGGCCGGCCGCGTCTCGCTGACCTTCGCGCTGACGACGACGCTGATCGACCTGGGGATCGGGATCACGCTCGGGTTGTGCGCGGGATATTTCGGGCGACGGGTGGACGACGCGATCAACGCCCTGATCCAATTGATCAGCAATGTCCCGACGATCTTCCTGTTGATCGCCCTCTCGGTCCTCTTCCGACCCGGCGTCTTAGGCTTGGCGGTCCTGTTCGGGGTGCTGGGGTGGACAGGCATCGCGCGTCAGGTGCGCGGTCGGGTCTTCGCGGAGCGGCACATGGACTATGTGGATGCCGCGCGTTTGGCCGGGGCCAGCACGCCGCGTATCCTCTTCATCCACATCCTGCCGAATGTCAGTTCGATCATCCTGGTGCTGATCGGCTTCGACATCGCCAGCGCGATTCTCGGGGAGGCGGCGTTGTCGTACCTCGGGTTCGGGGTGCAGATCCCGACGCCGAGTTGGGGCAACATGCTCAACAACGCCCTGACCTATTTCTTCGATGCGCCCTGGCTGGTGTTCGCGCCCGGTGTGGCCATCTCGCTGACGCTGTTCGCGATCTATCTCTTCAATGATGGGCTGCGGGATGCGCTGGACCCGCGGCTGAATCGGTGAGCGGGGGATTCGGGGATTGCCGATGAGGCGGGGGGCCGTTGGACTGCGGCCCCGCCGGGCTCGCACCCGTGAAGGGCAGGTACTCCCGCCACGACGGGACACTGCCCGCCGCGACGGGCCTGCCGTGCCATCGTCCCGGCTGAGGGCTGCGGCCACGGAAGTCTACGGCAGAGCGCAGCGGGGCCCGCCCGCGCGGACTGGGGGGCGAGGCGGTCTTTTTCGCGATGGCGTGCGGGGTGGCGTCCCCCCTCTCCCTCGGATGGGGAGAGGGGGTGGCGAGCCGCAGCGATGCCGGGGGTGAGGGTGCAGGCGGGCGGCGGGCGGTCCGCATCCCCATAGGCAGTCGTGAAACAGACCACGAAGGGCGCGGCCCCTCGCCGCGCTCTATATTCTTGGGCGGCGGTGGCGGGATGGGTTGGGGGGCACTGGTATCGGCTACACTACTTTGGGGATAGGGGTGGGGACCGGGTTTAATTTGTCGGGACGCTATGGGGTGGAAGGGGGACGCGTGGACGTGATCCGGGGCCTGACGAGCCGGGAGAGCGGGTTCGATGCCGGGCGCGCGGCGCTGGCCGGGGCAGCGGGGTGCGTGGCCTATCTGGCCGAGATGGCGGTCGATCTGCCGTTGCTCGATTATCCGAGCGACGATCTACTGCTGCTCGGCGGGCTGTTCAGCACCGATCGGCGGGTCTGGCCTCTTGTCGGGGTGGCGCTGCATTTCGCCAATGGCGTGGCGCTGGCGCAGGTCTACGCGGCGGTCGGGCACCGCTTACCCGGCCCGCCCTGGGCGCGGGGCCTCGTCTTCACGCTGATCGAGAACACGGTCCTGTGGTCCATCGTGCCGCTCTTCGACCGCTACCACCCGGCGATCCAGGCGGGCCTGCTGCCGAAGATGAACCGCCCGATCCCGTTCGCGCAACAGGTGTTGCGGCATGTGGCGTATGGGGCGGTGCTGGGGGCGGTGTATGGGCGAGGGGGCGGTAGGCGGTAGGCGGTAGGCGGTAGTGGCTGCGCGGGGGCCTATCAGGCTATGTACCAGCGGCGAACCTCCACTACCGACTACCGCCTACCGCCTACCGACTCGCCCGGAGGGCGACCCATGCCGAGTGCGCGCGATGAGACGTTGGCGAGGGTGCGCGAGCGCGCGGAGGTGTTGCTGCGGGCGCGGGAGGATGGCGGGCGCGCGTGGGGGCGGGCGGAGCGGGTGTACGGGTTGGGGCGGCGGTTGGCGCGGCAGGAGGAGGCCGACCGCTTTGTCGTGGGGGTCGCGGCGCTGCTGCACCCGCTGCCGGAGTTGGAGCTGGCGGCGGAACTGGCGTGGGCGGGCATCGGGGCGGGGGCCGCGCGCGCTGTCCGCGAGGCGGTGGCGGGGTTGGCGCGGGAGGAGGTGCGCGACGCGAGCCTGGAAGCGCGCGCGTTGTGGGATGCCCACCGCCTCGATCACCTGGGCGCGCTCGGTCTGGCGGAGTTGTTGTTGGAGGGGGGCTGGCGCGGCGAGCCGTTGCACGAGCGCGGGGACCCGTTCGCCCTGCTGCGCGATCTCGCGCCCGATCAATACCTGCTCGATCAGCTCTATGCGCGGGTCGCGGCCCTGCCACGCGCGATGCACACGCCCACCGCGCGGCAGATCGCGGGGCGTCGCGCCGGGATCATGCTCTTCTATCTGGAGGCGTTGCGCGACGAATTCGCGGAGACGTTGCCCGACGCCGCGTTGCCCGAGGGGGACTGGCTGGTGCCGCGCGAGGAGGGGTAGAGGGCGACGCGGACCTCTCCCTGCCGCTGCGGCGGCAAAAGCGCGACCTCCCGCACCTCTCGCCGCTCGCGAGACGCGAGGATCGGCGGTGTGGTAACGCCGGTAGCCCTTGCTGCCTTATCCGGCGAATCCAGTTCGCCTCTCGCGGGACCAGAGGGTCGGCGGTAGGGGCAAGAACGCGGGCCGGGCGTCGGGGGCCGGGCGTCGGCGTGCGGGCGAGGAGTGGCGAGCACCCCGCCGCGCCGGACGCCACCGCCTTGCGGGAGGCTCCCGGCATCACGCCGAGCGCGCCGCGATATACCGGCCCACCCCCCTCGTCCCCACCCTCCCCGCGTCGGGGAGGGTCGCCGCCAACAGGCGGCGGGGAGAGGTCCCTCCCTCTCACGTCTCACGACTCACGTCCCCCACCCCCGTCAGCCCCCGACCAACTCCGGCAGCGGCACCGCGTACTCCGTCGCCAGCCCTTGGAGATCCGCCCAGATCGGCCCCGGCAGCGGCACCCCCTCGCGCCCACGCCGCTCGCGCGAGCGCGCCTCCGGGTCGCCTGGGGCCAGCACCTGCTCCACCCCCTCGGCCGGCTTCACCCGCCGCGCCGCGTCGAGGGTCGCGCCGGTCATCCGACTGTAGTGTTCCGGATCGCCGAAGAACGACGGGTCGAGCACGATCAGCACCACGCCGGCGATATTCCCCGTCGGCTCCGAGGGTGCGCCGCCCGTCGCGCCGTGACGCGCGCCGATGTCCCACGAGCCCGAGACATCGTCGTCGATCATCGCCAGGCCGCCGATCAGCGCCGCCGACAGGGCCAGCCCGTAGCCCTTGTGGCCCCCCGTCGCGCCGCCGAGCGGCAGCAGCGCGCCACCGGCATAGAAATCCTCCGGTCGGGTGCTGGCAAGCCCACTCTCATCGATGATGCTGCCGGGCGACAATTGCGTCCCCTTCGACAGCGCCACGCGAATCTTCCCTTCGGCGATCGTCGAGGTCGCCGCGTCGTAGAGCATCGGCTCCTGTCCCGCCGCCGGGACGCCGAAGGCCCACGGGTTGGTCCCCAGGAACCGCTCCTGCCCGCCGAACGGCACGACGATCCCGGTGCCCGGCCCCGCAGTGCCGTAGCCGACGATCCCGATCAGCCCTTCCAGCGCCGCGCGCTCGGCGTACTCCCCGAGTCGGCCGATGTGCATCGAGTGGCGGAGCGCCGCCGTGGCGATGCCGTGCTCGCGCGCCGCCTGCATCGCCCAGCGCAGCCCGAACATGGTCGAATACTGCCCGAAACAGCGCGCCGCGTCGATCAGCGCCGTCGCCCCGCGCTGCCGAATGATCTGCGGCTGCGCGCCCGGCATCATCGTCCCGGCCTTGATCTGTTGCACATACCAGGGCATTCGCAGCACCCCATGCGAATCGTGCCCCGAGAGATTCGCGCGCACCAGATGATGCGCCACCTCGGCGGCGGCCTCCTCTTCGGCCCCCACTTTCAGGCAGACCCCCCGAATGAACCCCTCCAATGACCCGGCGGGACAGAATACCTCGGCCATCCAGACACCCCCTTCCATACCACTTAACCATCACCAGTAGGATGCCGCGCAGTATACGCCCAAACGGGATGGGGGGGAGTAGTCGGTAGTCGGTAGTCGGTAGTCGGTAGTCGGTAGTCGGTAGGAAGTATCGCGAATCATTAAGCTACCCCACCGTGCTACCATACGCTACCGACTACCGACTACCGACCCCGCCCCCGGAGGCCCCATGCACTACCGTCGCCTCGGACGCACCAACCTCGATGTCTCCCTCATGGGCCTCGGCAGCGGCGGGGCCAGCCAACTCGGCCAGCGCAGCGGCGTCGCCGAACCCGACGCGCACCGGGCCATCCACCGCGCGCTCGACCTCGGCATCAACCTGATCGACACCGCCGCCGACTACGGCGAGAGCGAGGCGATCCTCGGTCGCGCCCTCGCCGACGTGCCGCGAGACCGCTACATCATCTCCACCAAATTCACCCCCGTCCTCGGTCGCGATACCGGCGAACTGAAGCCCGAGGCGGCGCTGATCGAGTCGGTGGAACGCAGCCTCACCCGGCTCGGCACCGATCACCTCGACGTGCTGCATCTCCACGGCGTGACCGCCGAAGCCTACGCCGGGGTGCGCGACCGCTTCGTGCCGGTCATGCGCCGCCTGCGCGAAGCGGGTAAAATCCGCCACCTCGGCCTCACCGAATCCTTCGCCTTCCAGGATGACTGGGTCCCCCTGCGCCGCGCGCTCGCCGACGACCACTTCGACGTCCTGATGGTCGGCTACAACCTCCTCACGCCCGGCCCCGAAGTGCCCATCCTGGCCGAGGCCGCGCGCCGCGATGTCGGCATCCTCGTGATGTGCGCCGTGCGCCGCCGCATCGGCAACCCCGCGCGACTCGCCGCGCTGATCGCCGACCTCAAGGCCAGCGGCGACCTCGCCCCCGACGCCCTGCCCGACGACGGCCCGCTCGACTGGCTCATCCACGACGACGTAGACGCCGTGACCACCGCCGCCTATCGCTTCGCCGCCGGGCACCCCGGCGTCTCCGCCGTCCTCACCGGCACCGCCAACGCCGCCCACCTGGAGCAGAACGTGCGCGGCCTCCTCGGCGGCCCCCTACCCCCCGCCGACCGCCAACGCCTCCTCGCCCTCTTCGGCCCCCTCAACCGCAAACTCGGCGACTGACCGCCTCAGCCTTCCGCCCCCCAGCCACCACCTTGCCCTCCAGTCCGCGTAAGTTTCTGCATCATTTCTGGAGCATCTCTGAACCACCGGGCCTGGTGGCCGCAACTGGTGACGGGCCCCGCTGTGCTCTGCCGTGGGTCCCACTGCGCTCTGCCGTGGGTCCCACTGCGCTCTGCCGTAGGCCCCACTGCGCTCTGCCGGAGACGTCGTGGCCGCAGCCCCCAGCCGGGACGGTGGCACGGAAGGCCCTTCATGGCGGGCAGTGTCCCGTCATGGCGGGAGCCACCAGGCCCGGCCACCAGGCCAGGTGGGGGGGGAAACGTGGCCGGGAGCCGTACTGCACGCCGACCGGCCGAACGTCTCGTGGCCGGTGGCGCGGTGGCGGGTCCAGGCCTGGCTCCACCCCTGGACGCTGCTCTGGCACCGGTGGCGCGCCTGGTCGCCGCTGCCCCCGCCCCCGCCGTTACGGGCGCTGCTCGACTGGCTCTGGTCCGGCCGCCCTATCGAATTCTTCGTCCGCTACCAACAAACTACCGTTAGGCGAGCTCAATTGAGGAGGATGACCGAGGGTGGTAATTGCAGCGGGTACCATCTCACACCTCTGCGGGTGGGAGAGGGCGACCGATCAGGGCGATGCCGACCGCGACGGCGGCCAGGCCGACAAGATCGCGCGCGCCGAACGGCTCGCCGAGCAGGAGCGCGGCGAGGGCGAGGCCGAAGATCGGGGTGAGGAAGTAGTAGGCGCTGACGACGCTCGCCTCGCCCCGCGCCAGCAGCCAGAACCAGAGGAGCGACGCGCCGATACTGATCACGAAGACGAGGTAGAGGAACGACCATGCCAGCGGGGCGTCCACCCGGACTTGGCGCGGGTCTTCGGCCAGCAGCGCCGGCACGACCAGCGCGAGTCCGGCTGCGCCGAGTTGCACCGCGTTGATGACGAGCGGATGCTCGTGCGGCGGGCGACGCTTGTAGACGATGGTCGCACCGACGAGGCAGACGATGCCCGCCAACTGGAGGGCCATCCCCAGGCCGGTATCGGCCGTGCCGCCCCCGTCGAGGCGCGCACCCATCACGAAGCTGACGCCCCCGAAGCCAAGCACCAGCCCGAGGACGCGCGGGGGGGTGAGCCGCTCGCCGAGCAACCGTGGGGCGACCAGGGCGAGGAGCAGCGGGTTCGTGGCGGCCAGGATCGCGCCCATACCGGCCGAAAGGTGGCGCAGGGACTCGTAGACGAGGCCGAGATAAAGCGCGCCGTTGAGCAGGCCGAACAGCGCGAGTCGACCCCATGCGGCTCGCCCATCCGGCGCGGCCAGGCCGCACGCTCGCGCAAGGCCGGCCAGGATCGCGGCGGCGCAGAGGAAGCGCACCGCCAGCAGGGTCAGCGGTGGGCTATGGGTCACGCCCACTTTGGTGGCGATGAAGGCCGAACTCCACAGCACGACGTAGAGCAGCGCCACCGCGACCACAACGGGCGAGCGGCCCGCACGGCCCGCGATCTCCCGTCTCCCCACGGCACCTGTCCCTTCACCCGGCGGGTTGCTCACGTTGTCCGATCGATTGTTGGCGTGCCGTGCGCCGAGGGGGCGCTCGGCGGCGGCGGCTTTTGCCGAACGTACCCCACAGGGTAGCGCAAACCACGGGCACGCTGCCCGCAGATCGGCGCCGCGTGTGCCGCTGGTGCGCCCGTCAGCAGCGGCCCCTTGCCGGTTGTGGCCCCGGCATCACGCCCCGGCATTCGCCGCACTGATGGCGGCCCGCAACGCTTGCGCCACCCCGTTGCGCTGCCGACCGAGTGTGGCGTGCAAGAAGCGGGCTGCGTCGCTGGCGGGATCGAGCGCCGCGAGTACGGAGATGTCGCGGAGTTGCTGGAGCGCGGGCGCGGGCATCGCCGGGTCGTGGTCATAGATATTCCCGGTTGTGTAGCGCAGCGGGACCAGGACGCGGGAGACGGCTTTCTGGGCGGCGACGATCGCGCGGGCCGACTCCGACGCGGGATCGAGATCGGCCCCGATAGCGGCGACGGCGCGAGCATCGAGCGCTTCGGCGGCGTGGATCGCCGCCCCGGCGCGGGCGTGCAGCTCCGCGAGGTCGAAGCGCCCCTGCGCCTTCGTCTCGTAGTCGGCGAGGAGCGTCGCGATCTCGCGGGCCGCCTCGGCCAGGCGGTAGGGCAGCACCGGGCCGGCGCAGAGGCGGGCGACCGTCGCGGCGTAGATGCGCGTGTCGAGCGCCAGCACCTGACGATCGGCCGTCTCGATCGTGTCGGACTCGGTGTGCCACCACCAGTTCATGCCGCAGCCACCAACGGCGGCCCACTGCTCCTGCGGCAGGTTGGAGAGGAGCATGTAGAGCGAGGGGATCCCCAGCCCCCAGAAGGATTGGTCGCCCGCGCGCGCCGGGCGCTCGGCCTCGGGGTGCTGGTCGACGAGATCCTTGATCACGGTGGTGCCGAGGTGTTCCGTCTCGGCGGCCATCGTCACCACCGCATAGCTGGTCGCGCCCTTGGCACCGGGGGAGTCGATGTTGATGTTGATGATCGCGCGGTCGTGCAACTCCTCCCAGTGGTGATCGGCGTACCAGGCGGAGCCGGCGTAGCGCCCTTGCGAATGGCCGGGCCACCAGGCGACGCGCACGCCGCGCTTGAGGTGCTGGCGCTGGCCGTGGGCGATCCGTGCCAGCTCGAGGCAGGCGGCGTTCCCGGTGGCGTTGTCGGTGGTGCCGTGATACCACGAATCGACGTGGCCGTTGAGGAAGGCGAAGTCATCCGAGGTGGTCCCGGGAATATGGGCGGTCACGAGCGGCACACGCCGCCAGCCGGTCTCCACCACCGTACTGAAGGTGGCGCGCAGCCCCCCCCGCCGCGCCAGTTCGACCAGCCGCAGGCCGTCGTTGCGCGTCACCCCGAGCGAGGGGATGGTGGGCAGGCGGCCGATGCTGTCGGGCGTTGGCGTGCCCCAGATCGTCGTCGCGATCTGCTCGTGGATGGCGTCCTCGTCGCTGGCCCAGTAGTGGATATGGCAGAGCGCGCCCGCGTGCCCGGCCGCCAGGATCGTGTCGGGCCGACCGCGATCGGAGATGACGATCTTGCCGCGCACGTCGATGTCGTCGTAGTCGCGCGAGCCGTCGCCGCTGAAGAGGGCGGTGCCGCCTTTCGTCGGGACGAAGACGACCTCGCCACTGATCGATTCGCCGCCCGTGGAGACGGCGAACGCGCGCGTCTTGGCGCGCACCGGGCCGAGGCCCGCGACGTCCAGCGTGCCGGAGACGGGGAAGGAGAGGAAGGCGTCGAACGCCTCCTCACGCACATCCTCGATGCCCGCCTCGCGGAGTTGGGCAACGATGTAGCGGAAGGCGGCGGCCTCGTCGGGCGTGCCGGCGTGGCGCTGGAGCGTGCTGAGGTAGGCCACGTCGCGCATCATGCGGTCGGGATCGATCGCCGCGAGCAGCGCCCGCTCGGCGGCGGCGACCGCCGGGAGCGCGGCGATCGGCGTGCTATCCGTGCTCACCCTTGTCCCCCTACCGCGAGAATCAGACGGTCGGCCTCGGTCGTCGCCGAGCGCAACGCATCGACCACCCGGTTCCGCTCGCGCAGGAGCCTGGTGGTCAGGAAGCGGGCCTCGTCGCCCGCAGGGTCGAGGCCCGCCAGCGCAACGGCGCGGCTGAGGCCGGGCAGCAGCGGCACCTGGAGGGCCGGATCCTGGTCGTACGCGCCGCTGCTGGTATAGAGCGCGGCGTTGAGGATGCGGCAGAGGCGGAGCAGCCCGGCATCGAGCGCGGCACGCTGCCCAACGGGGCCAGCGGTGGCGACCGCCCGACGGGCGCTCTCGAGGCGCGTCGCGGCGGTGTCGAAGTCGGCGGCGGCGGCCTGCGCCGGGCCGAAGTCGAAGCGCCCGTGCGTCTCGGCGGCCAGCGCGGCGAGGCGAAGGGCGAAGTCCCGCGCGACGGTGGCGAACTGATACGGGAGTACCGGGTCAATGGCGAGGCGCGCGGCGATGGCGGCGTAGAGTTCGGTATCGCCGCGCAATACCTCGGCGTCGGCCTTGTCGAGGGTATCCTCGGGGGTGTGCCACCACCAGCCGCCGCCGCTGCCACCGACCGCCTTGCGATCGGGGTGATCGGTCGGTAGCATCCTGAACGCACCGAGCGAGGTGAGGCCGATGCCCCAAAACGACTGGTCGCCCGCCTTGAGGGGACGGCGTGGGTTGGCCGCCTGCCCGCTCACCTCATGCACCAGCGCCTCCATGAAGCCCTCAGCTTCGCCCATCGTGTAGCGGCAGTCCCAGATGGCGGCACCGCGGACACCGGGGGAGTCGATGTTGAGATAGCCGACGCAACGGGCGCGCAATTCCTCGAAATTGGCGTCGGCGTACCAGGTGCTCCCGGCGTAGCGCCCGGTGGAGTGCCCGGGCCACCAGGCGAAGACGACGCCCCGTTCCAGCCGGTCACGGTGCGCGGCGAGGACGCGGGCCATCTCCAACAACGCGGCGTTACCCGTCGCGTTATCGGTCACACCGACATACCAGGAGTCGAGGTGCGCGCCGACGAGGAGATACGGGGCGGTGCGACCGGGGATCGTCGCCAGGGTGACGGGCTGCGGACGCCAGCCGGTCGTGACCTCGGCGGTCAAGCGGGCGCGCACCGGCCCGGCGGCGCAGAGGGCTTGCAGGCGCAGCCCGTCGGCGTTGGTGATGGAGAGCGCGGGGATCGTCGGCAGGCTGGGGGCCGATTCGGGCGTCGGTGTGCCCCAGATCGGGGTGACGATCATCTCATGAATGTGCGGCTCGTCGCTCGTCCAGAGGTGGATATGCGCCGCCGCGCCCTGCTCCTGCGCCCGACGCACGCCGTCCGGGCCACCGTCGGGCGTGACGACCGCCGCGCCGCGCACGTCGCGCCCGGCATACTCGGCGGCGTTGGCGCGGTGGCTGAAGATCAGCGCGCCCTGTTCGAGTTGCCGCGCGACATCGACGAAGGTGAGGTCGAGTTCGCTGCCGCCCGGCGGCGTGGAGCGCCCGAAGGAGCGGGTGCGGCAGGGGATATTCAGGCGCTCCGGCGACAGGATCTCCAGCGTCGCCGGGCCGGGGTACGACAGGTAGCCCTGGAACTCGCGCACCTCGGTGGCGACGCCATACCCCTCCAACGTCCGCACGAGATATTCGACCGCTTCGCGCTCCCCAGCCGTGCCGCTGGTGCGATCGACCCCCGCGAAGTGCGCCAGATGGGCCGCCAGCCGGTCACGATCGACCGCCGCGCGCACCGCGCTGACGAGATCGGTGGCATCCATGGTCATTGTTCGTCCCCTCCATTCGTTACGGCGTGCCGCGCGCCACCTATCGCCACCATCGCTGGGGCGGCGGGCCACCGGACGCTACACCGGCGCGAGGACCGACATGTCGGCGGTCGCCACGACGCCAGCGAGTAGGCGACCGGGGAACGGTCGAGCGAGGGTAGACGGGGCGGCGGTCTCCTCAGCGACGACATCGCGGTACGCATCCGCTTTACGCCCGGTGCCGGTAGCGGGGGTCCATCGCGTCGTGCAGGCCATCGCCGAAAAAATTGTAGGCGAGGACGGTCAGGAAGATCAGGAGGCCGGGATAGATCGCCAGTTCGGGTCGCCTGAACAGATAGTTCTGCGCGCCGCTGAGCATATTACCCCAGGTCGATGTCGGCGATTGGACGCCGAGCCCGAGGTAGGAAAGGGCCGATTCGGTGAGGATGGCGTTCGCGACGCCAAGGGTGGTGGAAACGATGATGCTCGGCACCGCGCCGGGGAGCACATGCCGCAGGACGAGGCGGGCGGGCGGCACGCCGAGCGCGCGCGCCGCCAGGATGTAATCCTGGTTAACGGTGCGGAGGACATCGCCGCGCACGACGCGGGCGATCACCATCCAACTCGTGAGCGCGATCACCAGGATGATGTTGCGGAGGGATGATCCGAAGACGGTGACGATGATCAGCACCAGGAAGAAGGTCGGGATGGTGAGCATGCCGTCGGTGAAGCGCATGATCAGGCTGTCGACCAGCCCGCCCCGATAGCCCGCCACCGCGCCGACCACCGTGCCGATCGTGACCGAGAGGAGGACCGAGAGGCTGCCAACCAGCAGCGAGACGCGCGACCCGTAGATCAGGCGTGTGAGGACGTCGCGACCGTTCTCGTCGGAGCCGAGGAGGAACTCGGCGTTCGGGCGCTGAAAGCGCTTGCCGATCTGGATGAAGTCGGGGTCCGCCGGGGCGATCAATGGCGCGGCGATCGCGACGATATGGATGAGGGCGAGGAAGACGATCGACGCCAACGCGACCCGATTGCGCACGAGGACGCGCAGCCCCGCACGCCACTCGCTGCGCCGCCTGACCTCGCGCTCGCCACCCACGGCCAGCTTCGTCGCGCCTCCGGGTGCCGCTGCCTCGTTGAACCCTGATGCCATGGCACCCCCTCGGTCTATGAACGGCGACCGCGAACCGTGACTGCGAACGGCGACTGCGAACGGCGACTGCTGATCGTGCCAATCGCCGGTGCGGGCGATGGGGTGACCCATCGCGCCCGCAAGCAGGACAACAGCTTCCGCTGACGCCGCAGCGGCGCTGGTCGAGTGCCCGGCGCTGTCAGCTCCGCGCGCCCTCGCCGACGCGGATACGCGGATCGACCCAGCCGTACATCAGATCGGTCAGCAAGTTGCCGAGGATAACGACGACGCCGACGAGGAGGGTGACACCCATCACGACGGGGTAATCTCGCTGGAAGGCCGAATCGACCGCCAGGCTGCCCATGCCGGGATAGGAGAAGACCTTTTCGGTGATCGCCGCGCCGCCGATCAGGCGGGGGATGACGACGCCGATGATCGTGATGACCGGGATGAGGGCATTACGGAAGGCGTGGCGCACGATCACGGCGCGCTCGGACAGCCCTTTCGCCCGCGCGGTGCGCACGTAATCATCCTGGAGGACCGCGACCATGCCGGAGCGCATGTAGCGCGTGAATTGCGCCATCGCCGTCGTCCCGAGCACGAGCGTCGGCAGGATCAGGTGCTTGATACGATCGATCAGGTCGAATTGCGAAGGATCCGTGGCCAGGCCACCCGAGGGCAGGACGCGCAACCAGACGCCGCAGACGATGATCAGCATCAGGCCGTACCAGAAGACCGGCACCGCCACGCCGAAGAGGCTGATCATCGTCGCGATATGGTCGAAGATGCTGTTGCGCCGCACCGCAGCGAGGATGCCGAGCGGGATCGCCACCAGCAGCGAGACGGCGAGGGAGGTGCCCGCCAGGACGAGCGTGGGCGGCAAGCGCTGCGCGATAACAGTCGTCACGGGGCGCGTCTGCTGGTACGAGTTGCCGAAGTTGAACCGCACCAGCCCCCCCAACCAGCGGACGTATTGCACCAGCAGCGGATCGTTCAGGCCCAGGCTCTCGCTGATCAGTTTCGCCTCGGCCGGGGGGATATCGGGACTCAGCAGGATACTCGGGCCGCCCGGTGCCTGATGGATCAGGAAAAAGGTCAGGAAGGTGACGATCAGTAGCAGCAGCGCCGACTGCAACAGGCGACGGATGAGGAACGCGCCCATGGAACCTCCGGGAGATGCGGTGGGCGAGGGGGTCGGCTCGCGCGGTCGCGCCGCATGAACGCCGCGAGCCGGCGAGCCAACCCCCTCCCGCAGCCGTACGCCTGCCGCCTTACCGCGTCACCGACCACTGATTCGCGTAGACGATCGCGTCGCGGATGCCGACGGTCGGGACGTTCTGCAGCCGCGCCGACAGGCCGCGGATCTCCTGCGGGTAGTAGTTGAACGTGATCGGCTGGTCCTCGGCGACGATCTTCAGGAAGTCCTTGTACAGCGCTCCGGCCTTGGCCTGATCGAGTTCCGAGCGGGCCTTGTTCAGCAGCTCGTCGACCTGCGGGTTGGAATATTTCCAGAGATTCGAGGTACCGCCGGTGCCGTACCAGGCCGACACATCCGCGTCCGGCGGGGTGATATACCACTCCACGATGCTGTCGTAGTCCCCACCGTTGAACCTGGCGAGCGAGGCGTTGAACTCCATCGTATTGATCTTCGCCTCGACGCCGATCGCTTTCCACGACTGCTGCGCGATGGCGGCGGTCGATTCGCGCGAGGTGTTGCCCTTGTCCACGATCAGCTCGAACGAGAGCCGCAGGCCATCCTTCGCGCGGATACCATCGGCCCCGGCCCGCCAGCCCGCATCCTCCAGGAGCTTCTTGGCCGCCTCGACGCTGAAGGGCCATTTCTGCACGTCGTCCGTGTAGGCCCAGGCGAGGAGCGGATTGATCGGGCCGTAGGCGACGCGCCCCGCACCACCGAGGATGTTCTTGACGATGTCCTCGCGGTTGATCGCCGAGGTGAGCGCCTGCCGCACCCGCTTGTCGGAGAAGATCGGGCGGGAGTTGTTGTACGCGATGTAATAATAGTTCACCTGGCCGGCGTTCTGGATGACGACATTGTTCACACCCTGGATCGACGCCGCCTGGTCGGGTTCCATCAGCATGAAATCGAGTTCGCCCGATCGCAACTGCGCCAGTTGGGAGTTGATATCGGGGACGACGCGCAGGGTGATGCGATCGAGGAGCGGGGCACCGAAGTGGTAGGCCTCGTTGCGCTCGACCGTCATCGTGCTACCGGGGGTATACTCCGCCAGCTTGAAGGCTCCGGTCCCAATCGGCTTCTTCAGGAACTCGGCCGGGGCGTTGACGTCCTGGCCCTGCAGGAGGTGCTTCGGGGCCATATGGACGTTGTAGCCGAGCTGAATCGGCAGCGACGGCAGCGGGTTGGCCAGCCGCAGCTTCACCGTCAGCGGATCGACAACCTGCACCTCCTGCACGCCACGAATATTCGAGCGGAAGCGGGCGGTGATCTTCGTGTCGAGCATCGTGTCGAAGGTGAACTTGACATCTTCGGCGGTGAAGGGCTGGCCGTCGTGCCACTTCACGCCGCTGCGAAGCTTGAACGTCAATTCCTTGCCGTCGGATGAGAAATCCCAACGCTCGGCCAGATCGCCCTCCGGATTGAGGGTGCGGCTGTTGTAGCGGATCAGGCTGTTGAAGAGCAACTTGTTGCTGAAGATGCTGGCGAGGCCACCCGGCACCGTGATCGGGTTCGGGACCGGGTCGGAGCCGACCGGGAAGCGGATCGTGCCGCCCCGCTGCCCTGCGACGGGCGCGACCGACGACGATGCGGATGTCGTCGGCGACCCGGCGCGCGTCGGGGTGGCAGCCCCGCTCGCTGCGGGTGTGCCGGATGTCCCGGCAGCCGCCGGCGGCAGAGTGGGAATCTGCGGGATGGCGGCCGGTTGCTGCGTGCCGAAGACGGCCGGCGTCGGCGCCGTGCTGCTTGTCGATGGCGCGTTCGTCACCGTCGGCACGGCACCGCCGCAGGCGGCGAGCGCGAGCGCACCCATCGCGCTCAACCCCATGAGCACCCGGCGGCGAGTGAATCGGAAGGTCTGCTCATCGCGTGCCATTGTGTCTCCTCCTGTCCTCATCCTATCCCCTCACCCCATGCGGCGATCCACCAACCGAACCCGAGTTGTGTCCCGCCCCGGCTCGTCGTGCCCTCCGCCCTCCCTGCGGCGAGGAGATTGCCCCTCCTGGCGTCTCCGACACCCCGACGGTTTAACCACTCCTCTCGCCATGCGCTCACCAATAGCGCGGCGATCGGCGCGGCGGCTCTCTCGCCGATGATGGCACCCCATCCCGGTGCGGCGGCGAGGCACCGCCCCCCGGCGTGGCATCGTGCCGCCAAATGCCGCCGCCAAGCGAGATGCGGCGGGTGAGGTCGTGGGTGTGGGCGCGGGTCCCGAACGCCGCCGTGTAGCATAGTCATTGCCATGACGGCCGCCGTCTCGTAAGGGCTGATGACGTATTGCGATGGAGCAAGCGGTGCGCTCCAATATGGCGGGGCGGCGAACGCCTACGCGGGGCGTGTGGCTGCCGCGATCACGCCAACAGAATAGCGCAAATTCACCACCTGTAGCGCCATTGTCACTTTCGATTCGCCTGCGGATTGCTCAGTGGAACAGCCAGCGTTCATCCCGGCCCCTATGCTACCCGCCCGCAGAATATGCGTCAAGAGCGCGCCGCACAATTGCCAGCCACAGTATCGTGCAGGCGCTACCCGGGCCGCTCGGGGCTCACGAGGCCATACCTTTGCCGGGGCGATCGCTGTGGGGGTACGAGCTGCGCTCGCAATCGTTGTTACGTACCAGGCGCTGCCCGGCGATGGTCGCGCTCGGCCCTCGGTTAGCAGCGCCCGGCGGCATGAACCAGGCTTTGCCACGGGGCACAAGCAGCGTAAGCTCGATTTGTCCCCGAAACCGGATCGAGCCCACGCTGCCCGAGTCGCGGATGTTTAAGCAGCGGGTGCGCTTGTCCTGCTTCCCTTGTCGAGTCTATTGACACACCCCTGTAGCCCTCCTATACTGCCCCAATCTGTTCGGATGAGCCTATCCGGCGTTTCCCCATCATTCGCGCCGACGCTCCTACTTCGGTCATCCGGACACGAACCTCGGCAAACGCGCCAGGGTGGCACGGTCAGCAAAACCGCCATGTAGCACTCGTTCAGATCGCGGGGATATCCCCGTGATCGCATCGTCCTACCGCTTGAGCGATATGTGGTGGTCTGGAGTTGGGTGGGACCCGGAGTAGGAAGCTGTGGAGAGGCAGACGTAGATGTGTGGGGCTACCCCAGCCGGGAGGGTCGCGCTGATCCCGGTCGCGGCGCCACCAAGGTGCCGTGTGGACTTGCTGCATCGGTGTGGAGAAGTATGTTGAAGACGAAAACGCCGCACGCGCGCCCGGTCCCACATTCGTTCCCCTCCATCATCACGAGCGTCGTAGTAGCGCTGACGATCTTTCTCGCCTCCTGCGGCGCGTCCGGCAGCGGAACGGTTGCCAACGATCCCGCGAATGATTGTGAGAAGGCGAACACCGATCTGAAGGTCGGATTCGACACCTCGCTGACCGGAGGCACGGCCGATCTCGGCGAGGGGCAGCGCAAGGGTTTCAAACTGGCCTTGAAGGAGTACAACACCAAGGGTGGTTACAAGGGCAAGAAGATCACCTGCGTGATCCTCGATGACGGCACGAAGCCGGAGAATGGCTCGGCCAACATCACCCGCCTGATCGATCAAGATAAGGTCGTCGGTATAATCGCCTTCGCCAACACCGGCGTCGCTAACGGCGCGCTCGACAAGGTCCAGCAAAGCCAGGTGCCGTTGATTATCCCCGTCGCGACCGGCTCGGTGCTGACCCAGAAGTTCGCCGACCAGCCGAAGAACTATGTCTTCCGCCTCTCGATGCAGGATATCAAGCAGGTCGCGGTGATGCTAACCTTCCTCGACGCGCAAAAGTTCTCGAAGCCGGCGATCATGCACGATGTCACCGGTTACGGCACCTTGGGCCGCGATGATATCGTCAAGGGGCTGACAGAAAAGGGGAAGAAGCCGGTCGAGATCCAGTCCTTTCAAATCGGTGATACCGACATGACCGGCCAAGTTCAGAAGGCCAAGGCCGCCGGTGCGGATGTCATCATGACCTACGCCCTGGCACCGGAGTTGGCGAACCTTCTCAAGAGCCTCGACCGCATCGGCTGGTACCCGCCGATCGTCGGCTCCTGGACCCTGGCGCAGCCCGACATGGTCAAGTTCGCCACGCCGGACGTGATCAAGAAGTTCAAGATTCACATGGTCCAGTCCTTCACCGTCGACCGCGACGACGCCTCGAAGGCGTACGACGCTAAGGTGGTGAAGGAGTACGGCTCCAACCCCGTGCCGATCACCTCGGCGCAGGCCTACGACGCGGCGAACATCATGCTTGCCGCGATCGATAAGGTTGGCCCCGACCCCAAGGCGATCCGCGACGCGATCGAGGCGACCGATGGCTTCAAGGGGGTGACGACCGCCCCGGCGAAACCCTACGATCAGAAGAACCACGAGGCGATCGATGTCAAGGACATGTTCATCGCCGTGTTGCAGGACAATGGCAAGGGTACGATCATCCCTGCCAGGGCGAAGTAGTCGTGGGGTGTGGGGCGTGCTGGCGTCGGGGGATGGCCTGCGGCCCACGCTCCCGCCCTGAGACTGAGCACAGGAGTCGACCATGCTCGCGAGCCTTTGGGGTAGCCTGCTGGGCCTCAACTATCTGCAGGTGCTGATCAGCGGCCTGGCGATCGGCGCGGTCTATGCGCTCGTCGCGCAAGGCTACTACATCACCTTCAACACGACCACGACGATGAACTTCGCCCAGGGCGATCTGCTGATGATGGGGGCGATGGTCGGGCTGACCGCCTTCACCGGAGCGACCCTCTTTCCCGCCTACGCCGCAGCCGGGCTGACGACGGAGATCGCCGGCACCTACAGCTATCTCGACGCCTCGCAGCGCCTGCCCGCCTTCCTCCTGGCGGTGCCGATCATGCTGCTGATCATGGCCGGGCTGGGGGCGCTGGTCTACTACCTCGGCATCCGGCCCCTCCGCGAATTCACCGCGATCGGGTGGATCATGAGTACGGTCGGTATCTCCGCGATCTTGCGGAATGTGGCGCTCCTGATCTGGGGCAAGAGCGGCCTGACCTTCCCCTCGCCAGCGGGCGGCGACGTGGTGCGCCTGACCCCCACCACCGGCGTCTACCGACAGGAAATCGTCAACCTCGTCGTGGCGCTCGTCGCGGTGGGGCTGCTGCTGGTCTTCCTGAAGCGCTCAACCCTCGGCAAAGCGATGAACGCGGTGGCCTTCAACCGCGACGCTGCGGCGCTGATGGGGATCAACGTTCGCCAGATGGTCGTCTTCGCCTACGTGCTGGCGGCGCTGCTGGCCGGCATCGGCGGCGTGCTGGTGGCCCCGGTGATCGGCACCTACGCCGAGATGGGCGTCACGCTCGGCCTGAAGTCGTTCGCGGCGGCGATCGTCGGTGGTTTGGTCAACCCGGTCGGCATCCTCGTCGGAGGCCTGCTGATCGGCGTCGTCGAGCAGATTGCCAACGGTATCAATCCCGATCTGCGCGATGGCTCTGTCTTCATCCTGGTCATCCTGCTGCTGGCCTTCCGCCCGCAGGGCCTCTTCGGGCGCGCATTGATTCGCAAGTACTGATTCGCAAACGCTGATGGGTCGGCGGCCAGCCGCCCGTGATGGACGAGACGCGAGGGAGGTTTGGCGTTGTCCCTTGAGCCGACTGGTGCTAGCGACCGCTGAATCGCCCCGGAGAGGCCATGACGAGCGACGGTAAGCGCGACGCCGAGAATACCAACGGCGCGACAGCGGCCACCAATCCGACCGATACGAACACGCGCGTGGCGTCGTCCACAGCCGGTATTGCCACGGGTGACGACGCGGGCGAGACGGCGTTCTGGAGACGGCGGCTGCCACTGCCGGTTTTCGCCAACGCGACACCACGGTCGCTCGGGCTGACGGCGCTGGCGGTCCTCGTGATCTTGGCGGTGCCCTATATACCCGCCCTCAGTGGCAATTTCACGCTGCTCATCCTGCAGAACATCGCGATCTACTACATCGTGGCGACGGGGCTCAACATCCTCGTCGGCTATTCCGGCCAGCTTTCGCTCGGCCACGTCGGTCTGTTCGCGCTCGGGGCCTACACTGCGGCGCTCCTGAGCGGGCCGTATACCCAGACGGTCGATGTGCTGGCGCACCCCGGCTGGCCGGTCCTGCCGCTGCCGCTGGCGATCGCGGCTGGCGGCGTGGTGGCCGGCCTTGCCGGGGTCGTGCTAGCACTGCCGGCGCTGCGGGTCAAGGGACCGTACCTGGCGATGGTCACGATCGCCTTCTCGCTGGTGATCATCCAGGGAGCAGTGCGCGCGATCGGGCTGACGCAGGGGCCGATCGGCCTCTTCCGCCTTCCCTCGTTCGCGCCGGCCAACTACTGGTGGATCGTCGCCTTCACCGCGCTGGCGGGGCAAATCCTCGCGAACAACATCATCGGCGCGCGGCTGGGGCGCAACTTCCTGGCGCTGAAAGGCTCCGATGTCGCCGCCGAGACGGTCGGGGTCGACGTCTACCGTAAGAAGGTACTGGCCTTCGTACTCTCGGCGGTCTACGCCGGGGTTGGCGGCGGCCTTTTCGCCTTCCTCAACAACGCCTACCTCAACTCCGACTCGTTCACGTTCGATCGCTCGGTGTTCTTCCTGGTGTGTGTCATCCTCGGCGGCGCGGGCACCAAGTATGGGCCGCTGATCGGCGCGGCGATCCTGACCTATCTGCCCCTGCAGTACGCCAACCTGGCCGAGTACAATCTGATCATCTACGGCGTCGTGCTCCTCTTCACGCTGACGGTCGTGCCGGAAGGGATCCTCGGCACCCTGCAGCGGTTCCTTCTCGGGCGCCGCCGCCCGGCACTGCCGCTGCCCGCGCGAGATTGGACGGTGCCCGCAGTGGCGGCCTCGATCGAGCCGTTGCTGACCCTCGACCGAGTGACGCGCGATTTTGGTGGCCTGCGCGCGGTTGACAACGTATCCATGCGCGTCATGCCCGGCACGATCCACGCATTGATAGGCCCCAATGGTGCCGGTAAGAGCACGATCGTCAACCTGATCACCGGGATCTACGACCCGACGCAGGGCACGGTCAATTTCGGCGGGGACGACATCACCGGTGCCCCGCCGCACAAGGTGGCCGCGCTCGGCTTAACGCGCACGTTCCAGACGACCCAACTCTTCCCCGGCCTGACGGTGCTGGAGAACGTGATGGTCGGTTTCCACACCCATATGAAGGCCGGGCTGTGGAACCAACTCTTCGCCACCCGCCGCGCCGTGCAGGAGGAGGAGCGGATGGTGCGCGAGGGGATGGCCCTCCTGCATTTTGTCGGCCTCGACGATCGCGGCGCCCTCTCGGCGACGGGCCTCCCCTACGGCGACCAGCGCCGCGTAGAGATCGCGCGCGCGCTGGCGGTCGGGCCGAAGTTGCTGCTGCTCGACGAACCGGCGGCCGGTGTCAACCCGACCGAGGTGAAAGAGCTCTCCGAGCTGATCGCGCGGGTCCGCGAACATGGCGTGACCGTTTTCGTGATCGAGCATCACATGGATTTGGTGATGCAGATCTCCGACACCGTGACGGTGATCGATTTCGGGCGCGAGATCGCCACCGGCACACCGGCCGCCGTGCAGCGTCATCCGAAGGTGATCGAGGCCTACCTGGGCGACACCGAGGTCTTCGGCGTCGCCGACGCCGAGACGATCGCGCGCAACGCCGCAGCGGTGCAGGCGGGCGAAGGGGGGGCGGTCGGCAATGCTAACGCTTGAGGATGTCCACGTCGCGTACGGCCCGGTCCAGGCGCTCGGGGGGGTGTCGGTGCGGGTCGAGCAGGGGGAGATCGTGGCACTGATCGGCGCGAACGGTGCCGGCAAGACCACGATGCTGAACGCGATCACCGGCCTGGTGCGGAAGGGCCGGGGGGTGGTCCGCTTCAAGGGCAAGGATGTCACGCGCGCCTTGCCCCACCAGCTCGTGCGGATGGGGCTGACGCAGGTGCCGCAGGGGCGGCAGGTCTTCGCCGACCAATCGGTCGAGGACAATCTACTCCTCGGCGCCTACACCTTCGCCCGCGATCGCGCCCGTGTGCGGGACTTGATGGAGCGCGAGTTCGAGCGCTTCCCGCGCCTGCGCGAGCGGCGCGCACAACTCGCCGGCACCCTCTCGGGCGGCGAGCAGCAGATGTTGGCAGTGTCGCGCGCGCTGATGGCGACGCCGGAGTTCCTCTGCCTCGACGAGCCATCGCTCGGCCTGGCGCCGCTCGTCGTGCAGGAGATCGGTCGTACAATCAAGAGCATCAACCAAGCGGGCACGACCGTCCTCCTCGTCGAGCAGATGGCGACGATGGCGCTCAGCCTTGCCGACCGCGGCTACGTCCTCCAGACCGGCAAGATCGTCCTCGAAGGGACCGGTAAGGAACTCCTGCGCCACCCCGAGGTTGTCAAGGCGTACCTCGGCGGATAGTCTGCGGCCAAGCCCGTAGCGTGCGCCAACCTCATCCGGCGTGAACCTGGTGGCTCAGGCCTGTCCTGGCCCGTTGGGTGCGCAAACCACGTCCGGCGGCGCGATATCCGC
>JAABUN010001850.1_pt1 | contig 42358 bp, 38 predicted proteins | sample 5559311 | NCBI WGS metagenome assembly JAABUN01 (sample SAMN10711877, study PRJNA513370) | rock metagenome | isolation source: Antarctica rocks | place: Antarctica: Victoria Land, Siegfried Peak sud
GGACGCCCCGTCGTCGTGCTCGAGGACACCTCGACAACCGGTGGATCCGCGCTCGCCGCCGTCGAGGGTGTCCGTAGGGCGGGCGGAATTGTGCGCGCGGTGGCCGTGATCGTGGATCGGGACACTGGATCGAAGCAGCGCATCGAGTCCGAGGCCGGCGTGCCCTACCTCTTCGCGTTCGGCAAGGACGAACTGGGACTCGCCTGACGCGAGTCAGCAGACGAGGTCCCGGTCGGTACGGCACATGAACGACGACGACGCCAACGCGTTCGAGCTCGCGCGCGACCTCCGTGCATCCTCGCGACGGTCCTTCCTCATCGGGACCGCGGCGGCCGCCGTCATCACCGCCGACCTGACCTTCACCCACGTCATGCAGGCTCAGCGCAACCAGACCCGCATCCTCCCACTTGACGACGAGGACGCCCGCGCCGCGTTCCCGAATGACCGCTGGGTTCTGTTCCCGGGATACAAGACCAGCTGGGAAGAGGGCCTGTGGATCCTCAATTCGCTGCGCCCTGCGCTGTCCCGCCGGGGTCAAATGGCGGTCATGGGCTATTCCAATACGGGCCTGGACATCGACAACGTGGTCGCCACGATGAACCGCTATGTTGCCAACTTCCGCCTCGAGAAGCTGTACTTCTACGGCCACAGTTTCGGCGGCATGGTGGCGGTGGAGGTGGCAGCGCGCCTGCAGGACAGGGGCATCCCGGTGGAACTGATCCTGCTGGACTCCTCGCCGTCGAGCCGGTTCGACGTCCAGGATCAGCGCATGTTCGACGGCGTCGTGCGGCTGTATGAGGCGGGTATCCGCGTACCCATCAGCCTTCGCGGCACCTACGAGCTCGGCGAGCGGATCGCCCACAAGAACGAGCGCACCTGGAGCCAGATCGTCGACCAGACCCTCGAGCAGGTCTCGCCGCTGGCCCCCAGCAGCGAGCTCATCCAGTCGCAGTCCTCGTACATCTACCACTTCGATGTCACCCGGTTCCGGCTGTCCCTCGGCGAGACGAAGGTGGTCTTCGCCGGGAACCCGAACGACGGCGTCGTCAACTACGCGACGGCGCGCGCAGGCTGGGCGCGGGCCCTGCCGGATAACGTGGTGTCCCTGGATTACGTCACCGAGGGTGCGCTGCCAGCTCACGCGAGTCCGCAGTGGAACCCGCTCATCTACCAGCGGATCGTGTCCGCGGTGCAGGCCGAGTCCCTCCCACTGCCCAGCGGCGGCGGGAAGAAGCGCCTGTTCTAGACCCGTGCGCTCTGGTGCATCGTGCCTGATCAGATCTGGTCGAGGAGGTCCGCCACCGAGTCGCAGATCTGCGCCGGGCGGAACGGGTAGGCGTTGATGTCCTCCGGCTGCGTGATTCCGCTGAGCACCAGGACGGTGTGCAGGCCCGCCTCCATGCCCGCGATGATGTCGGTGTCCATGCGGTCGCCGATCATCGCCGTCGTCTCCGAGTGGGCGTCGATCTGGTTCATGGCCGAGCGAAACATCATGGGATTCGGCTTGCCCACGATGTAGGGGTCGCGGCTGGTTGCGGCGGTGATCATGGCCGCGATCGCGCCCGTCGCGGGCAGTGGACCCTCCTTCGAGGGACCTGTCACATCCGGGTTCGTCGCGATGAACCGGGCGCCGTCGAGGATCAGGCGCACCGCCTTGGTGATCGCCTCGAACGAGTACGTGCGCGTCTCGCCGAGCACCACATAATCGGGGTTGGTGTCGGTGAGGACAAAGCCGGCCTCGTGCAGCGCCGTCGTCAGGCCCGCCTCGCCGATCACGTAGGCACGCCCGCCCGGCAATTGATCGCGCAGGAACTGGGCGGTGGCCAGCGCGGAGGTCCAGAGATTCTCCTCCGGGATCTCGAGGCCGGATGCTTTCAGTCGGGCGGCGAGATCCCGCGGCGTGTAAATGGAGTTGTTGGTCAGGACGAGGAAACGCTTGGAGGTGGCCACCCACCGCTCGATCAGCTCGGCGGCTCCGGGAATGGCCTGGTTCTCATGGACGAGTACGCCGTCCATATCGGTGAGCCAACACTCGATGTGTTCGTTCTCGCGCATGCGCTTCCTTTCGCGGGGATGGACCTACGGAGACGTACCTTGCCAGTCTCGCATCTTTGCCGCCGTCTACGCTTGGACCGTGAAACAAACCCCGCCGGGCTCGCCCGCCGACCCCCTACCCGCCTCCGAGGGCGCCCCCGAGACCACACCCGACACCACAGCCGACACCACACCCGACACCACAGCCGTGGGCGTTGGACCGTGGGCGGGCGAGTGGCCCGACGGCGACCACTGGGACGGCGTCCTCCTCGCGGCCGGCGACACCCGCAACGTCGTGGACGCTTACCGGTACTGGACGCACGAGGCCATCGTGGCGGACCTCGACGAGCGCCGGCACGGCTTCCACGTGGCGATCGAGAACTGGCAGCACGATCTCAACATCGGCTCCGTGGTGCGCACCGCAAACGCGTTCCTCGCGAAAGAGATCCACATCATCGGACGACGCCGGTGGAATCGGCGCGGCGCCATGGTCACGGACCGCTACCAGCACGTCCGTCACCACCCCACGGTGGAGGACTTCACGGCCTGGGCTGCAACTGAGGAGCTGGCCGTGATCGGAATTGACAACTTCCCCGACTCGGTGCCGCTGGAGACCTACGACCTCCCGGAGAAGTGCGTGTTCGTGTTCGGCCAGGAGGGGCCCGGGCTCACGGCGGAGGTGCACGAGGCGGCAGAAGCGACGCTCTCGATCGCCCAGTTCGGATCGACGCGGTCCATCAATGCTTCGGCGGCCGCCGCGATCGCCATGCACGGCTGGGTGCGGCGACACGTCTTCGGCCAGCCCGTCTGAGCCCAGCCCGCCCGGGCGCCGCAGGTGCCAGCCGTCGTCACCAGGCAGTGGTCAAAGGGCCGGGCAGCCGTCATTCCCGCCGTCATCCTCTGCGCCTGGCGAACCCGCTCGGTAGGATGAAGCAAGCACTCACCACCACAAAGGAGTCCTCAGCATGCCTATTGCCACCCCTGATGTCTACGCCGAGATGATCGACCGCGCGAAGGCGGGCGGCTTCGCATTCCCGGCAGTGAACGTGACTTCCTCGCAGACACTGAACGCCGCGATGCGCGGATTCGCCGAGGCGGGCTCGGACGGCATTGTGCAGGTGTCGACCGGCGGTGCCGCCTACTGGTCCGGTGCGAGCGTCAAGGACATGGTTGCCGGTTCGCTCGGTTTCGCGGCCTTCGCGAAGGAAGTGGCGAAGAAGTATGACGTCAATATCGCGCTGCACACCGATCACTGCCCCAAGGACAAGCTCGACGACTTCGTGCTGCCCCTGCTCGCGGCGTCCGAGGAAGCCGTGAAGAACGGCCGCGACCCGATCTTCAACTCGCACATGTGGGACGGATCGGCGGAGACGCTCGAGGAGAACCTCCGCATCGCCCGGGACCTCCTACCCCGCGCCGCGGCGGCCAGGATCATCCTCGAGGTGGAGATCGGGACGGTCGGCGGCGAGGAGGACGGCGTCGAGAACGCCATCAACGAGAAGCTCTACACCACGGTTGACGACGCCCTCGCCACCATCGATGCCCTCGGCGCCGGCGAGCACGGGCGCTATATCACCGCGCTGACCTTCGGCAACGTCCATGGGGTCTACAAGCCCGGCGGTGTGAAGCTGCGCCCGGAGATCCTCAGGGAGATCCAGGAGAAGGTGGGCCAGAAGATCGGCAAGGACAAGCCGTTCGACCTCGTGTTCCACGGCGGCTCCGGCTCCTCAGACCAGGAGATCGCCGACGCCGTCTCCTACGGCGTGATCAAGATGAACATCGACACCGACACCCAGTACGCCTTCACGCGCCCGGTCGCCGACCACATGTTCCGCAACTACGACGGCGTCCTGAAGGTCGACGGCGGGGTCGGCAACAAGAAGACCTATGACCCGCGCGTCTGGGGCGCCGCGGCCGAGGCCGGCCTCGCAGCCCGCATTGTCGAGGCCGCCGCATCGCTCGGCTCCGCCGGGAAGAAGCTCTGATGTCGGACGAGTTCCGGAAGAACCTGCTCGGACCCGAGCCGACGCTCCTGCCGGAGGAATCCGACGTCGTCGAGCGCCTTGCCGCCGGCGACGAAGCCGTCGATCTCGCCGCCAGGCACCCCACGTCGTCGCTGGTCTGGGCGATCCTGGCGGACGAGGCGTACGCCGAGGGCCGCACCATCGAGTCCTACGCCTACGCCCGCACCGGCTACCACCGCGGCCTCGATGCCCTCCGGCGCAGCGGCTGGCGGGGTGCCGGCCCCATCCCGTACTCACACGAACCGAACCGAGGATTCCTCCGGGCGCTCTACGCGCTGGGCCGGGCCGCCGCCTCCATCGGTGAGATCGAGGAGGCCGAGCGCATCGCCGTCTTCCTCCGGGAATCGGATCCGGAGGCGAGCGCGCAGCTCGCCGGCTGACCACTCCGGCCGAAACAGCAGGCATCGACGGCTTCTGACATGCCGTTGACGCACACTGCCATCTTCCGGGCATCGTCCGCGTCGGTCTGTACGACCACCTGTCCGCCGTCCATGAGGACGACGGGATGGAACAGGGAGTCGGATCCGTCGATCAGGTGCGTCGAGAGCAGGATCGTGCGCGGGTAAGGAGGCAAGCCCGAGCACGATCGCCACGGCGGATAACTGGCCCCGGGAGAATCTCTTGATGGCGGGTTTGAGCGGCAGCCGAAACCCTTGGACGAGTTCGGCCGCGGGGTCGGCATCCCAGTCCGGCGCCAAATCGGGGGCGATCCGCAGCACATGGCGCAGGTAGTAGTCGTTCGGGTAGCGCTGGTTGTCGCGCACAGCGCTTCCCTGACCAGTGGCTGAACGTAATGCTGTCGGAAAATCTGCTCGCCTCTGCTTCAGGAGCTGCTTCCTCGCCAGGGGAAACGAACGTCCCGACACCACGCTTCTTGTACAGCACCCCCTGCTCGACAAGGACGTTGAGCGCCTTCCCGGCGGTGCCCGGGTTCATCTGGAGGAAAGCAGCACATTCGTTGGACGACGGCACCGCCGCTTCCTCTGCGTAGGTCTCCACCACGATGTCCCTGACGACTGAATCGTGATCCTTTCAGCGATAAACGAGTAGTCAATTTCCTTGTGGAGCTGTTGCCAGTGCGACCAGAGTTAAAGATCCACAGAACGTGGTGAGGCGATGGGGAGTGATGAAGGATGTCTACTGGTGTGAGCACAGGGCAGCTGTACACGGTCGCGGAAGTGGCAGCCATGATGCGCGTCTCGAAGATGACGGTCTACCGATTGGTACAGTCCGGCACGATCAACTGCATCAGGTTCGGGAGGTCCTACCGCGTGCCGCAGAGTGCTGTCCGGGATTATCTCGAGGCAACGAGTCCCGGCTCCGACTTCCCGATCTGAAGGCTGAGCGGCGGACAGCGGATTTCCCCGATACCGGTTCAGCACGGACACAAGGCGTAGGGTCGGGTCGAATGCCCGATTCACTCCAGTGTCTGCAGGGCGGAACGCCGTCGTAGTGGAGGGTGCTGCATGACAGGGCTCAGGAAGTTCTTCCCGGCCGACCTGCCGCCGGGAAAGACGGGGGATCCGGGCATCTTCGGCCCGGAGTCGGCCGTGTGGAGGATTGCTCGCGAACGTGCGGTCCTGGCTGGCGGACCTGCCGCCCTATTGCTCCAGGTTGCGCATCCCCTCGTGGCCGAGGGGGTGAAGGCGCACAGCGGGTTCGCCACCGATCCCCTGGAACGACTGCGTGGAACCCTCGACGCCGTCCTGACCGTTACGTTCGGCGACCAGCCGCAGGTGCGTGGCGCGGCCGACCACGTCATGCGGAAGCACCGTCCCGTCCGCGGGACCCTGCCAAGGCCGGCCGGTTCCCTCCCGGCGGGCACGCCCTACAGCGCCAATGATCCCGAGCTTGCGCTCTGGGTGTTCGCGACCCTCGTGTGGACGGCGATCGAGGTGACGGAGACCTTTCTCCGACCCGTCACGGGGGAGGAGCGGGATGCGTACTACCAGGACATGACGCAGATGGCCTATCTCTTCGGTGTCCCGGACGGTTTCCTGCCGGATGACTACCCAGGGCTCGAGCGCTACGTCGAGCAGCAAATCCGCACAGCGCTCGACGTCGGCGAAGCCGCACAGTCCATCGCCCGGCAGATCCTCACGCCGGATCCGCCGATCGTGGCGCTTCCACTCCGCCCCTTACCCTCGGTGCTGGCCGCGGGCGTCCTCCCGCCCGCACTCCGGGAAGCGTACAATCTGCGCTGGCGTCGGAGGGAGCGGGCGGTGTTCGCCATCACCTGCCGGGCCGCGCGCGTCCTCGTGCCCCTCCTGCCCGAAGCCGCCCGATTCTGGCCGCACTACCTCGTGGCGCGGGAGCGGATGGGGCAGTAGCACATCGGCGCGGACGATCGCGGCCGTCGGGAATTGGACGCGTTTACCGGAGAAGTGTCCCTGATAACCGGCGTGTCGCGGAACGACACGCCTTCGAGGCGGTGAAACCCGTGCAGGAAGCGACGGTCCGGACCGATGCCTCACCCGTTCGGCGTCGCGGCAAGGCCTCAGGGCTCCGGGAGGCGGATCGTCGTCGTCACCGCCACCAGTTGGGGACGCGGAGGCGCGGAGCTGAACCCGAACCGCACCGGTGGAATCAGGGGCGCGAGGGTGCCCAGGTCGGTGCCGCGCCACGTCGCCGTCGCGCCCGTAATGGCCCGTGCCGAGGTGACGCCGTAGTACTCGGTGCGGCCGTGCCCCGCGGATCCGGCCGTGGCCACGCCCTTCACGAGCACCGAGGACACCGGATTGATGAGCGCGAGCCACCGTGGATGCGTGGCCAGGCGCGCGGGAACGAGACCGAGTAAACGCCCGAGCAGTGTTATGGAACCGATCTCTGTGAAAATCTGCAGGTCGCCCGCGTCCACGGTGAGCCGGCCGTCCGTGAGCGTCGACGTGATGGGCGTGAGCACGACGTCGTCGAACGTGTAGGTCGCGCTGACGTAGTCGGCGACCTCCCGGCTCGGCGCGAGCAGCGTGCGGCGGCCGGCGGCGTTCTCCATCATGACGTCGGTGAACGCGCCGAAGGGCGAGGTGTCCCACCGGCCGATCACGAGCCGGGTACCCGACGCGGTGCCGACGCCTGCGATGTGTCCTGTGAATCGGTCCATGACCCCATTGTGCCCGGGCAGCCCGGACAGCCCGACAGGGGGAGCTGCCCGTCACGTACGGCCTTTTTCGACGGGCCCGGAACCGCTCGGCTAAACTCGGACGGTAAGAGCCCCAGTGGCCGCGCACTTCAGGCGGCCGGTTGGGGCGTTCTGATGCACGGCGTCCTTCCCGCGGTCACGCGGCGGGGCCCTGCCGAATGGGGGAGGATCCCATGCCAGCAATCGTCATTGTCGGAGCCCAGTGGGGCGACGAGGGTAAGGGCAAGGCCACTGACCTGCTGGGCGGCCGGGTCGACTACGTCGTGAAGCCCAACGGCGGCAACAACGCCGGGCATACCGTCGTCGTCGGCGGTGAGAAGTACGAGCTAAAACTCCTTCCCGCCGGCATCCTCAGCCCCAACGCCATCCCGGTCATCGGCAACGGCTGCGTCATCAACCTCGAGGCCCTGTTCGAGGAGATCGACGGGCTCGAGGCACGCGGCGCCGACACCTCCAAGCTGCGGGTCTCCGCAAACGCCCACCTCGTGGCGCCCTACCACCAGGTGCTGGACAAGGTCACCGAACGCTTCCTCGGCAAGCGCGCCATCGGCACTACGGGCCGCGGCATCGGCCCGGCCTACATGGACAAGGTGGCCCGCCTGGGTCTGCGCGTGCAGGACGTCTTCGACGAGTCGATCCTCCGCCAGAAGGTCGAGGGTTCTCTCCAGCAGAAGAACGAGCTGCTGGTCAAGGTCTACAACCGGCGCGACGTCGAGGTCGAGGAGGTCGTGGAGTACTTCCTGTCCTTCGCCGAGCGGCTCAGGCCCCTCGTCATCGACTCCACCTTCGTGCTGAACGAGGCGCTCGACGCCGGCAAGGTGGTCCTGATGGAGGGCGGCCAGGGCACGTTCCTCGACGCCGACCACGGCACCTACCCGTTCGTGACGTCGTCGAACCCTACCGCGGGCGGCGCCTGCGTGGGCTCGGGCATCGGACCCACACGCATCAGCCGCGCCGTGGGCATCATCAAGGCGTACACCACCCGGGTGGGCGCCGGTCCGTTCCCCACCGAGCTCTTCGACGACATGGGCCTGTACCTGCAGACCAAGGGCGGCGAGTTCGGCGTCAACACCGGCCGCCCCCGTCGTTGCGGCTGGTACGACGCCGTGCTGGCGCGCCACGCCTCGCGGGTCAACGGGTTCACCGACTACTTCGTCACCAAGCTCGATGTCCTTACCGGCATCGACAGTATCCCCGTGTGTGTGGCGTACGACGTCGACGGCGTCCGGCACGACGAGATGCCCATGACCCAGACCGAGTTCCACCACGCGAAGCCGATCTTCGAGCACTTCGACGGCTGGACCGAGGACATCACGGGAGCCCGGACCATCAAGGACCTGCCGGACAAAGCGCAGACCTACGTCCGTGCGCTAGAGAAGCTCTCCGGCACCCGGTTCTCGGCCATCGGCGTCGGACCGGACCGCGACCAGACCATCGTTGTGAACGACCTGATCGGCTGAGTGCCGGAGCGCAGATCAGAGGTTGACCGTGATGTCCGCGTCCTCACGGAGTTGTGCTATCAGCGCCTGGGCCGCTGCGGATGTCTTCTCGCCCGACAGCTGCTCCTCGATCTGTGCGCGGACCTCCTCGAGCGGGGGGATCGGCGTCGCGCTTTCTCCACCGGCCTCCTGCTGGGCCTTCGCCGCGTCGTAGGTGTCCTGGATCTCCTGGTCCGTCGGCGCAGTATCTCCGGCTTCCTCCGCGATCAGCGCATCGAGCCTCACCTGGTCCGCGAGCTGCTCGTCGAACTGCGCCTCGTCCAGGCCCTGTTCGGCGAAGGTGGCCCGCAGCTCTTCCTCCGATTCGAGCTGACTCCGCTGCAGTAGTTCGTCGATCGCGGCGGTTCGAGCCTCGGGGGTGACCTCGATCCCGCGCTTGTCGGCTTCCTGCCGCAACAGCTCCGCGCTCACGAGGTTGTCCGCGACGCTCGTCTTCAGCAGCTCCTGGTCCAATTCCTGCCCACCGGCCTGCGCGGCCGCGGCGGCCTGCGGGAACTGGTTCTCATAGGTGGTGGTGAACAGGTCACGGTCGATCTCCGTGCCATTGACGACCGCGACGACCTCCGGGATATCCTCCAGGTCCGGCTCGGGCGGGGCAGCCTGCTCCGGTGCTGCCGATTCAGGGCCTGCCGATTGCGCGGCTGCGCTCGATGAGGTTGTCTCCTCCGGCTCACCGCTGCAGGCGGTGAGAACGGTGATCGAACCGGCGAGCGAGATGGCCAGCAGCCACTTGCCCAGTGCTGTTCCTCGGGTGGTCATATCGCGCAGTCCTAACGTCGAATCGATAAACAGCGTCCCACCTTACCGGCGGAATCTGGCTGGTACACGCATGCAACCTGTACGTCGGCTGGGCGTTCGTGGACGCGGCGAGTCAGAGGTAGGGCTGCACCAGGGCCAGATAGCGGGATTTCACGGTCTCCGCGACGTGGGCGGCCGGTGAATCCCAGACGTGCTGATTGAAGATCTCCACCTCGACCGGACCGTCATAGCCGGTCGCCGCTATCCAGCGCGAGATCGTCTCGAAGTCCACGCAGCCGTCGCCCATGTACCCGCGGGACAGCAGGGCGTCCGAGGCGATCGGCAGGTTGAAGTCGCAGACCTGATACGAGGCCAGCCGGCCCTCCGTTCCCGCCCGCCGGATGGATGCCTCGAGCTGCGGATCCCACCAGACGTGGAAGGTATCCACGACCACTCCGACGGTCTCGGCGGGGAAAGGCGCCGCCAGATCCAATGCCTGCCCCACGGTGGAGAGCACGGCGCGGTCCCCGGCGTACATGGGATGCAGCGGCTCGAGCGCCAGCCGGACATCGTGCTCCTGCGCCATAGGCACCAGCTCCGCGAGGCGGTCGGCCACCCGTTCCCGCGCGGCCACCAGATCCTTGGCGCCCGGTGTGGAGGGGTCGACGGCGGCGCCCCCGGTCAGGTGCGATGCGGCAGGCAGGCCTCCCACCACCATGACCAGTTCCCGGGTCCCGAGGGTGGCCGCTTCGATGATAGCCCGGGTGTTATCGGCCAGCGCCGCACGCTGCCCTTCGGGATCGACGGCGGTCAGGAACCCTCCGCGGCACAGGCTGGACACCGCCAGGCCCGCCTCGCGGACCAGCCGTGCAGCCTTGTCCAACCCGGCTTCGGCCACCCGGTCCCGCCACAGCCCGAGATGCGGGATCCCCTCGACGGCGCACAGGTCCACGGCGGCGGTCAGCGTGAGGTTCTTCGTCGTCGCGGTGTTGAGGGACAACCGGTCGACGGCGCTCATGTTCCCGCCCCGTACGTGCCGAGCAGCCACTCGAAGCGCCGGGCGGCGACCTCGGGGTCGGCGAGCAGTCCGGCGGCGTCCGCGAGCTCGAACGTCCTGGTCAGGTGGAGCACCGATCGTCCCGAGTGAAGGCCCCCGACCATCTGGAAGCCCGGCTGCCGGCCGTTGACCCAGGACAGGAAGGCGATGCCGGTCTTGTAGTAGAACGTCGGCGCGCTGAAGATGTGCCGGCCGAGGTCCCGGGTGGATTCCAGGATGGCGTGCCCACGCTCCGGGGTACCGGCGTCGTAGGCCTGAAGCGCCGCCGATGCCGCGGGATAGATGGCCGCGAAGATCCCGAGCAGCGCGTCCGAATGACGGGTGCGGTCCCCGTGGATCAGCTCCGGATAGTTGTAGTCGTCCCCGGTGTAGAGCCGCACCCCGCCGGGAAGGGCTGCGCGCAGCGCTGTCTCGTGCGCCGCGTCGAGCAGTGATACCTTCACGCCGTCCACCGTGCCCGGGTGGCTGCGGATGAGTTGCAGGAACACCTCCGTGGCCGCGGGGATGTCCGTGCTGCCCCAGTACCCTGCCAGGGCCGGGTCGAACACGGTGCCGAGCCAGTGCAGGATGACCGGATCATCGGACTCGGCCAGGAGCGTGTCGTACACGTACAGGTAGTCCTCAGGCCCCCGCGCGACGGCCGCGAGGGCACGGGAGGCCATCAGGATGACTGTCGCGCCGGCGTCGGACACCAGCTTGATCTGGTCGCGGTACGCCTCGATCACCGCGTTCAAACCGGCCCTACCGGAGGGCAGGTCCGCGAGCGGGAGCTGGTCGGTGCCGGCACCGCAGGCGAGCAGGTCGCGGACGGTCTTGCCCGCGGTGGCGGGGGCGCCGGAGCCGGCGACGACGGCGGCTTCCGCTCCGGAGCGCCGGATCAGTTCCTGCGTGGCCGGCCAGTCCAGGCCCATGCCACGCTGCGCGGTGTCCATGGCGTCGGCCACACCGAACCCGCAGGACCACAGTTCCCGGCGGATCGCGAGGGTGCTGTCCCAGTCGAGGACGGCGGGAGCGCCGGGCGTGTTGTCGGCGTACACCTCGGGAACGACGTGGGCTGCCGCGTAGGCGCGGCGCGATGTCAGGGGAGCCGTGGGTTTCGGCCAGGCCGTGGCGTCCTGCAGCTCGTACCGGACGAGTTGACCGTCGGGGGTGGGAAGGCGGAGGGACGTCACAGTACGATTTCCGGGATGTCGAGGGTTCGGCGTTCCGCGGAGGACCGCAGGCCGAGCTCGGCGAGCTGGACTCCGCGCGCTGCGGAGAGCAGGCCGAAGCGGTGTTCTCGACCGGCACCGACATCGCTCAGGAATTCCTCCCACTGGAGCTTGAAGCCGTTGTCCAGGTCGGTGTTCGCGGGCACGTCCAGCCACTGGTCCCGGAAGGACTCGGTGACCGGAAGGTCGGGATTCCAGACCGGTTTGGGCGTATGTGCGCGTTGCTGGGCGACGCACCTGTTCAGGCCCGCCACCGCGGACCCGTGCGTGCCGTCGACCTGGAACTCGACGAGTTCGTCGCGGTACACGCGAACGGCCCAGGACGAGTTGATCTGCGCGAGCACGGGCTCACCCGCCGGGGTCTGCACCTCGAAGATGCCGTAGGCGGCGTCGTCGGCCGTGGCCCTGTATTCCTTGCCCTGCTCGTCCCAGCGGGTGGGGATGTGGGTGACCGCGGCGGCGTTGACGCTCTTCACGGTGCCGATGATGCCCTCGAGCACGTAGTTCCAGTGGCAGAACATGTCCGTGGTCACGCCGCCGCCGTCCTCCTTGCGGTAGTTCCAGGAGGGCCGCTGGGAGGCCTGGACGTCCCCTTCGAAGACCCAGTAGCCGAACTCGCCGCGGAGCGACAGCATCCGGCCGAAGAAACCCTCCTCCACCAGGCGGCGCAGCTTCACGAGTCCGGGAAGGTAGAGCTTGTCGTGCACGACCCCTGCGGTGACGCCGGCGTCCCTGGCCCGGCGCGCGAGATCCACGGCCTCGTCCAGTGTTTCCGCCGTCGGCTTCTCCGTGTAGATGTGCTTGCCGGCAGCCATGGCCTTCTTCAGGGTCGCGGCGCGGAGGGAGGTCATGGAGGCGTCGAAGACGATGTCCACCGTCGGGTCCTCGATGATGCCGTCAAGATCGGTGGTCCAGTGCTCTACCTTGTGGATGCGCGCCAATTCGCGGATCTTCGCCTCGTCGCGGCCCACCAGGATGGGTTCGACCTGGAGGCGGCTGCCGTCGGCGAGAGTCACACCGCCCTGGTCGCGGATGGGCAGGATGGAGCGGAGCAGATGCTGGCGGTAGCCCATGCGGCCCGTGATGCCATTCATTGCGATGCGGACGGACCTGGTTTCAGTCATGTTCTTCTCCGTGAACTTGTTGGAAGGCGCATTCTTCGAGGGGACATCACGGGCTCGTCGTGCCCGTCACCTGGCCGGCCGACGAATCCGCCGGACGGCCACCGAGGTACAGTTCGCCGAGCTTGGGGTTAGCCAGCAGTTCCGGAGCCGGGCCGGTGATGTGGACCTTCCCGAGGTCCAGCACGCAGCCGATGTCCGCCGATTCCAGCGCCCGCCGGGCATTCTGCTCCACCAGGAGCACCGCGGTCCCCGCATCCCGCATGCGGGCGATTTGCTCGAAGACCTTGGTCGTGGTCTTGGGGTCCAGTCCCATGGAAGGCTCATCCAGGAGCACGACCTTGGGGTTCACCATCAGCGATCGGGCGAACTCGACCTGCTTCTGCTGCCCGCCCGAGAGCAGGCCGGCCAGCTGGCTCCATCTCTCGCCGACGATGGGGAACAGGTTCTTGACGAAGGAGGCCCGCTCCTCCGTAACCCGCCGATCCGTCACGGTATAGGCGCCGAGCATGACGTTCTCGCCCACCGTCATTTCCCGGAAGACGCTGTGGCCCTGCAGCACGTGGGACAAACCGACCGTCAGCATCTGCTGGGGGGTCTTGCCGGTGACATCCTCGCCGTCCAGCACGATGTTCCCGGAGCGGGCGGCCAGCATTCCGCTGGCTACCTTCAGCACGGTGGACTTGCCGGCTCCATTGGGGCCGACCAGGCACACGACGCGGGCGGGCGGAACCTGGACCGTGAGACCCCTGAGGACCAGGGCGGCCCGGCCGTAGCCGGCTTCGATGCCGTTCAGCTCAAGCAGATACTCAGACACCGAGGTACGCCTCCAATACTCTGGGATCCTGCTGGATCGTCGATGGGAGACCCGCCGCAATGGGCTTGCCCTGGTCGAAGACCACCACGTGGTCGCACAGGCTCATGACCAGTTCCATGTTGTGCTCGACGATGATGAAGGTCTTGCCCTCGGCGTTGAGCTCCTTCACCAGGGATGCGATGCGGCCGATCAGGGCCGGGTTGACGCCGCCGGCCGGCTCGTCGAGCATGACGGTGTCCGGATTCCCCATCAGGACGCCCGCAAGTTCCAGCAGCTTCTGCTGCCCGTAACTGAGATTCCGGGCCTCGGTGTTCTCCAGGTGGTCGATGCCCACCCTCCGAAGCCACCCGCGGGCCCGCTCGATCTCCGCCTGGTTCCGTGCACCGGACATGAGGGCGCCGATGCGCGTGGTGCGCACGGCGACGAGCAGATTCTCGAGCACGGTCATGCGGGGAAAGATCCTGCACAGCTGGAAACTGCGGCCGATGCCCGTCCGGGCGATGGAGTGCGGCTGTTTGCCGGTGATGGTGCGCCCCCGGTAGGTCACCGAGCCCGAATCGGGCTTGATCATCCCGGTGACGCAGTTGAAGAACGTGGTCTTGCCCGACCCGTTGGGGCCGATGAGCCCGTTGACCTTGCCGTGCTGGAAGGCCACCGTCGCGGCGTCGACCGCTGTTACCCCGCCGAACCTCTTGGTCAGTTCGACGGTTTGCAGGTTGAGCGCGGTGGTATTCATCGGGATTCCTTGGCGGTGGAACCGCTCGTTGCGCCAACGGCGTCCTGCTTGTTCGATTCCAGCAGGTCCTCGGCGGTCATCTCCCTGATGGAGCTTTCCTGCGGAGTGAATCTCCTGAGCACGGATTGGACCGCCGGTATCACGCCGTCCGGCATGAAGAGCACCACGATCCCCAGAAGAAGTCCGGTGGCCACCAGGTGGAACTGGGTGTCCCCGAATTCGAGCTTGAAGTACTCCAGCGCCACACCGACGATGACCGCGCCCAACAGGGGTCCGAAGAGGTGGCGGATTCCGCCGAGCAGCGCCATCAGCACCATGTAGGAGCTGACCAGGATGGAGAACTGGAAGATGGGATCGAGGTACCCGAACCACAGCGCGTACAGGCCACCACCCAGGGCGGTGAATCCCGCCGAGACCACATTCGCGACGAGCTTGTAGCCCATGGTGGGGATCCCGAGGGACTGTGCCTTGTCCTCATCCTCGCGGACCGCCTTCAGTCCGGTCCCGAACCGGGACCGGTCGATCAGCCACCAGCAGAGGAGCGCCACGGCCAGCAGCGCGCAGTAGAGATAGAAGAACGCCAGATGATGTTGTGGGCGCAGCAGGTCCTCGAACGGCGGGGGCACCGTCAGCCCCTCGGACCCGCCGGTGACATCCCGCCAGCTCTGGAAGACCAGCAGCAGGATCAGCACCAGGGCGATGGAGGTGATGACATAGGACGCCCCTCGTACCTGCAGCGCCGCATAGCCGATGGGTACCGCCAGCACGACGACCATGAGTGCCCCCAGCACCAGTGCCAGGAAGCTCGGCACGTCGGCGCGGGTGACCAGGAGCCCGGTCCCGTAGGCGCCGAGTCCAAAGTAGGCGGCGTGCCCCAGGGAGATGTAGCCGGTGAAGCCCCCGACGAAGTTCCAGCCGGTGGCGGTCACCGCGTAGTTCAGGATGACGACGCCGACGGACAGGATGTAGGGGTTCGGTGACACCAGGGGGAAGGAGAGGACCAGTGCCACCCCGACCAGCAGGGCTGCCACCCGGACAAGCCGGGGCCGGGTCCGGGTGGAAGAGGGCGCGGTCGGAAGTTCAGAATCGTTGTGCAAGTCGTCCTCCAAAGAATCCCTGCGGACGGAAGATGAGGGTGGCGAACAGGGCCACGTAGAAGACTGTCTGCGCCCAGGTGGTCCCCAGCGGAAGCTGGAGCATGCTCTGCCCCACCCCGAGCACGATGGCCGCGATGGCCGCCCCGGGAATGCTGCCCAGACCGCCCACCACGATGATGGCCATCAGCGGGCCGATCCAGTGCCAGTGAAGCGCCGGCCAGATGGTCGCGTCCAGTGACAGGGCCGTTCCGCCGACCGCCGCCGTCGCCAGGCCGAGGCCGAAGCCGTAACCGGCGATCTTCTTCGTATCGATCCCCACCAGTTCCGCCGCCTCCTTGTTCTGGATGGTGGCCCTGAGCGCCCAGCCGAACCGGCTTTTCTTCAGGAGCAGGAAGAGTGCCAGCAGCGAGGCCGCCGCGAGCCCGAAGGCAACCAGCTTGACCACCGGAACGCTCGCACCGAAGAACTGGAGGCTGGTGGACGAGTAGGGCAGCTGGATCCGACGCTGCGTGCCCGAGAAAAGCACGCCGAGGGTGCCCTCGATGGTGAGCGCGATCGCGAAGGTCAGCAGCACCGACATCATGGTCAACGTGGCGGGCTTGAGCCGGGAAATGAGTACGCGCTGCATGGCCACACCGATACCGAAGAACAGCGGGGCGCTGACCAGCACCGCGAGCAGCGGGTCGATGCCGATCCGGTCGTTGAGGAACCACGCTATGTATGCGGCCAGGATGAGGAAGGAGGCGTGGGCGATCATCACCACGCGCATCACGCCGAAGTAGAGCGTGAGCCCCGCTGCCAGGAGGGCGTAGAGGCCTCCGAGCAGCAGGCCCAGGATCAGGCTCTGGAGGAGAAGCGCGCCGGACATCGCCTCACCATTCCGGTTTCGGGAACACGATGTCGGCCTGCTTGGCCTCTTCCGGCAGCACGATCTGGATCTCTCCGTCCACCCACTGCTGGATCAGGTGGGCGCCGTTCGGCTTTCCGGTTTCATCCCAGCTCAGCGGACCGACCACCGTGTCGACCTCGTTGGTGCGCAGCCAGTCGATGAGCTCCTGCTGGCAATCGCCCTGCTCGGCGCAACCGACCGCCTCCACCGCCGCAGCCACGACCTGGCCTGTGGTGTAGGCGTTCGCCTCGTCCTCGGCGGGCGGGTTGCCGTGCGTCTCGGTGTACTCCTCGACGAACTCGACGTTGCTCGGGAAGTCGGCGGTGACGGAATACCCGGTGGGAGCGAGGATGCCCTCGGTCTTTCCGCCGATCGCGGCCTCGAACTCCGGGTTGGTCGGTGCGGTGGAGAAAGCGGCGAGATCCGGCTGGTAGTCCAGCTGCTGAAGGGCGAGGATGAGGTTGACGGCGTCCTGGTACTGGCTGCCTCCCACCAGGATTTCGGCGTCCGAGTCCGCGATGGTCGCGGCGATGATGCCGAAGTCCGTGGTGTTGGGCGGATATACCTCGTCCACCACCGTCTCGATCCCGGCTTCTTCCAGCTTCTCCTTCAGTCCGTAGGCGGTGCCCTGCGCAAACGGATCATCCATGGCCGCGTAGGCCGCCGTCGTGGGCCGTTCGCCTTCGGGCAGCCCCAGGATGTAGTCGGCCAGGTAGTTGTAGTGGTCCTCGGCGACCGCGGGAGCCGCGTAGAACAGGTGATCGAAGCCCTGGTTGAAGACTTCTTCCGCGGCGCCGGCTGGCTCGACGAAGAGCATGCCGTACTGCCCGGCGACCGTGGCGGCAGGCACCACCAGCCGGGTGGAGAACGGACCGAAGACAAGATCCACGCCGTCCTGCGCAATGAGGGACTCGTAGTCGGAGACCACGCGGTCCGCCAGCGACTGGTCGTCGAGGATCTTCAGTTCGACCTGCCGGCCGAGGAGGCCACCGTTGCTGTTGACGTGCTCCATCCACGCACGGTAGCCACGTTCCACGCCCTTGCCCGGTTCGGCGAAGTCCCCGGTCAACGGCAGGGAAACGCCGATCACGATCGGACTGTCCGTCCCACCGCCGCCACCTCCCTCGCCGCTGTCGCCGCCGCATCCCGCCAGCACCAGCGCGGATGCCGCAGCGAGAGCACCCCACTTCAACTGCTTCATCGCAGTCATGAGAACCGCCTCTACCTCGAATTTACGAAAGCGCTTTCGTAAGCGCTTCCGTTACTTTATAGTGAGATCACTTCCACTGACAAGGCTGCCCGAAGGAAAGTTACACAACCATGCGAATGACCCCGCCGCGATGATCGACGAGACACCGACCTTCCGTCTCGTCGACGTGGCGCAGCGCGCCGGCGTCTCGCTGGCCACTGCATCGCGCGCGCTGTCGGAGAGCGACGGCGTCAGTAAGGAGCGCGCCGAACACGTCCGGAGTGTGGCGCTCGAGATGGGCTACGTCGCCAACGCGCACGCGCGCTCCCTGGCCGGCGGTGCGGGGTCGACGGTCGGTCTGATCGTGCACGAGATCAGTGATCCCTACTTCACGGAGATCGCCAGCGGTGTCCTCCGGATCGCCACACAGCGGGCCCGGACCGTGCAGATCAGCCAATCAGGGCGCACCGCGGAAGGTGAACTGATCCAGATTCGAGCCCTACGCACGCACCGGGTCGGTGCCATCATTCTCGCCGGCTCGGGTCGCACCGACGCCCTCGACGAAAAGTCCGTGGCACGGGAGCTGTCCGCCTTCCAGGCAGCCGGCGGGCGTGTTGCCGTCATCGGCCGGCATCACCTCTCCGCGGACGCGGTCCTCCCGGACAATGTGGCCGCAGGCCGCACCATTGCCTCGCACCTGCTCGGTCTGGGACACCGGCGCATGGCGGTGCTCGCCGGGCCCGCCGGGCTGCACACCGTCGTGGATCGGCTCGCCGGGATCAGGGCCGCCTTCAACGACTCGGGACTTCCCGAGGAACAGCTTGCAGTCATGCACACCGAGTTCACCAGGGAAGGAGGCGTCACCGGGGCGGCGCAGATTCTGAAGGCGCACCCCGAGGTTACGGCCATCATCGCCATCAATGACGTCATGGCGATCGGCACGCTCTCGACGCTTCGACAACGGGGCGTGAGTGTGCCCGAGGATATGTCGGTCGCCGGATTCGACGACATCACGGTCGCGGCAGACGTCGGTCCCAGTCTGACGACCGTCCGGATTCCCATGGCCAGGATGGGCGAGTTCGCCATGGAAATGGTCCTCACGAAGCAGGCGGCCCGCCCACGGCGCAAGAAAACGGGCCACGAACTGGTGGTGCGCGGGTCCACCGGGCCCCCACCGCACGAGCACACCGAGTAACGGCTCGCGCGACCCTTTGCCCGGAGCTACCAGCCCCAGGTGCCGGCGGCGCCCTTGAACGGACCCACGATGGCCGAGGTGATCCAGCCGCCGTAGAAATCGCCCTCCTGGGGCTGGACCTTCTCGCCGTCGACCGTGCACTGGTCCATCTGCGACGGGTAGAGCGCGGCACGCGTGGCGAGGTCCTCGAAACCCGGGGTGGGGGTCGGGTACGTCCAGGCGCCGCGCGGGCTGCGCGCAGCGCCGGCGACGATGTCGAAGTAGCCGGCGACGCCCTTGAACTCGCAGTCGGTGGTGCCTTTCACCGGGACCAGGACGCCGGGCGCGAAGTCCGCGATCGGCAGGTAGTAGACCGGCGGATGACTGGTTTCGAGTACCCGGACGGCGTCGCCCGTGCGGGCGATCAGCTGCCCGCCGAAGCGCACCTCGATGGTCGCCGTCGTGCGTTCCAGCCGCGGTGGCCGCGGATAGTTCCACACCGACTCCTGACCGGGGCCCGGCTCGACGCGCTTCGGATTCCACATGGGGAAAGGCTACTCCGGCTGGCTGGGTGCGGTTCTGTAGGCTGGAACACAGGCGCAGTACACACGTAAGGGCGGCAGCATGAGGGTCAGCGTAGGTCAGTTCAGGCCCGGTGGGGACACCGAGGCGAATCTCTCGGTCATGCGGGAACTCGCCGCGGAGGCCGGCGCGGACGGTTCGGAGCTGATCGTCTTCCCCGAGGAATCGATGTTCTCGATCGGGAAGATCGAGGGCCCGCTGCAGCAGGCGGTCGAGGCCAACTGGACCTCCTTCGTGCAGCAGCTCTCCTTCATCGCCGCGGAGCACGGCATCGCCATCGTGGCGGGCGGTTATGAATCCAGCGGTGAGGAGCGCCCCTTCAACACCCTCGTGCTGATCGACGCGACCGGTCGGATCGTGGACACCTACCGCAAGCTCCACCTCTACGACGCCTTCAGCTATCAGGAGTCCACGCGGATCAAACCAGGCGACGGCGGCATCACGGTGGTGACGCTCGGTGACCTCCGAGTGGGGCTCATGACCTGCTACGACATTCGCTTCCCCGAGCAGGCGCGGGCGCTCGCCGATGCCGGAGCGGACCTCCTCTGCGTGCCGGCGGCCTGGTTCAAGGGCGAGCACAAGATCGAGCACTGGGAGACGCTGCTGAAGGCCCGCGCCATCGAGAACACGGTCTGGGTCGCCGCGGCCGGAACCACCGGCGGGCACACCATCGGCCACTCGGCGATCATCGACCCGATGGGCATCCCGCAGGTGTACCTCGAGGACGAGGAGCGCAGCGTCGTCACCACGGAGGTCACACGCCGCAGGGTCGACGACGTCCGCGAGTTCCTGCCGGTGCTCCGGAATCGGCGCTTCGCCCGGAACACCACTGTTGTCGACTCCCATTGACGCGGGCGGGATCCTGTGACGCCCGTGGATCCCGCCCGCGCCTCGAACATCCGGGACGTAGCGCGCCGCGCCGGGGTCTCGCACCAGACGGTGTCCCGCGTCATCAACGGCCACCCGAGCCTGCGGCCCGCGACCCGGGACCGGGTGCTCGCCGCCATGGGCGAACTCAGCTTCCGGCCCAATCGCGCCGCCAGGGCGCTCGTCACCAGCCGCTCCACCACCATCGGCGTGCTCGTGAGCAAGGGCTTCGAGTACGGGCCGGCGGCAAGCCTCCAGGCGATCGAAAGTGCGGCACGGGGCGCCGGGTATGCCGTCGACGTCGCTCACCTCGACGACACCGACGGCGCCTCCATCCGCTCCGCCCTGGACCGGCTGCTGGCCCACGGAGTGGACGGGTTGATCATCCTGGCCCCGCAGACGCAGACCCTCGGCGAGATCGAGCGCCTGTCCATCACCCTGCCCTTCGTCATGGTCCATTCCGCGAGAGCCCACGACGACCACCGGCTGTCGGTGGACCAATCCGGAGGAGCCGCCCTGGCGACCAGGCACCTGCTGGAGCTGGGGCACAGGAGGATCGTCCACATCGCCGGACCGGACGGCTGGTTCGAGACCGAGGCGCGCGTGCGCGGGTACCGCGTCGAGATGGAGGCGTGGGGGTGCGAGCCCGAGATCCTCGTCTCCGGGAACTGGACGGCGGACTCCGGGTATTGGGCGGGGCGCTCCCTGCTGGCGGACTCCGCCATCACCGCGGTCTTCTCGTCCAACGACCAGATGGCGCTCGGGCTGCTGCACGCCTTCCGTGAGGGCGGGCGCCGCGTTCCCGAGGACATCAGCGTGGTGGGGTTCGACGACGTTCCCGAGGCCGCGCACTACTGGCCTCCGCTCACCACCGTCCGGCAGAACTTCCCGGAACTGGGCAGGCGCTGCGTCGCGAGGCTGCTCGTGCTGATAGGGGAGTGCGGAGCCGATGTGCCAACCGATCCTGCGGGGGCTGTGGCCGACGTCGTGCCGGAACTCGTCGTCCGCGCCTCCACGGCTCTCGTGCAGGTCTGAACGCCCCTTTCCGCTGCAGGGTGGTCAGCCTGATGATTGACACCGACCACGGCCTGCCGCACACTGGAACGCAGAATGTGAACGGTCACATGTCGTGCTCACCACTCAGAAGACGACCAGTGCGGTGTCGAGAAGAACAAAGAGGTCCTTCCGTTGAAATACTCCAGCCCGGGTGAAGCCGCCACGACCGAGTGGGCCGTTAGCAGCAGGCCCGCCTACGTCATCGGTGTCGATTACGGCACGCTGTCCGGGCGGGCCGTCGTCGTCCGCGTTTCCGACGGCGCCGAGCTCGGCGCCTCGACCCTCGACTATCCGCACGCCGTCATGGATTCGACGCTCGCGGCCACGGGCGAGCAGCTGCCGCCCGAGTGGGCCCTGCAGGTTCCCTCGGACTATGTCGATGTCCTCCGCGCGACGGTCCCCGCGGCCGTGCAGGACGCGGGAATCGACCCGCAGGGCGTCGTCGGCATCGCCACGGACTTCACCGCCTGCACTATGGTGCCCACCCTCGCCGACGGCACCCCCCTGAACGAGGTGCCCGGCTATGCGGACCGGCCGCACGCCTACGTGAAGCTGTGGAAGCACCACGCTGCGCAGGGCCAGGCGAATCGCATCAACAGACTCGCCGCCGAGCGCGGCGAGGCCTGGCTACCTCGCTACGGCGGGCTGATCTCCAGCGAGTGGGAGTTCGCGAAGGGCCTCCAGCTGTTCCAGGAGGACCGCGAGCTCTACGACCTCATGGAGCATTGGGTGGAGGCGGCGGACTGGATCGTCTGGCAGCTGACGGGGGAATACGTGCGCAACGCCTGCACCGCCGGCTACAAGGGCATCTACCAGGACGGCTCCTACCCGTCGGAGGATTTCCTCGCAGCGCTCGACCCCGGGTTCGCCGGGTTCGCCCGCGAGAAGGTGGAGCACCCGATTGGCGCCCTGGCCTCGAAGGCCGGCATCCTGTCCGCGGAGGCCGCGGGCTGGACCGGACTGCCAGCCGGCATCGCCGTCGCGGTCGGTAACGTCGATGCGCACGTCACGGCCCCGGCCGCTCGAGCCACCGGCCCCGGCCAGATGGTCGCCATCATGGGCACGTCGACCTGCCATGTGATGAACTCGGACCGGTTGCGTGAGGTCCCCGGCATGTGCGGCGTCGTCGACGGCGGGATCGTCGAGGGTTTCTACGGTTACGAGGCCGGGCAGTCCGGCGTCGGCGACATCTTCGCCTGGTTCGTCGCGAACCAGGTGCCCGGAGAGATCCACGATGATGCCGCCGCGCGCGGCCTGAGCGTGCACGAGTACCTGACCGAGCAGGCCCGCGCCGAGCCGGTCGGCGGCCACGGCCTGCTGGCCCTCGACTGGCACTCCGGCAACCGCTCCGTCCTCGTGGACCACGAACTCTCCGGCGCCGTCGTGGGCCTGACGCTCGCGACGAAGCCGCACGAGATCTATCGCGCCCTGCTGGAGGCGACGGCGTTCGGCACCCGGACGATCGTCGAGACCTTCAACGCGTCCGGGGTGCCGGTCACGGAGTTCATCGCTGCCGGCGGCCTCATCCGGAACCCGTTCCTCCTGCAGGTCTACGCCGACGTGCTCAACATGCCCATCTCGGTGATCGGCAGCTCGCAGGGTCCGGCACTCGGCTCCGCGATCCACGCGGCCGTCGCCGCAGGGGCCTATGGGGACATCCACGCCGCCGCCGCCGCGATGGGACGCGTCGACCGCGCCGCCTACACGCCCGACCCCGAACGAGCCGCCGCCTATGACGCCCTCTACCGGGAGTACACGGAGCTGCACGACTACTTCGGCCGCGGCAGCAACAACATCATGCACCGGCTCAAGGCCCTGCGCCGCGACGCCCGCTCCCCGCAAGCGGTGTCCGCATGACGTCGTTCAGCCCCGAGGTCGACGCCGCCATCCAGGCCGTGCGCCGGGATGTCGCGGCCCTGCACGCCGAACTGGTCCGCTACGGTCTCGTGATCTGGACCGGCGGGAATGTCTCCGGCCGCGTCCCCGGCGCCAACATGTTCGTGATCAAACCCTCCGGGGTGAGCTACGACGATCTGACGCCGGAGAACCAGATCCTCTGCGACCTCGACGGCAACGTCATCGCGGGAACCCCCGGGTCCGAGCGGTTCCCGTCGAGCGATACCGCGGCGCACGCCTACGTCTACCGGAACATGGCCGACGTCGGCGGCGTGGTGCACACGCACTCCACCTATGCGGTGGCCTGGGCCGCGCGCGGCGAGCCGATCCCGTGCGTCATCACCGCGATGGCGGACGAGTTCGGTGGCGAGATCCCCGTGGGCCCGTTCGCGATCATCGGGGACGACTCGATCGGTCGCGGCATCGTCGAGACCCTCACGAACCACCGTTCCCGCGGCGTGCTCATGAAGAACCATGGCCCCTTCACGATCGGCAGGGACGCCAAAGACGCCGTGAAGGCCGCTGTCATGCTTGAGGACGCCGCCCGCACGGTCCACATCTCGCGGCAGCTCGGCGCCCCTGCACTCATTCAGCCCGAGCACATCGACTCACTCTTCGACCGGTACCAGAACGCGTACGGTCAGCCCTCGGCCCCAGGAGCCTTCGCATGAGCCCCCTCAGCACGTCGCTCGACGGCTATGAAATCTGGTTCGTCACCGGCAGCCAGGACCTCTACGGCGAGGACACGCTGCAGCAGGTCGCTGAGCAGTCGCAGAAGATCGTCCGGATGCTCACCGATTCCGTGCTTCCCGTGACGGTGGTCTGGAAGCCCACGCTCAAGGACTCCGCTTCCATCCGGCGGATGGCGCTCGACATCAACGCGGCGGACAATGCCATCGGCGTCATCGCCTGGATGCACACGTTCAGCCCGGCCAGAATGTGGATCACAGGCCTCGACACCCTTCGGAAGCCCCTGCTGCACCTGCACACCCAGATCAATATGGCGCTGCCGTGGGACGCGATCGACTTCGACTTCATGAACCTCAACCAGGCCGCCCACGGCGACCGCGAGTTCGGTTACATCCAGTCGCGCCTCGGGGTGCAGCGGAAGACCGTCGTCGGCCACGTGTCGAATCCCGATGTGGTCGCGGAGGTCGCCTGCTGGCAGCGGGCGGCAGCCGGCTGGGCCGCCGTCCATGAGCTCAAGGTCGCCCGCTTCGGCGACACCATGCGCAACGTCGCCGTGACCGAGGGGGACAAGACCGAGGCCGAGCTGCGCTTCGGCGTCTCGATCAACACCTGGGGCGTCAATGACCTGGCCGCGGAGGTCGAGGCGCAGTCCGACGACGATGTCGACGCGCTCGTGGCGGAGTACGAGCAGCTGTACGACGTCGTGCCGGAACTGCGGCGCGGTAGGGAACGCCACGAATCACTGCGCGACGGCGCGCGTCAGGAACTCGGCCTGCTCTCCTTCCTCGAGGGGGGCGGCTTCGGTGGCTTCACCACCAACTTCGAGGACCTCGGCGCACTGCGGCAGCTGCCCGGGCTCGCCGTCCAGCGGCTCATGGCGCGGGGCTACGGCTTCGGAGCCGAGGGCGACTGGAAGACCGCCGTCCTCGTGCGGGCCGCCAAGGTGATGGGCGCGGGGCTCCCCGGGGGCGCATCCCTGATGGAGGACTACACGTACCACCTGGTTCCAGGGGAGGAGAAGATCCTCGGAGCGCACATGCTCGAGATCTGCCCCACCCTGACCACCTCAAGGCCCTCACTGGAGGTACACCCGCTCGGAATCGGCGGCAAGGCGGATCCCGTACGGCTGGTCTTCGACACGGATGCCGGCCCCGGCGTCGTCGTCGCGATGTCGGACATGCGCGACCGCTTCCGCCTCACGGCCAACGCCATCGAGGTCGTCCCGCCGGACTCCCCGCTCCCCAACCTGCCGGTCGCACGCGCTGTGTGGAAGCCGGAGCCGAGCCTCGCAACGTCCGCGGCAGCCTGGCTCAGCGCCGGCGCGGCGCACCACACCGTCCTCAGCACCGCCGTCGGCCTCGATGTCATCGAGGCCTTCGCGGACATCGCCGAAGTCGAACTGCTGAGGATCGACGCCGAGACGAGGCTGCGCGAGTTCCAGCGTGAACTACGCTGGAACGCGGCCTACTACCGGTTGGCGCAGAAACTGTAGGAACCTCCCCGAACAGCCGGCAACGCGGCCGGAAACCACCCACAAGAAAGTCCCACCATGAATCGGAAATACCTGACAGGCATTGCGGCCGCCAGCGTCCTGACCCTCAGCCTCACCGCATGCGGTGGAAGCCGGGGCGGCGGTGCAGACGCCGGTGCTACCGGCGAGTCCTCCGAGGGCGCGAAGATCGGTGTGGCGATGCCCACGCAGCAGTCCGAACGCTGGATCGCCGACGGCGAGAACGTCAAGAGCCAGCTCGAGGACCTGGGGTACGAAGTCGACCTCCAGTACGCGAACGACGACATCCCCACCCAGGTCTCCCAGATCGAGAACATGATCAACGGCGGCGTCAAGGCCCTCGTGATCGCCTCGATCGACGGCACCACGCTGACCAGCGTGCTGGACCAGGCGGAAGCACAGGATATTCCGGTCATCGCCTACGACCGCCTGATCAACGAGTCGGACACCGTGGACTTCTACACCACGTTCGACAACGAGGAGGTCGGTGTCCAGCAGGCAACCTCGCTCCTGACCGGGCTCGGGGTCCTCGACGCGGAGGGCAACGAGACCGGTGAGATGGGTCCGTTCGACGTCGAACTCTTTGCGGGAAGCCCCGACGACAACAACGCGACGTTCTTCTGGAACGGGGCAATGAAGACCCTCCAGCCGTATCTGGACAGCGGCGTGCTGCGCGTGCCGAGCGGCCAGACCGAGTTCGAGCAGGCCGCGATCCTCCGCTGGCTACCGGACACCGCCCAGGATCGGATGGAGGACCTCCTCACCGTCGGCGGCGGCGAGGAGCTCGAGGGCGTGCTTTCGCCCTACGATGGCCTGTCCATCGGAATCATCTCGGCGCTGACCTCGGGCGGGTACTCCGCCGACGACCTGCCCGTCGTCACCGGCCAGGACGCGGAGGTGGGGTCGGTGAAGTCGATCATCGCCGGTGAGCAGTACTCGACGATCTACAAGGACGTCCGCGAGCTCGGTCAGCAGGCCGTCGCGATGGTCGATGCGCTGATGAAGGGCGAGGAGCCCGAGGTGAACGACACCGAGACGTACGACAACGGCGTCAAGATCGTCCCGTCCTACCTGCTGGAGTCGGAGATCGTCACGGTCGACAACTACGAGGAAGCCCTTGTAGAGACGGGCTACTACACCGAGGACGAGCTCAAGTAGCCTCTCCACAACAGCCCTATGTCTGTGGTTCCGGACCGGAGTCCGGAACCACAGACACTCTACCTGGCCCGGCTTCCGTCGGGCCTTCCACTCCAGTAAGCGAGGCCTGACCATGGCGGAGAACATTCTCCGGATGCGCCGCATCACCAAGACCTTCCCCGGTGTGAAGGCGCTGCAGGACGTCCACCTCGATGTCGCGCGCGGAGAAGTCCACGCTATCTGCGGGGAGAACGGAGCCGGGAAGTCGACCCTCATGAAGGTGCTGTCGGGTGTATACCCGCACGGCACGTACGACGGCGACATAGAGTTCGAGGGCGCCGTCGCCGAGTTCAAGGACATTCGCGATAGCGAACGCAACGGCATCGTCATCATTCACCAGGAGCTCGCGCTCTCGCCCTACCTGTCAGTTGCCGAGAACATCTTCCTCGGCAACGAGCGTGAGAAACGCGGTTTCATCAACTGGAATGAAACCAACATGGAAGCAGCCAAGCTGCTCCGCCGGGTGGGCCTCAACCTCAACCCGGTGGTGCGGGCGGGTGACATCGGCGTGGGCAAGCAGCAGCTCGTCGAGATCGCGAAGGCACTGTCGAAGAATGTGAAGCTGCTGATCCTCGACGAGCCCACAGCGGCCCTGAATGACGAGGATTCCGCGCACCTCCTCGGTCTCGTCAAGGGGCTCCGCACAGAGGGCATCACGTGCATCATCATCAGTCACAAGCTCAACGAGATCCGGGAGATCGCGGATTCGGTGACGATCCTGCGAGACGGCAGGACTATCGAGACGCTCAGCCTCCACGACGGTTCGGTCACCGAGGAGCGAATCATCAAGGGCATGGTGGGCCGCGACATGGCGAGCCGCTATCCCGACCGCACACCGTCCATCGGCGAGGAGGTGCTCCGGGTCGAGGACTGGACGGTGCACCATCCGCAGGAGAGCAGCCGCGTGATCGTCGACTCCGCGAACCTCTCCGCTCGAGCCGGGGAGGTGGTCGGTGTCGCGGGGCTCATGGGCGCCGGGCGGACCGAACTCGCGATGAGCATCTTCGGCCGGAGTTACGGCTCGAACATCACCGGCACCCTGTACAAGAATGGCAGGCCGATCACCGCGCGCACCGTCGGCGAGGCGATCCGGCACGGCATTGCCTACGCCACGGAGGATCGCAAGCGCTACGGGCTCAACCTGATCGACGACATCAAGCGCAACATTTCTGGCGCCGCACTGGACAAGCTCGCGCAGCGTGGCTGGGTGGACAGCGGCCGGGAGGCCGTCGTCGCCGGCGAATTCCGGACATCGATGAATATCAAGGCACCGTCCGTGACGTCCATCACGGGCAAGCTGTCCGGCGGGAACCAGCAGAAGGTGGTGCTCTCCAAGTGGATGTTCTCGGACCCCGACGTGTTGATCCTCGATGAGCCCACCCGAGGCATCGACGTCGGTGCGAAGTACGAGATCTACACGATAATCAACCGTCTGGCCGGCGAGGGGAAGGCGGTCATCGTCATCTCATCGGAGCTCCCCGAGCTCCTGGGCATCTGCGACCGCATCTACACCCTCGCCGAGGGTCGCATCACAGCCGAGGTGCCCATCGCCGAGGCAACCCCGGAACTGCTCATGCAGTACATGACCAAGGAAAAGGACTGATTCCATGGCTACCACCGTCCAGGACCCCGCAGTTGCGACGCCACCTCCCACCGTGAAACACGGCTTCTCCTTCCTCACAAGCAGGCTCCGCCAGATCGGCATTTTCGTCGCCCTCCTCGTGATCGTCACCCTGTTCCAGGTGCTGACCGGAGGCGCGCTGCTGCAGCCCGACAACGTCTCGAACATCATCGTGCAGAACAGCTACATCCTGCTTCTGGCCATCGGCATGGTGATGATCATCGTGGCCGGGCACATCGATCTGTCCGTCGGATCAGTGGCGGCGTTCGTCGGCGCCATGTCCGGCATCATGGTGCAGGACTGGAACTTCCCCTGGTGGGCAGCCTTCATCGCCTCGCTGGTCATCGGCGGTCTGGTGGGCGCGTGGCAGGGCTTCTGGGTGGCCTACGTGGGAATCCCGGCGTTCATCGTCACCCTTGCGGGCATGCTCGTGTTCCGCGGCCTGACGCAGATCGTGCTTGAGAACCAGCGCATCACCGGTTTCCCGGAGGAATACCGGCAACTCGGCGGCGGGTTCCTGTTTCCAGGGCTTTTCCCGCCGGAGACCAACCTCCTCGACTGGACCACGGTGGGTCTCGGCGTGATCGCCGTGGTATCGCTCGTCGTCACCCAGCTCCGTGGACGGGCGACACGGGCCCGCCTCAAGCTCGAGGATGAGCCCGGGGCCTGGTTCTTCACGAAGCTCGCCTTCATCGTGCTGATCATCCTCGGCCTCACCTACCTGCTGGCAGGTTCGCGCAGCGGCACGCCGATAGTGCTGGTGGTCCTCGGCATCCTGATCGTCGCGTACAGCCTGGTGATGAGTAACAGCGTCTTCGGGCGTCACATCTACGCCCGCGGCGGCAATCTGCAGGCTGCTCAGTTGTCGGGAGTGAACACCAAACGGATCGACTTCATGCTCTTCGTCAACATGGGCGTTCTGGCTGCGCTCGCCGGGCTCATCTTCACCGGCCGCCTGAACTCGGCCGGGCCCGGTGCGGGCAACCTGTTCGAGCTCGACGCCATCGCGGCGTCGTTCATCGGCGGCGCCGCGGTGACCGGTGGCGTGGGCACGGTCATCGGAGCGATCACCGGCGGCCTGATCATGGGTGTGCTCAACAATGGCATGTCCCTGCTCGGCGTCGGGATCGATTACCAGCAGTTCATCAAGGGCATGGTGCTGCTCCTCGCCGTCGGGTTCGACGTCTTCAACAAGCGCCGCGCCTCGAACGCCCTGAAGTAGCTCCGGCATGCCAGTAAGCCCCGATCACAACGCAGCCCACGCCCCATGAAACATCGAGGCCACGTTGTTTCAATGAGGAGAAGCATGGAAGAGGCCTCCGTGAAACAGTGGAGTCTCTTCCATGTGGCGAGGTCGGGAGCGCAGGCGGAGGCAACGACCAGCCTCGAGCTGGCGCGGTCCCCGTCAACGTATATAACGTCCCGTTGCCGAGTTGCCCGTCACCATATAATCCAAGCATGCCGAACACGCGCCTCACCTATGGCTCTCACGCCCTGCAGTCCGCCGTCGAGCAGTGCAGGGGCGTGCTGTGAGCGGCGGTCTCGTCGCTCTGCTGGACGACGTCGCAGCGATGGCCCGCATAGCGGCCGCCTCGGCGGACGACGTCGCTGCCGGGGCCGCCAAGGCGGGAGCCAAGGCCGCCGGCGTGGTGATCGATGACGCAGCAGTCACCCCGCAGTACGTGTCCGGGGCGGATCCGTCCCGCGAACTGCCGATGATCAAGCGGATCTTCTGGGGCTCGCTGCGGAACAAGTTGTTCATCATCCTCCCGGCGCTGCTGCTCATCAGCGCTTTCGTCCCTGTGATCATCCCGTTCATCCTCATGCTGGGCGGCACGTACCTCTGCTACGAGGGTGCCGAGAAGGTCTGGCACAAGCTCCGAGGTCACCACAGGGCCGAGAAGGCGCCGGCGGTCGATCGCGGCCCGGAGGCGGAGGCCAAAGTCACCAAGGGCGCCATTACCACCGACTTCATTTTGTCCTGCGAGATCATGGTCATCTCGATGAACGAGGTGGCCGATGAGTCCCTGTGGGTTCGGGCTCTCATCCTGATCGTGGTAGCTCTTGCGATCACGGTGCTCGTGTACGGCGCCGTCGCTCTCATCGTCAAGATGGACGATATCGGCGTGCACCTCACCACCAAGGACTCTGCGGGCTCCCAGCGGTTTGGTGCGCTGCTCGTCAAGGGGATGCCCTCCGTGCTGACCGCGATCACCGTCGTCGGTACGGTCGCCATGCTGTGGGTCGGCGGTCACATCATGCTGCAGGGAGCATACGACCTCGGTTGGCACCTGCCCTATGACCTCGTTCATTCCCTCGAGGCCCCGTTCGCCGGAATCGCGGTCGTGGGTGGATTCCTGGCCTGGCTCGTGAACACCGTGCTCTCGGCCGTCCTCGGCGCCGCGTGGGGCCTCCTCGTCATGGCCGTCGTGCAACCGCTGCTGAAACTGCTGCCGTCCAGCAAGAAGAAGGGCGGGCATGAAGAGGGCGACGTCCGCGCAGCAGTCGCCGGCTACCGGCCGACGAAACACAAAGCCGATTCCGCCTCCTAGCCCGGCCGCTCACTGGTCGACGGTCTGAACACGATGGAGGAACTTTCGGAGCGGGCGTAACTTTTCTGCACCGCCCATCGATTACCTGTTCGTAAGCGCCGCACCGAGGCTCATCCCCCAACGGGCCTCGGTGCGGGCTTTTTTCTTGCTCCCGCTCGGGAGGGCTACAGTCTTCGGGCTGCAGGCAACGGTTACGATGGTGTCGCCGTCCCGCTCGAGCAAGGAATGAACCGTGGTGACACCGCTGCCTGATGACGCGCTGGTTCGCGCTCAATCAGGCGAACCTGCAGCGTTCTCCCTGCTGTACGAGGCTCTGAGCCCAGCAGTGCTGGGATATTTCGCAGGTCGGGGTTCCGAGGATCCGGAGGCTTTGACCCAGGAGGTCTTCCTGACGGTCTTCTCCAAACTGGAGTCCGTTTCCGGTGGACTTCCCGGACTCCGGACGTTCACGTTCTCGGTCGCACACGCACGCTACGTGGACGAGGTGCGGAAGAAGACGCGGTCGCCCGTCCTCGTTGACTACGAGGCCGACGGCGACACCCGGGCCGCGGACTCCGCGGAGTCGGTGGCCCTGGGAAATCTCGACGCCGGGGGTGCGGGAGTTCTGCTGGCGCACCTCAATGCCGAGCAGCGCGATGTTCTCCTGTTGCGCATCGTCGCGGAACTGCCGATCGACCAGGTCGCAGAAGTCCTGGGGAAGTCCGCAGGATCGGTCAAGCAACTGCAGCGGCGGGGACTGCTCAAGCTGAAGGACATTGTTCAACCCAAGGAATCGAAAGCGCTATGACTGGACGTGATACCCCGTCGCCGGGCTCCGTACCGCACTTTCTGGCCGAGGCCGGCATCCCGAAGGAGTCGGCCCTGGTCCGCGCCGTGCGCGACATCGGTGCTCTCGGCGCGGGCCCTGCCCCCGATGCATCCGCGGAACTCGCGCAACTCATGGCCGACGGCGGCCGGGCACCGCACGGACGGCGGAACAAACGCCGCATCACGTTCATCGGTGGCGCGCTTGCGGTGTCGATGGGCGTCGGAATGTCCGGGGTCGCCGCGGACACCCTGCACTTCCCGAAGGGCTTCGGCGATGCCGTCGAGTCGATGACGCGCTTCTCCGCCCGTGACAGCGCCGACCGGGCCGCGCAGAGCCCAGCACGGGTCGCCGCTCGTGGTGAGGCTTATGCGCCGGCTGCGAGGGCGCCGAGGATGAGTGGAGGACCTGGTGCGCTCGCGTCTCCTGCTCCAGCACCTGAATCACCCGTGCCAGCCAGCGCGGGGTCGATCTCCTCGGCTGTGAAGGCACCGGATGTCGACCGCGGTGGCGTCACAGCTGCTGTCTCCGCTGCGGCCGAGTTCGCGGCCGCTCACAGCGCGCAGGCAGCCTCGCCCGGTACAGATAGCGGTGTTGATTCCGGCGCCGGCTCCGGTGCGGCCTCGCCCGGCGGCGTTTCCGTCGCCGCCACTGACGGCCCACCCCCTGCTGCTACCCAGGTGACCCCTGGCCCGTCTCCCGCGCCCGCCGGGCTCCAGGGGCCTTCCGCGGAAAAGCCGGCCGTGCCCACGGCGCCACCGTCACAGCGGCTTCGCGCGCCTGCTGATGCGAACATCCCGCGGCCAGCGGAAAAGACGCCGGCCGGTAAGAAAGAGGCGGACCAGGGTAAGGCCGACGACCGCACGGAAAACCGGGGAGATCCGAAGGGTAACGACGGCGGCGGACCGGCTCCCAGCGGAGGTGAGACGACGAACGGCGCCGCTCCGCCCCCGCCCGTGCGCGAGGATCTGACGTGGCTCCACACGCACGGCGAGCAGCCCGACGACGTGCTGTTCCTCGCCGCTCCGGTCTCTGTGGACGCCGACTGGCTCGCGCTGTCCATGGCCGACGCCGTCATCGACCATGAGGATCCGGCACCCCACGGGTCCCTGCCTGAGGAGGGCGACCCGGAGGTCGTGTATCCATTAGGACTTCCGGAGGGTGGCGAACCGGAGGTCGTGTATCCGGAGGAAGGCGACCCGGAGGTCGTGGATCCGCTCGACGCGCCAGCTGGCCCCGCCGTCGGGCGGGATGTGGCGTCCGAGGAAGCACCGGCCATCGGGGGCAGAGCGCCGACCGACGTCGAACCCCTGCCGGGACCTACCGCCCCAGCCGAGCCAGTGCGTCAACCTCCCACTCACCGCCCGACCTCAGTGGGAATGTTCGATTCTGCCCACTGACCCGGGTCCGTGAATGGGATTTCTGAAGGGGACGCACCGGTGTTCCACTACGTCAGGAAGTGATCTGGCGCTTCGACGAGATGACGCCGGTGTTGAAGCCGGCAAGATTGAGCCCACCGTGGAAGCGGGCGTGCTCGATCTTGATGCACCGGTCCATCACAACGTTCAGACCGGCGGCCTCGGCGGAACGCGCAACATCCTCGTGCCACGATCCCAGCTGCAGCCAGAGCGCCTTGGCCCCGACGTCGAGCGTCTCCTCGAGCACTGAGGGCAGGTCATCGTGCTTACGGAACACGTCGACGACGTCGGGCACCTCCGGCAGGTCCTTCAGCGACGCGTACGCAGGCTGGCCCAGGATCTCCTTCGCCACGGGGTTCACGAAGTACAGGCGGTACGGCGAGGAGGACTGCAAATAGGTCGCCACGAAGTAGGACGCACGCGACGGCTTGTCCGAAGCACCGACGATCGCTATCGACCGCGCGTTCCGCAGGAGGGTCAGGCGTTCGGGGGCAGAGGGCCCCTCCCAGGTACGTTCCGGTGCCGTGCCGCTCATGCTCCCACCCCTACCGCCCGTGTCGTGGACGGGTCGTCGTCGTTGTTCTCCGCGGGCACTTGGGGGAGGTCGTCGAACTCGGCGTCCGGGGCGCGGACCGCGGTGTCGAGCGCCTGGTCGAGGTCCCACAGGATGTCGTCGAGGTCCTCGAGGCCCACAGAAATGCGGATGAGGTCCTCGGGTATGCCGGCCGCGACGAGCTGCTCGGCGGAAAGTTGCTGGTGCGTCGTCGAGCCCGGATGGATCACGAGGGTGCGGCAATCACCCACATTGGCGAGGTGCGAGGCGAGCTGCAGCGACTCTATGAATTTCTGCCCCGCCTTGCGCCCGCCCTGGATGCCGAAGCTGAACACAGAACCGGGGCCCTGCGGCAGATACGTCGTCGCTCGCTCATGGTGCACGTGTGTCGGCAGGCCCGCATAGTTGACGTACTCCACGCGGGAATCGGTCTGCAGCCACTCGGCCACGGCCTGAGCGTTCTCGAGGTGCTCGTCCATGCGCTGGGCGAGTGTCTCCACGCCCTGCAGGAGCTGGAAGGCCGACGACGGTGACAGCGAGGGGCCGATATCGCGCAGCTGCTCCGTCCTCAGCTTGGTCAGGAAGCCGTACTCGCCGAAGTTCGCCCACCACTGGATGTTGCCGTAGGAGGGGACGGGCTCGGTCATCATCGGGAACTTGCCGTTTCCCCAGTCGAACCGGCCGCTCTCCACCACCACGCCGCCCAGGGTGGTGCCGTGACCACCGATGAACTTGGTGGCCGAGTGGATCACGATGTCCGCGCCGTGCTCGATGGGCCGCACAAGGTAGGGCGTGCTGAGGGTGGAGTCGACGATGAACGGCACACCGGCGTCGTGCGCCACTTTCGCGAGTCCGGCGAGGTCCGCGATCTCACCCGAGGGATTCGCGATGACCTCCGCGTAGACGGCCTTGGTGTTCTCGCGGATCGCCACAGCGTAGTCCGCTGGGTCCGTTCCGGGCACGAAGGTGGTCTCGATCCCGAAGCGGCGCAGCGTGACATCGAGCTGGGTGACCGTCCCGCCATACAGCTGGGATGCCGCGACGATGTGGTCCCCTGCCTGGCAGAGGGCCGCGAAGGTGAGGAACTCCGCGCTCATGCCCGACGCTGTCGCGACCGCCCCGATGCCGCCCTCGAGCGAGGCAATGCGCTCCTCGAACGCCGCAACGGTGGGGTTGCCGATGCGCGAATAGATGTTCCCGTACTTCTGCAGCGCGAAGAGGTTCGCGGCGTCGTTCGTGTCCTTGAAGACGAACGACGTCGTCTGGTAGATCGGCACGGCCCGCGCCCCGTGCGTGGCGTCGGGGGTACCACCGGCGTGGAGCGCGCGCGTGCGGAAACCGAAGGAACGTTCTGCCATCAGACACCTGCCTTGCTGGGTTGTAGTGCTGCGAGAGTGGATTCGGGACCGAACTCGACGCCGGCACTGCGGGCGGCATCCGCTTCGAGTTCGCGCACGATCGGGAGGATATCCGTGCCGAAGGCCGCGACTTCCTCCTGGAAGTGCAAGTAGCAGGTGAGGAGAAGGTTCACGCCGATCTTCTTGTACTCGACGATCCGCTCGGCGATCTGCTCGGGCGTCCCGATGAGCTGGGTCTTGAAACCGTCGTTGTATTGCACGAGGTCCTCGAAGGTGGAGTCCGCCCACATGCCCTTGCCGTCCCTGGTGGAGGCGCCCGCTTCCTGCACGGCGTCGCGGAAGCCCTCGACGGCCGGGCGGTGCGCCTTCTCGACGATCTCGCGGAGAGTGTCGCGGGCCTCCTTCTCGGAGTCGCGCGCGATCACGAATCCGTTGAGGCCGAAGCGGGGGCGGCGACCGGCTTCAGCAGCCGAGGCCTGCACGCCGGCGATGTTCTCCCTGAAGCCCTCGAGGTCCTTGCCATTGGAGAAGTACCAGTCCGCTACCCGGCCCGCAGTGGCCTGCGCCGCCGTCGAGTTCCCGCCGAAGAAGACCTCCGGGTGCGCGCGGCCGGGAACGTCCACGGGGGCGGGGCTCAGGGTGAAGTCGTTGATCCTGTAGTACTTGCCAGCCTGGCTGTAGCCCTGCTCGGTCCACAGCCCGCGCAGGACGCGAATGAATTCCTCGGTGCGGACGTAGCGCTCGTCGTGGTCGAGCCACTCGAGGCCAAAGTTCACGAACTCGTCCTTCAGCCAGCCGGAGACGATGTTGACGGCGGCGCGGCCGTTCGAGATGTGGTCCGCCGTGATGATGAATTTCGCCAGCACGCCCGGGTGCCACATACCCGGGTGGACGGCGGCAATCACCTTGAGCTTCTCGGTGGCCGCTAGGAGCGCGAGGGAGAAGCTCGTGGCTTCGTGCTGTTTGTCGGCGCCGTAGGACGCGGCGTAGCGGGTCTGCGAGAGAGCGTATTCGAAGCCCGCATCCTCGGCGATCCGCGCGAGCTTCCTGTTGTAGTCGAAGTCCCAGCCGGTGCGCTGCTCGATGGTCGAGACCACCAGACCACCACTGACATTGGGGACCCAGTAGGCGAACTTCAGGGGTGTGGAAAGGTCGGCAGCGCTCATGATGTCCTCCATCGGTCTGGCAGTAGCACCCTCATGTCGCCGCGAGAATGCGGAGGCCAGGGTTGCTGCGGCGTCAGTGAGCCAGATCTCTCAGCCGCTCGGGATGGTCAGGATCGAGTCTGCCACCGAAGCTTCCGGAGAGCCAAACAATGTGTCCTCCGGAGACGCCCCGGGGCAGGGTCCGCACAGCATCTTTGCCGGGTGCGGCCGCAAGGTTTACGCAGGACTTCGCCGCTTCGCATCCTGTTGGGTCCTATTGTGTCCGATGGCGTTGAGACTGGACCCAGCAGCGCATCCTCTCTGCTGGTAGTGCCTTCCGGCCGTGTCGGGACGCACTAGGTCTCACTCGGTCTCACGTAGGAAACCCATGCAGCCCATCATGCTTGCACAATCCGCGACGCGCTCCCTCCTCGGTCTCTGCACGGTCGCCTGCACCGCCCTCGTTCTGCTCGTGGCGCCCGCCGCAACTGAGGCCGCACCGCCTCCTTCCTCCCAACGGACCGAGGTGTTCGCTCCCCGCGCCGGACTTCCTGCCTCGCTGTCCTCGTACCCAGGGATGGGATTCTATGTGCCGAAACAGTCCCATCACGCCGAATCGCAGCGGCAGGTAACCTCCCTGCGACAAGGCGGGAATGCGCTGCTGGCGGACAAGCTCAACACCATGATCTCCACGCCCACGGCTACCTGGGTACTTGGTGGAACAACTTCGGCCGTGACCAGCCAAGTGAAGACGACGACGACGGCCGCCGCGGCGCGCAACCAGATTCCGGTGCTGGCGGCGTATAACCTGCCCTTCCGTGACTGTGCGCAGTACTCGGCCGGTGGAGCGACGAGTGTTGCTGCCTATCGGGCGTGGGTGGATGCCCTGGCTGCCGGGATCGGTGCGCGTCCAGCGTTGGTGATCCTCGAGCCCGACGGACTCGGGATCATCCCCTGGTATACCAAGGCGGATGGCACAAAGGACTGGTGCCAGCCTGCCGAAGGGCATCCTGCGACCGCGGCGTCGGACAGGTTTGCCATGCTCTCCTATGCGGTGGGCAAGCTGAAGTCCCTACCGCGGGCCACCGTCTACCTCGATGGTGGACACAGCGGCTGGCTTGGCGTGGGAGACATCTCCAACCGGCTCGTGAAGGCGGGAGTGCAGCGTGCTGACGGGTTCTTCCTCAATGTCTCCAACTATGAGACCACCGAGAAGCAGCTGCGATACGGCAGCTGGGTGGCCAAATGCATCCACTACGGGACGAACGCGGCGGAGGGCGGGTGGCGGATGGGACGCTTCGCGGACTGTGCCAGCCAGTACTACCCGGCCACGCCGGCAGACGTCACGACATGGTTCAAGAGTGATGCCTGGTATGCGACGAATGTGGACCGCGCCGCAGGAGCGCCGTCAGCGCAAAAACCGCTGAAGCACTTCGTCATCGACACCAGCAGGAACGGACGCGGCCCCTGGACCACCGCACTAGGCACCTACCCCGATGCGCAGGTCTGGTGCAATCCACCCGGTCGCGGGCTGGGCTTCCGTCCGACGACGGCAACCGGCCATCCCTTGGCTGATGCCTTCCTCTGGGTGAAGGTGCCCGGTGAATCCGACGGCCAGTGCAACCGCGGTTACAGCAACCTGGGCGGTAAGGACCCCGTCTGGGGACGCATTGACCCGGCAGCCGGACGCTGGTTCCCGCAACAGGCGCTCAGCGTGGTCCGGAACGCAGGAGCAACCGTCCGGCGATGACCAGGAGCGCAGCTGGTGAACCTGGCCCAGGCCACCCAGCAAGCGGTGATGTTCGCGGTCAGAGCGTGAGCGGAACTGCTCGCCGTCCGCTCAGCGGTGGCCCTTCGGAGCCGCCGGTGAGACACGCGCCGTTACTGGAACGTGACAAACCGCTGAGGAGTGGGTAAGGTCATCGCGTGTCCCCGTTCATGCGGGACACTCCCGGACGGATTGCCGAGCCCCGCCGCCGACCAGGATTCGTCCGCAAACACGAAGGTGGGGACGGGGGAACCAAAAGTTCCATTGGATCCGGTACCAGTTGCCGTGGTCCTTGGGGTTAAGTTGCTGCGCGTCGCCGAGATTGACGATGCGCGCGGCCGGGTGCACTCCCATCCGAACCCGACAGCTCACCCCGCAGGCATGGGAGAGGTATATCCATGTCACGAAAGAATTTTCCGGCGCGCCACCGTGCCGAAATCAACGGCAACCTCGCGCTGCAGGGCCTGTCCCGAGCTGCGAAGACCCACGCGGTCACCATCGGCCGCCCGGTGGCCATCGTCGCCGTCACGTCGGGCCTTGCGTTCAGCGCCGTCGGCACGGCGAACGCAGGCTCGTTCACTGAGCAGGGCACGACGGCGGGCGCAACCCACACCGTCGTCGCAGGCGACACTCTCGGCGCGATCTCAGCCCGCTATGGCGCGGATCTGAACTCGGTGCTCGCGGCCAATAACTTGTCGTACAGCTCGGTCATCTTCCCGGGCGACACCATCACGATCCCGACCGGCGGCGTTGCACAGGCGTCCGTGCAGTCGGTATCGGCTCCGGCAGTCGCAGCACCGGCGCAGCAGACGGTTGCTCTCGCTCCCGCTCCGCAGGCGGCTCCGGTGCAGCAGACCGTTGCTTTCGCTCCGGCTCCGCAGGCGGCTCCGGTGCAGCAAACGGTCGCTCTCGCTCCGGCTCCCGCAGCGCCGACTTCCGGCGTGTACCTTGCCTCGACGAACCCGGGCGCGTCCAGCGGTGTCGCTGGCACGCTTATCGCCGCGGCGCAGGGCCAAATCGGTGCGACGCAGGACTGCACCGTGCTGGTCGAGCAGGCACTGCGGGCCGCAGGCATCTCCGTGGGGGACCTCGGCCCCTCGCAGTTCTTCCAGTTCGGCCCCACCGTGGCGTCCCCTGCGCCCGGCGACCTCGTCATCACGAGTGGGCACGTTGGCATCTACGTCGGCGGTGGCCAGGTCATCAGCAGTGGCATGAATGGTATCAACGCCACCTTGCAGCACCCCCTGTCGGATCTTCCGGGAGCCTCCTTCGTTCGGGTCGGCGGCTAGCACCCACAGATCTACACAGATCTTCACAGGTCTACACTAGGGAAGCGGCAGGCGCTTGGACGGGGCGCCTGCCGCTTCCTTTTAATGTGTCCTGGTCAGCTCGCCCTACGTGTCCTGGTCGGTTCGGTGAAGGGCGGCCTGGATGCCGGGGATGCAGCCCTCATTCTGCAAGGACGTCGTGTCCCCCAACGCCGCGCCCTCGTGGAGCTGTGTCAGCAGCCGCCGCATGATCTTGCCGGACCGAGTCTTGGGGACATCGGGGACGACGACGACGGACGAGGGACGCGCGATCGGTCCGATGGCAGCGGTGACGTGTGAGCGCAGGGCTGAGGCAACATCCCCGGACGGGTCAGCGCCGGCCGAGAGCACGACAAATGCCGCAATCGCATGGCCCGTCAGCGGGTCGGCGATCGGGCAGACACCGGCTTCGGTCACCAGGGGGTGCGCCACCAGCGCGGACTCGATCTCGATGGTGGACAGGCGGTGTCCCGAGACGTTGATGACGTCGTCCACGCGCCCGAGGATCCAGGTGTCGCCGTCGTCGTCGTACCGCGCGCCGTCACCGGCGAGGAACCAGCCCTGCGCGGCGAAGGTCCGCCAGTATGAGTCGAGGTAGCGCTGCGGGTCTCCCCAGACGGTGCGCGCCATAGCGGGGCCGTGTCGGTCCACGACGATGAGACCCTGCACGCCGGGCGGCACCGGCCGGCCGTCTTCATCCACGATCCGGGTGCTGACCCCGGGCAGGGCGCGGGCGGCGCAGCCGGGTTTGAACCCCGTGTCGGTGGGGCTGGGCGAGAGGATGGTCGCGCCGGTTTCGGATTGCCACCAGGTGTCGACGACGGGAACCTCGTCGCGGCCGAGGTTCTTCCGGAACCAGCGCCATGCCTCGGGGTTGATCGCCTCGCCCACGGTGCCCAGGACCCGGATGCTCGAGAGGTCGTAGGTGGATGGCACGCCGTCGGGGAACCAGCCCATCAGCGAGCGGACCAGGGTGGGTGCCGTGTAGTAGCTGGTCACGACGTATCGTTCGATGATCTCGAAGTGGCGGCCCGGGTGCGGGGTGTTCGGGGTGCCCTCGAAGATCACCTGCGTGGCACCGTTGGACAGAGGGCCGTAGAGCTCGTAGGTGTGCGCGGTGACCCAGGCGAGATCGGCGGTGCACCAGTGGACGTCGCGTTCGCGCAGTGCCGGGTCGGGGTTGCTGAAGAGATGCTCGAAGCTCCACGACGCCTGGGTGAGGTAGCCGCCCGAGGTATGGACGAGCCCCTTCGGCTTTCCCGTGGTGCCGGAGGTGTACATGATGAACAGTGCGGTCTCGGCGTCGAAGGCCTCCGGTTCGTGGTGCGGTGAGGCGGTGTCGACGACATTGTGCCACCAGACGTCGCGTCCGTCGGTCCAGTCGATGTCGGAACTGGTGCGGCGCACCACGAGGACGTGCTCGATGCTGGTGCCCGCTACCGCGGCGTCGGCGTTGGGCTTCACGGGTACCGCTGCGCCGCGACGGAACTGGCCGTCCGTGGTCACCAGCAGTTTGGCGCCGGTGTCCTCGATGCGGAAGCGCAGCGCCTCCGCGGAGAAACCCCCGAAGACGAGGGAGTTCACCGCGCCGATGCGCGCACAGGCGAGAGTGATGACGACCGTCTCGACAAGGACCGGCAGGTAGATGACCACGCGGTCGCCCGTGCCGATGCCCAGCGCCAGCAGTGCGTTGGCGGCCCGCGACACCTCGTCCTGCAACTCCGCATAGGTGACGGTCCGGCGGTCTCCCGGTTCGCCCTCGAAGTACAGCGCCACGCGGTTGCCCCGGCCCGCCCGGACATGCCGGTCCACGCAGTTGACCGCGACGTTGAGGGTGCCGCCGGCGAACCACTCGATCGCGGGGACACTCAGCGAACCGTCGTCCTGGGGGGCCGCCTTGTCGAACGTGTGCAGGGTGTGCCAGGGGGTGGCCCACTCGAGCCGGGCTGCCTGTTCCGCCCAGAACGCAAGGCGATCGGCCTCCGCCTCCTGCTCGGCCGGCTCAGCCGGTCGGTCCGACGTCCCAGCCGGTCCGTCCGTCGTCGTGCCTACGCCCACCGGCGCACCGCCGAGCGCTCGGCGATGCCCAGCAGGGCGTCGGTGGTCTTGCCGATCACGGCCAGCAGGATGATCGCGAGGATGATGCGGTCCACGCGGCCGGTCTGCTGGGAGTCGGTGAGCAGGAAGCCGAGCCCCATGGATGAGGCGATCAGCTCGGCCGCCACCAGGAACAGCCAGGACTGTGCGAGCGCGAGCCGGAGTCCGGAGAACAGCGCGGGAACGACGGCGGGCAGCTGGACGGTGGTCAGCAGCCGTACCCCGTTCAGCCCGAAGGCGCGTGCGGCCTCCACGAGGTTGCGGTCCACGTGCCGTAGCCCGAGGTAGAGCGTGGTGAAGACGGGGAAGAACGCGCCGATGGTGATCAGCGTGACCTTGGAGTCCTCGTTGATGCCGATCCAGAGGACGAGCAGGGGAACCCAGGCCAGGGACGGGACGGCGCGGAGAGCCCCGATGGTCGGGGTCAGCAGCACGTCGGCGGCGCGGGAGAGTCCGAGCAGGGCACCGGCCAGCACGCCGAGCAGGGATCCGATGAGGAAGCCGAGGAGCACGCGCTGGGTGGAGATGAGGATGTGGTTGGCGAGCTGACCGCGCTCGATGAGATCCACGGCGGCGGCGAGGACGGAGGCCGGCGAGGGTAGCTGGGACGGGCGGAAGAACCCTGAGGCAGTGCTCAGGTGCCAGGCCAGCAGGATCAGGGTCGGCACGATGAGCCCGAGCAGGACGACACCGAGACGGCGCCTTGCCAGCCCGCGGGGCCGCAGCCGGGCACCGGCGGCGCCCGCTCCGGTCACCGGTGACCTGATACCGTCCTCGTTCTCTCTGCGGAGCGGCGTTGTGTAGTCCGGGTTCATGAATTGGATCCGATGGACGCCGGATCGGCCTTCTCGACGAGCGAGGGGTCGAACAGCGAGCCGAGCGCCTCGTCGATCTGCTCCTGGCTCTGCACGTCACCAGTCTCCACGAACACGGGGCCGATCTTTTCGAGGACGCTGCGCTGGGCCTGGCCCGGGGCCGGATCGACGTCGAGGTTGGTGCGCTCGAGGATCACCGAGTTGGCGACAGCAGGATCGATGCCGGCCTCCTCCGCGAGAATCGCTGCCGTCTCCTCCGGGTTCTCCCCGGCCCATTCCCGGGCCTTCTCATACGCGTTCACCACGGTCTGCGCGACGTCGGGCTTCTCCGAGAGGAAGTCTTCCGTGGCGTTGAGGAAGCCGTACGTGTTGTAGTCGATGTCGCGGAAGAACAGC
>JAABUN010001851.1_pt1 | contig 42352 bp, 46 predicted proteins | sample 5559311 | NCBI WGS metagenome assembly JAABUN01 (sample SAMN10711877, study PRJNA513370) | rock metagenome | isolation source: Antarctica rocks | place: Antarctica: Victoria Land, Siegfried Peak sud
CGCCGTCAGCGTCACCACCGGGGGCTTCGGGCCGCGCATCGCTACCGCCTCGCCGCCGCCTCGCCGCCTCACCCGACCGCTCCTCGGGCAGTATACTACCGAGCCATTCACGACGCGCTATACTAGCCCCTACAGCGCACCGAGCAGCTTGCGCGCCTGGCGCACCAGCGCGTCGAGCGGGATCGCCTCGCGCAGCCGGTCCTCGCGAACGTGCAATTCCACCCCCTCGGCCAGGGCGATCCGTTCCCAACGCTCGCGCGCCGGGGCGGGAAGGGGGGCGGGCGGGCGCGGCACGGGGAACGGCAGCGGCGGGAAGGCGGCGGGCGTCGGGGCGGGCGCACGACCTCCCGCGCCGCCCCCACGACCCAACACCCCATCGAGGTAATCCAGCGCGGCGGTCGGCTCGCGTGGCGCGGATGTGGCCGGGTCGCCCGCCAGCGCGGTCGCGCCCAGGCGACCCAATTCTGTGACGACTTGCTCATCGGTCAGTCGGGCCAGTTCGCCGCGAATCTTGCCGAGCGGCAGATAGCGCTCCTTCAGCAGCCCGATCAGCGCCAAACGATCACGGTGACTCGCTGTGTACACCGCCGCCGGGCCCGCCCCTTCCGGGGGCGGCAGCAACCCTTCCACGATGTAATAGCGGATCGTGCGCTGCGTCACCCCGGTGATGGCGACAAGGTCGGCGAGTCGATAGCGTTCCATACGGGCCATAGTAACACTGTGACGTATGACTGTCAAGAAGGCGGTGTTGCGGCTGCTGGCGCTGGGTGTGGTTCGGCGTCTCACGCGGCGGAGGCGGGGATGACGTTGGGGGTGGGGGCGGCGCGACAGCGCGGGGATGCCGTTGGGGTGGGGGCGGCGTCACGGCGCGGAGGAGCCGTCGGACTGCGGCCCCGCAGGGCTCTGCCACCGTCCCGGCTGGGGGCGGCGGCCACGAAGTCCCTCTACAGGGACTGGGGGTGAGGTGGGGGGCGGGGGCGCGGAGGGGTGGGGGGAGCGCCCCCGCTGCCCGCCGCGCATGGTTTTGAATGGCACCCCTGTCGCCAGGGCTGTGCCAAAGTCGAGTAGTCCGACGATCTGGCGGTGCTTCACGTCGGTCGTTCGTCGGTGTCACGCCGCAGGTGTTGCCGATCTCGCCACACTCCGTGACGCACAGCAGCTTCGTGATGAACATAACCTGACTTTGGCATAGCCCTGCCCCTGTCGCGGTGCCGCCTTGCGGCGGCGGTGCCCACACCGTATGCTTGGTTGTGTGTCGCGAGTCGGGGCCGCGAGGACCGGGGAGGTCGATGGCGATGGACGATACGACGACGCTGGCGCAGGGCGCGGTCGAGCGTCTGCTCGAGAACGAGGCGTTGCGCGGCGACCTGACCGACAGCGGCTTCCTGCCCGTCACCGACTGGGCGACGAACGCGCTGCTCGCGGCGGCGCGAGGCGCGAACCAAGAAGCGGTCGAGGGCGCGCAATCCCGGATGGATGAGGCGGAGAGTGCCGTGAAACGGCTCGTCGGCGCGGTGGTGCAGGCGGCGCAGCGCCACAGCCGCGCCGATGTCGTCGCCTTGTTGCAGGACCCGACGGTGGCGCGCGACCGGATGGCCCGTTTCCGCGTCGCGGCCAACGGTTGGCGACTCGGCGACGACGCCGACGCGAATGCGATCCGGCTGATCAAGGCCCTGCGAGGAGTCGAGGTATGAGCCAGCGCCGACCACGCCGCAAGGCGGGTGGCCCCGCACCGGCCACCCCGCCCGATTTCAGCGCGGCGGGCTTCACGCCCGGCGGCGGGCCACCCCGCCTCGGCAGCATCCTGCCGCTCGTGCTGGTGGCGCTCGTGGTGCTGATTTGCGCGGCGGCGCTGGTTATCTTCTTGCGCCGCCAGGGCGCGGCCACCCCCATCAACGATGAGGGGCCGACTTCGCGTGCCTCCGCCAAACCGGTCCCCGGTGGCGGCCCGGTCGGCGACATCGGCAGCGGCGGCGAGTTCGACGGCGGCTGGTATCGCCTCTACTTCACCGCCCCCAAGTACCCCGACAACCCTGCCAACCACCGGGGCGGACTCGACGAGAAGCTGGTCGCGCTGATCGACACGGCCAAGACGAGCGTCGATGTGGCGGACTATGATTTCGACCTGGGGAACGTTGCCGACGCGCTGGTGCGCGCCAAGGGGCGCGGCGCGACCGTGCGGATGGTCACCGACAGCGACACGATCAACAACACCAAAGACCAGGCGATCCAGGGCGCGTTCGCCACCCTGAAGGCGGCGGGCGTCCCGGTTGTGGATGACAAGCGCCAGCCGATCATGCACCACAAGTTCACGGTCGTGGACAAATCCTGGGTCTCCACCGGCTCCTGGAACTACACCGATGGCGACACCTATCACCTCAATAACAACATGATCATCATCCAGTCGAACGAACTCGCCGCGAATTACAGTGCCGAATTCGCGAAGATGTTCGAGAAGAAGCAATTCGGCCCGACGAAGGACAAGGCCGTCCCCAACCCGGTGGTGACGATCGGCGGCTCGCGGGTCGAGACGTGCTTCGCGTCGGAGGAGAAGTGCGCGACACGGATCGTGTCGGCGCTGAACGGGAGCAAGCAAAGCATCCGCTTCATGGCCTTCTCCTTCACCAGCGACCCGATCGAGGAGGCGATGGCCACCCGTCGCGCGGCGGGGGTGGAGGTGCGCGGGGTCTTCGAAACGACCGGCTCGCAGACCACCTTCTCCGCCTACGGCAAGCTGAAGGCGGCGGGGGCGGAGGTCTACACCGATGGAAATCCATGGGTGATGCACCACAAGGTGATCATCATCGACGAGCGGATCGTGATCTTCGGCTCGTTCAATTTCAGCGACAACGCCAACACCCAAAATGATGAAAACCTGCTGATCGTCGATAACGCAGCGCTTGCCGGTGCCTTCAAAACCGAGTTCGAGCGCGTCTTGGCCTTGGCGCAGAACCCGCCGACCAGGAAATGAGCGTATCCATGAATAGTGTCGAGGGGATACCGGGGCGCGGATTGGGCGACACGCCGGTCGATGCTCCGGTCAGGAGAGCGGCGCTCGAAGCGATCCTCGATCACAGCTCGAGCAGCATCCAGATCGTCGATCGCCACGGCAACACCACCTACGCCAACACGATCTGCCGCGCCAGTTTCGGCGAGCGCGGCGTCGCCCTCGTCCCGACCACGGTGCCCGGGGCCGACCTCGCGATCCCGCCTGAACTGCGCGCGGCGCTCGCGGCGGCGTACGAGGGGCGGCAGCAGGTGGTGCGCTTCGTCACCCTCCATACCCTGGGCCAGAAACCCGTCCTCGCCGACGTCCGCTTGACGCCGCTAGACCGCGCCGAGGATGACACCGGCGAGGTGGTCCTCCAATATGAGATCGTCTCGGGCCTGGATTATCTGCTGCTCGACATCGCCGCCAACAAGGCCCGGCTCGACGCGACGCTCGACTCGGTCCAGGAAGGGATCCTCATCCTGGATCCGCAGGGCCGACTCTTGCTCGCCAACACCTTCGCCCACGATCTCTACGGCATCGCGCAGGGACGTTTGGTCGGGTTGTCCCTCGACGAATTGTGCGAGACGTTGCGTGACACTTTCGGCAATGCCGACCAACTCGCTGCCGCCTTCCCGTCCGGCACGGGGTATGATCCCGAGCAGGAGCGGCGGCTCGAATACACCCTCTCCCGCCCGCGCGCCCGCGTGGTGCGGCAGACCGCGCGGCCGATCTACGACCGGGATGGCACCCTCCTCGGCCAGGCGATCTTGATCCACGACGTGACCACCGAGCAGGCCGCGCTCCAGGCGCGCGATGAACTCCTCTCGGTCGCCTCGCACGAATTGCGCACCCCCCTGACGGCGATCAGGGGCTACGCGCAGATGCTGGAGCGGGATCTCGAGAAATTGCCCGTGGCCGTGCCGCCGCGCGCGCGCCGCCACCTCGAGGCGGTGCTGCGGCAGATCGAGCGTATGGCCCGCCTCGTCGACGAGTTGCTGGATGTCAACCGCCTCGAAACGGGGCATCTCGTCCTTAATCGTGAGCGGTGCGATCTCGCCGTGCTCGCCGCCGACGTGATCGAACGGCTGACCACCGACCCGACCCGCCAGCCGCATCAACTCCTCCTCGAACGCCCCGAACAGGCCATCGTCGGCTTTTGGGATCCGGGGCAGCTCGATCAGATTCTCGCGATCCTGCTCGGCAACGCGCTGAAGTATTCGCCCGCAGGCGGCACCATCCGCCTGGTGCTCGCCGCGACGGAGGCCGAGGTCAGGATCGCCGTCATCGACGAGGGCCTGGGTATCCCGGAAGACCAACTCGGCAACATCTTCGAGCCATTCACGCGGGTCTCGACGCCGATCAGTCAGGTCTACACCGGCTTCGGCCTCGGCCTGTACATGACCCGTCGGCTCGTCGAGCGCCACGGTGGCCTGATCTGGGCCGAGAGCATCGAAGGGGAGGGGAGCACGTTCCGCGTGGTCTTGCCGCGCTGGATCGCTACACCCGCCCCGCCCGCCCCCCTGGTCCGCACTTAAGGCGAAACTGCGACGTCCCCGCGCCCGGCTCGATCGCGATCACCCGAAAGGTGGTGCGCGCGAGTCTGGTGCGGATCTGGCGGTTGACGATCGTCTCCACCTCGTCGGCGATATTCGCGGGAAGCCCCGGCACCCCGGCCCGGCCCTCGAGCACGGTGAACCGGAGCCGCCCGTTGCTGACGCGCGGCAGGAGGACCACGCGCACCGCCGTGGGCGGCCCGAACATGGCTGTCCGCCCGGCGACCTGCATCGCGCCGTCCGGGAGCAGACGCAGGGTGGCCTCGCGCAGGCCCAGGTGCTGCGCCTCACCCAGTTCTGGGAGGTCGTCGGGCGGGTTGTTGACTTGGCCGGTAAGGAATTGCTCGGCGATCGTTAACGCCGGGTCGAACGGGGCCCTCAGGTCGCCGCGTGTCGGCGGGCGCGGCGCGGCGCGGCGCGAGGGGTCATAGCCGATCCCGCCCGCCACGATCACCCCAGGCGCCAGCCCCTCCGCCTATCGCCGCGCCGACACGATTGCCGATCCAAACCCTCGTATTCGAGCATACGCTTCAGGCGCGTGGACCCCACACGCGGATCGGCACGACCGGCACTTTTCGCGCTTGACAGGGACGGGCAACTTCGCTACGATGGAGACTGTGCAGGCGCAACAATGTTACATCCGTACAATAGGGCGGGATGGAGCGAGACGGAGCGGGGCGGATGCATGGACAAGCCTGGCTCCTGTTGATCTATCGGGTGCCGACCGAGCCTGCCAGCCGCCGGGTCGCCATCTGGCGCGATTTGAAGCGACTCGGCGCGCTCTATCTGCAACAGTGCGTCTGCATCCTCCCCCAGCTCGATCCCGTAGAGGAGGAGTTGGGGCGGATTATCGCCAAAATCCCCGGCTTCGGAGGCGAATACACGCGCTTCGAGATCCCGACGCTGCCGCCCGACGACGCGGCCAAGATCGTCGCCTCGTTCCGCACCCTGCGCAACAAGGAGTACGCCGAAATAACGGAGGAGTGCGAGACCAAGTTTGTCAAGGAAATCGAGTTCGAACACTTCCGGCAGAATTATACCTTCGAGGAAACCGAGGAGATCGGGCAGGATCTGGAGAAGATCCGGCGCTGGTTCGCGCGAATCATCGAGCGCGATTGGTTCGCGGCCGATGGTCGCCAGGCGGTCGAGGGCTGGATCGAGCACTGTCAACTCCTCCTGGATCGATTCGAGCAGGAAGTCTATCGACGGCAGGGCGACGATGCGGGCAACGCCGACAGCCCGGAGCCGTCAGGCGTCCCGGTGTCGGTAGCGTGGCGCGACTCAGCCCCGCCGCCCGAACCGACCGCCACAACGGGGAGGGCATGATGACGACGAGCGCGCTGTTCCTGGTCATGGCGGCATTCCTGGCCTCGGCGGTCGAGATGGTCGAGGCCCTGACCATCGTACTCGCCATCGGGGTGACGCGCGGCTGGCGCGCGGCGCTGATCGGGGTGGCCGCCGCGACGGTCGCACTCGTCGCCGTCGTCGCGGCGCTCGGTCCGGCGTTGACGCGGATCCCGATCGACGCCCTGCGCCTCGTGGTCGGGACGCTGTTGCTCATCTTCGGTCTCCAATGGCTCCGCAAGGCCATCCTCCGCGCCAGCGGCTACAAAGCCCTGCACGACGAGGAGGCGATTTTCCGCCAGGAGCAGGAAGACGCGCGCCAAGCGGGGCGGAACGTGCGCGCCGGGCTCGACTGGTACGCGTTCACCCTCTGCTTCAAGGGGGTCTTTCTCGAAGGATTGGAGGTCGCCTTCATCGTCCTGACCTTCGGTAGCACCCAGGGCAGTATCCCGCTGGCGGCCGCAGGGGCGGGCGCGGCGCTCGTCCTGGTCGCGACCCTCGGGGCGCTGATCCATGCGCCGCTGAGCCGCGTGCCCGAGAACACGATGAAGTTCGCGGTCGGGGTCATGCTCACGACCTTCGGCATCTTCTGGGGGGCTGAAGGGGCGGGCGTGACCTGGCCGGGGGCCGACGTCGCGCTCTTCGGCATCCTCGCCTTCGTCATCGCCCTCGCGCTCGTCCTGGTGGCCCTGCTGCGACGGCAGCGCGAGCGGATGAGCGTCGGCACGGCGTTGCACGGAACAGGAGCCTGAGCCATGCAGTTCATCGGTCGCTTTCTGCACTTCTGGTACGACTTCATCGTCGGCGACGACTGGACCGTGGCCCTCGGGGTCATCGTCGCGTTCGGGGTCACCGCCGTGCTGGTGCGCGGCGATATCCCCGCGTGGTGGCTCCTCCCCGTCGCGGTCGCCTTGCTCCTCGCAGGCTCCGTCTGGCGCGTCGCGCGCACCTCCCGCTGATGCCGCCTGATGCCGCGATCGGCCGCAGACATCGCAAGAGCCCGACGAACGGGTATTCGCCGGGCACCGCTCGGCCCCGCGCGGCGCGATCCCGACCTTCGCCGCCGCGCCGCCGCTATTGCCGCCAGAAATCGCGCATCGCCCCGAGGTCGGTGAGGATGCGCCGCGTCTCCAACATCGCGGTGTAGGTCGGGAGGATGTAGAGGGTCGCCCCGACCGGGGCGGCGCGGACGAAATCCAGGAGCGCGCCGCGCAGATCGCCCGGCGGCCAGGGGACGATCCGCTCCGGCGCGACCCCGGCATATTTCAGGCGCACGGCCATGTCGGGGCCGCGGATACCGGCGGTGTGCAGCGCGGCATCGCCGACGGCGAGTACCTCGAAATCGACATCCCACAACCAGGAGACATCGCGGCCATCGGCATCGAGGTCGTTGATCACCAGCAACGTCGGCGTCGTCAGCGCCCCCGTCGGCCCGGCACCGCCCACCAGCATCCTCAAGACCTCGTTGAAGCCGGTCGGGTTCTTCACCAGGGCCAGCACGACCTCGCGCCCTTCGACGGAGACGCGCTCGATCCGCCCGAAGGCCGCCGTGAAGCCCGCCAACCCCCCCGCCACCCCGTCCGGCGACACCCCGAAGGCCAGCGCGGCGGTTGTCGCGGCCAGCGCGTTGTAGGCGTTGTAGAGTCCCGGCAGGGGCACTTGCAGGGTGAAGGGCGGGGGGAAGGGCAGGGGGAAGCGCGACGCGGCAGCGCCGACGGCGGTCGGCCCCGCCTCACCCGCCCCTTGGCCCCGATCGATCGTCAGCGAGAGCGACCGGACCCCGTCGAGCGCGATGTCCCGCGCGGCCACATCGAGCGCCGGGCGGGCATTGCCGCAACTGGGGCAATACCAGTCGCCCAGGTGCGAGAGGTAGAGGGCATGGTAGGCCAGCCGCCCGCCGCAACGGGTGCAGGTGGCGGCGTCAGCGGCGTGGGGGAGGGTATCGAGGGTCAGGCGGCGGTCGGGGCCGGCGTCGGCGGCCATGCCGAAGAATATCGTGCGGCGGCGCGGCACCGCCTCGGTCACCCCGACGAGCATCGGGTCGTCGGCGTTCACGATCAGCGTCGTCTCGGTCCCGAGTCGGGCGAGCGCCGCGCGCCAGAGGGTCGCGATGTGCGCTAGTTCGCCGTACCGGTCGAGCTGATCGCGGAACAGGTTGTTCAGCAGCACGAAGCGCGGGCGGAGCGCGCCGACGATCGCGGGCAGCGCCGCCTCGTCGGCCTCGATGACGCCCAAATCGCCGCGCGGCACGCCGCCGAGCGACGACTGCGCCGCGAGCGCCGCCAACACCCCCCGCACCAGATTCGACCCCGAGCGATTGTGGACCACGCGCCGCCCGGTCCCGTCCAGGATGGTGGCAACCATGTGCGCTGTGGTCGTCTTGCCATTCGTGCCGCCGATGACCAGCGTGCCGCCCACCAGGGCCGCACCCAGCTTCCGCAGCGCGGCCGGATCGAGCCGTGCGGCCACCACACCCGGCGCGGCGGTGCCGCCCCCCCGGCGCGTCAGCCGCACGGCCAGTCCGGTGGCGCGCGCACCGACCAGGGCCAGGGTTAAACGCGGGTCCATCGGCCCCCAGCTCCGCCCATCAACTGCTGCCATACGCGGCCACGCGGCGCTCCGTCGTGCCGACGCCACGCCCGGCCACTCAGCGCTCTGTCGTGAGGATAACCGAGACCGATTCGAGGCCGTCGAAGTTGACGTAGGGGATGACCTCGAGTTCCAGGTTGTCGGTCTGGGCGTTCTTCGTCACCTTGTTCACGTAGCCGACCAGCAAGCCCTGCGGCACGTAGAGGGTCAGGTTGGAGGTGATGATCCGCGCCTCGGGGCCGACCGGCACATCGCGCTCAATGAAGCGCACCGCCAAGCGTCCCCCGGTCTGCCAGCGGCCCTCCAGGATCCCCGCGCCGCGCCCGTCCTGCAGCAGGACGCCGATGTGCATATCCTGATCGATGATCAGGCGCACCTTCGAGCGCTTAGGGGAAACCTCGACCACCTGCCCGACCAGGAAATCTGGGCTGACGACCGGCATACCGACCACCAGGCCGTCGTCGGAGCCACGGTCGAGCAGCAGCATCTTCTCTTTCGCGGTCGGGTCGCGACCAATGACGCGGGCGGGCACCGATTTCAGATCGGGGTACTTCACCGCGAAATTCGCCTGGGCCACCAGCTGCACGTTCTCGCGCTCCAGCTCCTTGACCCGGACGTCGGCCGCTTGCAAACGCGCGTTCTCGGCCACCAGCCGCTCGTTCTCGACCCGCAACTCGCCGACGTTGCCGAACCGTTCGCCGAAATGGCGCAGCCCGTCACCTAACGAGGTGAACCGCCCGCTGAGGGCCAGGAGCGGTCGCTCGGCGGTCTGCTTGAGCGGTTCGAGCAGATTGCGGCGGTCGAGCATCAGCAGGGCGAACGCGGTGAGGACGAAAAGAACGATCAGGGCGGTCAACTGCCCGCGCGTCAGCGGCGAGGTATTGGAGCTACGAGTGGACATCCGATTCTGGCGCATCACGCACGCACCGCCTGCCGTCGCGGTTGCCCCCCGGCCAGCGCGCGCTCGTATTGGTGGAGCGCCTCGGCCACGCGACCGGTGCCGCGCGCCACACAGGTCAGCGGGTCCTCAGCCGTGTGGACCGGCATCCGCAGTTCGGTCTGGAGGCGGCGCTCCAGACCGAGGAGCAGCGCCCCACCGCCCGCCAGGGTGATCCCCTGTTCCATGATGTCGGCGACCAGTTCTGGGGGGGTCTCCTCGATCGAGGACTTGATCAGGTCGACGATCGTGTTCACTGGCCCGGAAATCGCGTCGCGCAACTCGACCGAGGAGACCTCGATCCCCTTCGGCAGCCCGGTCAGCAGGTCGCGCCCGCGCAGCGTGACGCGGCGCTCTTCCTCCAACGGGTAGGCCGAGCCGGCCGCGATCTTGGCATTTTCCGCCATCCGCTCGCCGATCACCAGATTGTGGTCGCGCCGCGCATACTGGATGATCGCGTCGTCGATCTCATCCCCGGCGATCCGGATCGAGTTGTTGACCACGATCCCGCCGAGCGAGATCACCGCCACCTCGGTCGTGCCGCCGCCGATATCGACGATCATCGAGCCGACCGGCTCGTTCACGGGCAGGCCCGCGCCGATCGCTGCGGCCATCGGTTCCTCGATCGTGTAGGCCTCGCGCGCGCCGGCGGAGAGGGCCGCATCCTTGGCGGCGCGCTTCTCCACCTCGGTCACCCCCGAGGGGATGCCGATCACCACGCGCGGGTGCGGCGCGAAGCCGCGATTGGGGTGGACCTTGCGGATGAAGTAGTGCAGCATCATCTCCACGGCGTCGAAGTCGGCGATGACCCCGTCCTTCAGCGGGCGCACCGCGATGATGTTCGCGGGGGTCTTGCCGATCATCGCTTTGGCCTCGGCCCCCACCTGGAGGGCCTTCTTCGTTTTCGTGTCCATCGCCACCACCGAGGGTTCGGCGATGACGATCCCCTTGCCCCGGACGTAGATCAGGGTGTTGGCGGTGCCGAGGTCGATCCCGAGATCGCGACTGAAGAGGCCGAAGACCCAGTTGAGGGGGTTGAACATGCGGCGACTTTCTTTCCGGCACGCCAGCGCGCCGCGCACCGGGAGACGAACATCCCTGCGATCGGGGGATCGCGGGGCCGCTCCTCGCGGTTTAGCGGGCGTGCAACGCGCGGAATGTCTTCTTCAATCGGCGTTCCAGCCACGCCTCGAGGGCGACGATGCGGACCATGCATGTCTCGGGACGCGTAGGGAGACGCAAGCGCGGTAACATGGCGCGCTCGGCAGTGATGACCCGCTCGTTTGCCCGGTCGTGATGTTGGCAGAAAATTGGACCACGGCGGCTGGCGCAGATCGGGCGTCACGAATTCGCAGTATACCACAGCGGACCCATTCCTTATCCACGCGCTTGTCAAGGATCGCGGGGGCATTATGACAAACCGAAGGGCGGTTCGCGGGTGCGGTTCAATGGTTTGGCATGGGTCGGGGTGGCGGGCGACCCCGGATGGGCGGGCGCGGATGCTTCGCGGCGGCTTAGCATGACAATTCCGTATGTTATGGGCCGACCACCGACATTCGAGGCGACCGCCGCTCGCGCTGATGGCCGAACACCACAGAGCTGTCATGCTGCGCCGCCGCGAAGCATCCGCGCCCGCCCTGGTTACCACCGCCCGCGCCGCCACCGCGCAAGATCGTGAACCGCAGCCACAGACATTTAGAACACCACGTTCTGCACGGGCGGGCGGGCGTCGATTATACTGATGTGTGTAGGGAAAATCGGCGTTTGGGCCGTCGATCTTCCGGCCTTGTGGGTCGCGTAGAGACGGCTGAATGAGAAGGGGCTGAAGAGACGCATGACCGCAGCACTCCGGCCCGAGGTCGCCGAGACGACCGGCGCGGCGACCGGCACGACGACTATCCTGATGGTGCGCCACGCGGAGGTCCACAATCCCGAGCGGGTCTTCTACGGACGCCTGCCCACCTTTCGGTTGAGCACCTGGGGCGAGCAACAGGCCGAGCGCACCGCGACCTTCCTGGCGCAACGGCCCCTCGCGGCCGTCTATAGCAGCCCGCTGGCCCGCGCCCGCCAGACCGCCGCCCTGATCGCCGATCGCCATCCGGGCGCGCAACGGGTGGTCACGGGCCTGCTGAACGAACTCGGCACCGCCTGGCAGGGGACGCCCTATGCCCAGTTCAAGGCCGGATTCAGCGCCTACGAACACCGCCGCGAGCCGGGCGATGAGTCGATCGAGGACATCGCGACGCGAATGGGCGCGTTCGTCGCCCGCGTCCGCCAGCGCCACCCCGGCGAGATGATCGTCGGCGTCAGCCACGGCGACCCGATCGCCATCCTGCGCCTCGCCCTGGCCGGGCGACCGCTGACGGTCGCCAGCCTGCGCACCGCCGACTTCGTCGGCCTCGGCTCGGTGACCGAGATCACGTACCGCCCCGACGAGGAAACGCCGCGAATCGCGACCCTGCGCTTCTGAGCGGCGGGGCTGGCCGCGCCGGATTGTGCAAGGGCTGAACTGGGCGAGGGGAGGAGCAACGATGGGCGGCCGCTTCCCGTCGCGACAGTCGCGCGATGGCCACACCCCGCCGTTCGCCACGCCGCTCGTCGCCCCGCCCGTCGCCGCCCCACCCTCGGCCCACGTCTGGGGCGAGGGGTTGCCGCCGGATCTCGTCTATCCCTGGGATCCCGCGCAGAAGCGACCGCTCCGGTGGCGGCGGCCCTTCGCGCGCCTGACCGCCCTGCTCCTCCTGGTCCTGCTCGCGGCGTTCGCCCTGCGCGCCGGGGCCTTCATGGCGGCGGTGTCGACCGAGCCGCTGTGGAGCGCGCATCTCTGGCCCTTCGCCGACCGGCGCGCGGCCAACGTGCTGATCATGGGTTATGGCGGGCAGGGGCACGAGGGGGCCTACCTGACCGACTCGCTGCTGCTGCTCCACAGCGATCTCCCGAGCGGCAAGACGGCCCAGATCGCTATCCCGCGCGACCTCTGGGTGCAGGTGCCGCCCGATTCCGGTCGCTACGCCAAGATCAACAGCGCCTACGCCTACGGGCAAGGCGACGACAACGATCCGGTCGCGGGCGGGCGATTGGCGACGACCAAGGCGGGGCAGGTGACCGGTCTGCCGACCGACCGCTGGGTGACGATCGACTTCCGGGGCTTCCGCGCGCTGGTGGATGCGCTCGGCGGCGTCGAGGTGGAGGTGGAGCGCGCTTTCACGGCGCAATACCCCGCTGACGACGATCCGACCGTCGACCCGAGCTGGCTCACCATCTCCTTCGCGGCCGGTCGGCAGCGGATGGACGGCGAGACGGCGATCCGCTACGCCCGTGCGCGCTACTCGGCCGATCCGCTGGAAGGCTCCGACTTCGCCCGCAGTCAGCGCCAACAACGCCTGATGGCGGCGATCGCGACGCGGGCCAAGCGCCCCACCGCTTGGTGGCGCGCGTTCGGCGTGATGGGCGCGCTCCAGCCCGCGCTGCGCACCAACCTCGCGCCCGCCGACCTCGCGATCCTGGCCCTCCGCGCCGACCTGGGCGGCGCGACCCGTATCCGGCTCGACGACGCCGACATTCTTGTCAGCGGCACCTCCGTTGACGGTCAGGCTATCCTCGTCCCGCGCAACAACGACTACGACCTGATCACCCGTCACATCCAGCAGCAACTCCCGAAGTGAGGCACGCGCCGCGCGAACAGGGTCCGCATGGCGCGGCAGCGCTGGCCCGGGAAATGCTTGAGGTGGCAGGAGGGATAAACTCGCGCATGTGTCGCATGAAGGAGTGAGGGTCGCCATGGCCGATACGGATCAGCAGACCGTTGAGGAGTTCCACGAGGCGGTCAACATGTCGGCCAGCGTTCTCGACGACTGGCTGAAGACCGACGAGTCGCGCGGGGTCGGGCAGAAAGAGGGCGGGAACGCTGAGTCGATCGGTCACGAATCCGGTCGCTCCATCGTCCGTATCCTCGGCAAGAAACGCGGCGACTACACCGACGACGATCTCGCGCAGATGCGCCGCGTCATCAGCTATGTCCATCGCCATCTCGCCCAACGCCCCTCCGGCGACATCGGCGCGACGCCCTGGCGCCATTCGCTGATGAACTGGGGGCACGATCCGCAGCGGGAGTAATTGGCGGCGGCGGATGACGGGTTCTATGTCGCGTCCGCAGCGCGGCATCGTGGCACGCGACTTGCTGATCGTTGCAGAGGGTATTGCCCGGCAACAGCCATTGACCAGCGAAAAACCAGCGGGATGCAGGGGTGCGACCTCGGTATGTCCTCAAGAATCCCACGCCTCCGCGTTTCCTCTGCGTTCCTCGAGCCTTCCCCTTCGCCGCCCCCTGCATTCCGTCGTCCCTACCCCGCCCCGGCGCTATCATAGCGCCGGGGTTTTCGCTTGTCTGCGGGGGGACCCTCACCCCCGGCATCGCTGCGGCTCGCCACCCCGCCGCCCAGAGGGCACCCGGCCATCCGAGGAGAGGGGGGAGGGTGATCCCGAAGCGTGTCGCGAGGGCCAGCCGCCCTGCCGTGCCAACCTCGTCCCCCAGACCGGCACCGCCTCCTCACGGGACTCCCCCCTCCCCATCCGAGGGAGAGGGGGTGGCGAGCCGCAGCGACGCCGGGGGTGAGGGTGGCGGCAGGCAAGGTGCGGCCCAGATCCCTGCCGCCCTCATGGGATCGCCGCGCCATGCTCGGCGCGCAGCCAATCGATGAACGATTGCGGCGCGGCCATGGTCGAGAGCCGACTGTGCCGCACCAGGGCGAAATCGGCGAACTGCCCGCTCTCCTTGACCTGACGCAACGACACCGGCGGCTCCACACGCCCCCGATAGCGCACATCCACCACCCAGCTCTTCGGTTCGTGCGGGTCGGGTCGCGCGTCGGAGACGATCTCCGCCGTCCCCACCACCGCCTTCTCGCCGCCACTGTGGTAGAGCAGCATGATGTCGCCCGGCTGCATGGTCCTGATCACGGCCAGCGCCTGGGCGTTCTTCACACCGTCCCAGATCGTCTCGCCGTCTCGTTCCAAATCCGTGATCGCGTAGACGTTCGGCTCGCTTTTCGCCAGGAAGTAGGCCACCGTTCCCCTTCACAGCATTGTGCGGGCGCGGAGGGGGTAAAAGTTTGGCCCCCGCCATTGCTCCGGGCACGATCCCCGAAGCTCAGCCGTCCTTCCAGGTACGGCGTAGCACGCGCACCCAGTTCTCGTGCGTCAGCTTCCGCATCGCCGCGTCGTCGTACCCGGCGGCGCGCAGGGCGTCGAGGAGCCGTGGCAGGCCCGCGACATCGCCGAGTTCCCGGGGGATCGTCGCCCCGTCGAAATCCGAGCCGAGGCCGACGCGATCGATGCCGAGCCGCCCGACCAGGTACTCGACGTGTTCCACCATCCGGCTCAACGGGGTGTCGGCGTCGTTCTTGCCATCCTCGCGCAGGAACGCGACCGCGAAGTTCAGCCCCACCATCCCGTCCGATTCCTTGATGGCGTCGAGCTGCTTGTCGGTCAGGTTGCGTGGCGTCGGCGTCAGCGCGTGGGCGTTCGAGTGGGTCGCCACGAGCGGCGCATCGGAGAGCCCGGCGACATCCCAGAAGCCCGCCTCGTTGAGGTGCGACAGGTCGAGCATGATCCCCAGTCGGTTGCAGGCGCGCACCAGGTTCCGCCCCGCCTCGGTCAGCCCCGGCCCGATGTCGGGCGTACTCGGGAAACGGAACGGCACGCCGGTCGCGAAGGCCGTCTGGCGGCTCCAGACCGGGCCGAGCGAGCGCAGCCCCGCCCGATAGAAGACCTCCAGCGCGTCAAGGCCCGGATCGATCGCCTCGGCCCCCTCGAAGTGCAGGATCGTCGCCAGTGTCCCCTCCTCCAGACAGGTCACCAACTCGTCCGCCGTCCGCACCACCTTCAGTTGCCCCGCCGACTCGCGTTCCAGACGGAACAGGAGCCCGGTCATCGCCAGCGCCGTCACCTGGGCATAGTCCAGGTCGAGCGGCGGCGGCAACTCGCGCACCGCCGACGGTCCCAAGGGTTCTGCGCGCGGCGTCGCGGGGTGTTGCGGCACGAAGACCGCGAAGAAGCCGCCGCCCAGGCCGCCCTCCCGCGCCCGTGGGAGATCGAGGTGCCCCTGCTCGCTCCGCTCGAAGAACGAGCGCCCGCCCCCGCGTTCGGGCCGGAACAGGTCCAGCAGCGTGTCGTTATGTCCATCGAATACCGGGAATCCCTGTATCGCCGCCATCGCCGCCCTCCCCCTATCTGCCAAGTGTCCGGCAGGTGTCCGGCACGTATCCGCCACGTATCCGCCACGCGCCAGCGTCGTGCACGACACAACGCGCCGTGGCGGTGCAAACCGCGCCCCGGCACCGCCGCCCCCGCCGCTCACGACGCCGCATTCTAGCGCACCCGCCGGGCTATCGCGAACGCGCCTTGTCGTAGCGCCCCTCCGGGGCGTATCATCGGCGGGTATCCTCCTCGCCATGCACGGCGGCGGGGCTGTACGCGCCACCCACGCCGCTCTCGAGCGATGCAGTGGCGATACCGTAGCGATGCCATAGCGACGCCGGACGGTGATGATCGAAGGAGCGACCTATCAGATGAAGGCCCTACCGCCACAACTCGCCCGGCTCGGGGATCTGGCCGGGAACCTGCGCTGGACCTGGGATCACGAGGCGGTCGATCTTTTCCGCCGCCTCGATCCCGAGCGCTGGGAACAGACCAACCATAACCCGCTCCTCACCATCGCCGGTCTCGACGATGCCAAGCTCCAGACGTTGGCCGACGACCGCGACTATCTGGCCGATCTGGAGCGTGCCAGCGCCGGACTCGACGCCTATCTGGCCGATGCCGCGACGTGGTTCGCCGCGAAGGGTGTGCCGGTCGATGGCCCGCGTGTCGCCTACTTCTCGATGGAATTTGGCCTGCACGAGAGCCTGCCGATCTACTCCGGCGGTCTCGGCGTCCTCGCCGGCGACCACCTCAAGTCGTCCAGCGACCTCGGGGTGCCGCTCGTCGCGCTCGGCCTCTTCTACAATAAAGGCTATTTCCGCCAGCAACTCGACGCCTCCGGTTGGCAGCAGGACGGCGACGAGGACAACGCCCCCGACCACTTGCCGGTCACACCGGTGCTCGGTCCCGATGGTATGCCCCTGAGCATCGAAATCGCCCTGGAAGGTCGTCGCGCCGTGCTGCGCGCCTGGCAACTCCGGGTGGGGCGCATCGACCTCTACCTCCTCGACAGCAACCAACCGGAGAATGATGAGGAGGATCGTCGGCTCACCACCCGCCTGTACGGCGGCGAGATCGGCGTGCGCATCCGGCAGGAGATCATCCTCGGCATCGGCGGCTGCCGCCTCCTCGAAGCCCTCGGCCTCACCCCGGACGTGTATCACATGAATGAGGGCCACGCCGCCTTCCTGGTCCTCGAACGGATCCGCCGCATGATGGAGCGGGAGGGCATCTCCTTCGGCGAGGCGCGCGAGCGGCTACGCCCCACGTTCATCTTCACCACCCACACCCCGGTCGCCGCCGGCCACGACTACTTCTCGCCTGACCTGATGGAGCGCCATTTCGGCGACTATGTCGGGCAACTCGGGCTCTCGATGCACGAACTCTTCGCCCTCGGGCGGCACAACCCCGACGATTATCGCGAGTATTTCTGCATGACCATCCTGGCCCTGAAGCACGCCGTGCATAGCAACGGCGTCAGCCGCCTCCACGGCGTCGTCAGTCGCCAGCAGTGGCGCAGCCTCTGGCCCGGCCTGTCCGAGGAGGACGTGCCGATCGAGTCGATCACCAACGGCGTCCATCTCCCTTCCTTCGTCTCGGAGGAGCTGTCCGGCCTCTACGCGCGCCACCTCGGCATCGCGCCCGGCACCGCCCCGACCGATCCCGTCGCCTGGGAGCCGATCCTGCGCGTGCCGGACGACGAGTTGTGGGCCGCCCACACCCACGGTCGCGCCCGCCTGGTGACCTACGTGAACGACCGTATCCGCGCCCAGGATATCGCCCACGGTCGGGTCGGCAACGGCGAGACGTTCGATCCGCAGGCCCTCACGATCGGCTTCGCGCGACGCTTCGCCACCTACAAACGCGCCGCCCTGCTGATGCGCGATCCCGAACGCCTCGCGCGCATCCTCAACAACGCCAAACGCCCGGTGCAGATCATCTTCGCGGGTAAGGCGCACCCGCGCGACGATGGCGGCAAGTCCCTCATCCAGCGCATCGTGCAGCTTTCGGGGGAGGAGCCGTTCCGGCACCGTGTCGTCTTCCTCGAAGGCTACGACATCGGGGTGGCGCGGCTGATGGTGCAGGGGGTGGATGTCTGGCTCAACACGCCGCAACGCCCCTACGAGGCGAGCGGCACCAGCGGCATGAAAGCCGCCGCCAACGGCGGGCTCAACTGCAGCACGCTGGATGGCTGGTGGGTCGAGGCGCACGACACCGCGCAGGCGCGGGGCGTGGAGATCGGCTGGTCGATCGGCGGCACCGAGACCTTCGAGAACGCGGAACACCAGGCCTACCTGGATGTCGAATCCCTCTACACGCTCCTCGAGCGCGAGGTCGTCCCCGCCTTCTACGAGCGCGGTCTGGACGGCGTACCCCACGGTTGGACCGCCCGCATGAAGCATTCGATCGCGCAACTCGCGCCCTACTTCAACACCGGACGCATGGTCGGGGAGTATACGGAGCGGTTCTATTTGCCGGCGATGATGAGTCGGTAGTCGGTAGTCGGTAGTCGGTAGAGGGGTCCGCCCGCTGGCGCAGTGCCGGATTGCCACCGCGCAGCCTCTACCGACTACCGACTACCGACTAACTCCTCAGTCGCTCCTGCACCGCCTGCATGATCGTCTCGTTCTCCGGGAAGCCGCCCTCGCGCATCATCGAGTGGACCAACTGTCCGCCGATCGAGACGTCGAACGAGCCATCGTGCCAGGGGATCAGCTCGATCGAGGAGATGTCGTAGAGGAACTTCCGCATCAGCGCGTTCGCCAACTCCAGCGTCTGCGGCTCGTAGCCACACTCCGCGCAGTAGGTGATCGTCACTTTCACCGGCTTCTTCGCCATGCCAGGACCTCCTTTATCACGGGACAAATCACGGGACATGTTTCACTATCGCTGCCAGCGCATCTCCCCGCTCCTCGAAGCGGCGGATACACCAAGCGGGAGCGCGGGGCGTCCGCCAGGCGGCGCGAGGGGGCGGATCGCCGAGATACAGAAAAGGGGCACGGGACGAAGAGGAGGGGAGGTCGTCGCCGTGCCCCGCGCCTCTCCGTGCCCATGCCCCCAGGGCGGAACCATGGCCGTTAAGCCGCAGCCCCCTGCACCAACGCTCGCAGGTCGCCGACGACCGCGCGGTTGATCTCCGGTCGGGCGGCCTCGCGCATTCGTGTGGTCTCCTGCATCAGGCTCATGCGCACATCCTCCGGCAACTGATCCGGCGGGGTGCTCGGGTCGCCGAACGCGGGGTTCTTCGCGTAGATAGCGGCGCGCTTCTCCGCCAGCATCGTGGTGATGCTTTCCGGGCGCTCGATCATGTGGCCCAACTCGTTGAAGTTCTCATCCAGGAAGACGAACACCGGGATCGAGCGGAACTTCCCTTCCTTCAGGTATTGGTCCATCAGGTCGAGGTTCTGATCGCGCAGGAAAACGCTGATATTCAGCTTGCCGTCCGCCGCCGCCGCCAGCTTGCCGAGCACCGGCAGGTTGCTGATCACGTCGCCGCACCAGTCCTCCGCGATGACCAGCACGTTCACCGGCTTCTCCAGCGACGAGAAGGCCTGCACGTCGGATGGGTCGAGCTGCACCGCCGCCTCGGTCTCGTCGAACCGCTCGCGGTTGCGGTTCATCTGCTGTCGATATTCCTCGTAGCTCATGCCCTGCTTGAAGCGCTCGGCTGTTACTGCCATGATCGGCTCCTCCTCTACGAATCCGCCACCCACCGTCGGTACCAGGCCCGTCGCGGCCCCTGCGTCATCGCCCCAACAACGCCCCCGCCGCGACATCCATTCCCTGCCGCGCGGCGGGTAACCCCGCCCGGACAGCCTAGCACACCCCGCTGTCGCGTGCGCTCAGGGAACTGAGTGCCAGAAAGCGTTCCTTGGCCCGGAATACTCGTACTGCAACGAGACTTCGGCGCTGGTGCCTGATCCTCTTGATCGAGATGCCAACAGTAGCGCCAAAGTTGTCAAACCTCATCGGCGGGTCGTCGCGCAGAAGCCGCGTACGAACATCGAAGTCTCGTTGCAGTACTCGTTGCTGTACTAAAATGAAGCCACTCCCTCGGGGGGTGCCGCCCGTCTGCTCGAAGGCCTGGGCGGCGGGGCCGTTGCGGTCGAGGGCGGCGAGCCAGGCCCCTATCGTGTGGGCGTCGCGCTCCAGCAGCTCGGCGACCTTGCTCGCCAACCGGCCCTGCGCCAGCAGCCAGAGCGCATGTCGGCGCTCGCGCTCGCGCGGCGTCGGGGCGCGGTACATCCGCTCGCGCGCATGCCGCTGTCGAGCTGACAGCGCGCCGATGCCGCCGCGATCTCGGCCATGCCCCGCGCTCCCGCCCTGCCCCACGCCAGCATGCGGAGCATCCCCGATCACCCTGCCGGCTTCATCAGCGCTTCGGTTTGAGGTGTTATGTTTGCGTTGCTTTGACGGACGATCTCGTCAACGACGCGCGCGAGCGGTGCGGTGGCGTCGATGATCATACCGCTTTTCGGAATGCCTTCTTTCGTCTGATACAACCGCGCAGTGACTTCCCGTTCCGTTGGTTTTCCGCCCCAGTCGGTTGGGTCCACTGCCACCCGCTCAGCAATCCGCCGGTTCATCGTGTCAAAGTCGACTTCGAGGATAAAAACGCCGTCAAACAAATCGATGAACTTTGCAGAATTCCTAGAGCCACCGCAGAAAAACGTGACCGCCTCATCCCGGTTGGCGACGCAGGCTTGTACTGTATCCACATGCCAAATGTGGTGCTCGGAGATGAAGGTAGCCGAGTGCTCGTGCGCGGGGCCATCCGTCGGTATACCGGTTTCCGGATCGCCTTGATAAGCCAATTCCCGGTCACCATGAATGGCATGGTAGCCGCGCCGCTGCAATTCGGTGCAGACCGCCGTCTTGCCGGAGCCGGAAACGCCTGCAATCAGATAATTCCTCATGCCCATGGTTGGAGGATACCACCGACGAGATGACACCAACAAGAGGTGGGACGAGATGCCGTCTCCTACGGCTGTCATGGCCGTGTTGCTGGACGTACACCAGGAGACCCTCTGTGTAGATCCCATCGGCGCTTCAGTTTAGTATCCGCCGCAGCGCTCGGCGTCGCCAAGCGTCCCGCGATCGGGGACAATCCCTGTATTGCCGAACGCCGCACGAGCGGGCGGTGCGACACGGAGGGGCGTGCCCTGCGCGCAGGATAAGATGAGGCCGAACACCCGCCAAGGCACGACCCGCCCGCGACGATCCCTCGCGCTGCTGCTGGTGCTCGTCGCGCTGCTCCCGCTCGGCCCGCCACCACCAGCGGCGGTCGCCGCCGCGCCGCTCGCCACCGAGGAGCGCGCCCCCGGCCCTAACGGGGCGACCACTTTCGGCGGCGTGTCCTACATGTATGCCCGGCGCGGCGATGGCGAGGTCTGGGTACGCAAGACCGACGGCCTCTGGTATAGCGGCTGGTCCCCGCTCGGCGGCCCGACCGATGCTACGCCGGCGGCGGCCAGCACCGCACGCTTCGTCAACGTCTTCCGGCGCGGTGCCGGTGGTGGTGCTGCCGGTGGCGACGGTGCCCTCTGGGTGAACCGCTCGCGGGATGGCGTCACCTACGACGGCTGGCGGTCGCTCGGCGGCGTGGCGGCCAGCGCCCCGGCGGCGGTCGGGCTCGGCGACCGCGTCCACGTTTTCACCCGCGACGCCCAGGGGATGGTCTGGTCGCGCGCCACGGACGACGGATACACCTTCTCGGCCCCCCTCCTCCTCGGCGGCCCGATCGCCGCCGCGCCGGTCGCCGTCGCGCTCACTGGGGTGCTGACCCTCTACGCCCAGGGCGGCGACGGTCGGCGCTACGCCCTCGCGGCGCGCGACGGCGGGCGCGGCGACGCATGGGCGACGTGGCAGCCGCGCGGCGGCCCCACCCCCCCCCTGCCCGTCGCCGACAACCCCGCCATCCCGCCGTTGACGCTCGATGTCGGCGTGAACTTCATCAGCGCGCAGAACTGGCAGAATTACCAACTCCCGGCCTACAGCCGCCTGCGACCGACCCTCGCCAAGTTCTCGATGTTCTACGATGCCTACCCCGCGAGTCCCGCTTTCGGCACGCGCGAGATCGACGATGCCATCGCGCGCGGTGCTCGCACGGTGATCTTCCGCACCGCCGAGACGCGGATCGCGCCCGACGAGATCGAGCGACAACTGACCGTCCCCCTCCCCGGCGACGGGCGCTCGCTCCTCGCGTATATGCGCGACCAGACCGCCGCCGGTGCGGGGGTGGACTTCTGGATCGAGGTCGGGAACGAACCCGACCTGGCCGGCCTCAGCCCCCTGGTCGCCCGTTATGGCCTCCTCGCCGCGATCCGCGACCTCGCGCCGAAATACCCCGGCCTGCGCTGGATCGCCTCGCTGCCGACGAAGGACGGCCTGAAAGATAGCGCCCTGCCCGACTATCGGGGCCTCGCCTACCTCGACCTCGTCCTTTCCGACCAGGGCGACGGGCTCGGCGCGATAGCGGACCGCTACGATGCGCTCGGCGTCCACCTCTATGGCGCCGACACCCTGGAACAGTCCTACCCGGCGCTCCGCACCCCGACCACGCCTCCGGACTGCGGCGGCAGCAACGGCGACGCCCTCTGCCCGAATGTGGTCCTCGACTATGTCCTCAGCCGCACCGATCGCCCCATCTTCATCACCGAGGCGGGGATCAATTCAGCGATGTCGTGGGCACTCAAGGCCAAGTATTATGTCGATGCGATGTATCGCCTCCCGGCCAGGGTGCGCGGTTTCGCCCTCTTCACCCTCAGCCTCGATCCCGAGTGGTACGCCGGTGACGGCGACCGTTGCCCCAAGCCCAATGGCGTCGGCTGCACCCGCTACGCGCTCGACGTGGACGAGCGCGGCGTTGTCGATGCCAGCTTCGCCGGGTCCAATGGTATCGGCCAGTGCTACCAGCTCCCGCCGCCACGCACCGACGAGAGCGCCACCCCCGCCAGCGCGGCCTGCTGGCCCCCGTGCCTCCGCGCCAGCGCCCCCCAACCGACCAATCGGCCGCGCAGCGCCGTGCGGCGTGCTCCCTGCGCGATCGACGCGACCCGCCCATCCCAGGCCCCCTCCGACGACCCTGGCGCGGCGCGAGACCGCGACGCGTTCCTGCTCGGGCGTCGTCGCCGAGGCGGCTCAACCCGCAGGGGCGGGCGGGCGGGATGGCGGGGCGGGCAATTGAGCGAGGCAGGCGGTTGAGGCCCCGCTGCGCTCTGCCGTAGGCCCCGCCATGCTCTGTCACCACCGCCTGCCGCGACCATACGTGCAAGACGTCGAGCGGCACCCCTCAAAGGTGTAACTTCCTCCCACGTATGAGCGTAAGCTACAGTTACCACCATTTGTCCCGCAATCGCGCGTCGCGTTCCTACTCAACAAGGGAGGTCTGGGATGGTCATCGTATTCTTGGTCGTGATCGCCGGTTCAGGGATCGCCCTGGTCTACGCCTATTTCTGGGTCCGCGCGCTCGTCGGACTCGCAGCGGCCCTGATGCGGGGGTATTAATCACGCCTCACCCGCACGCCGTCAGCGATGCTACGATCGGCACGGTGCGGGCGCTTGCATGCTCAGAGAGGAGCACGCCGCCGACACGCGCACCGCGATCGTGATCGCCGCAACGAGGCGGCTCACGGCGCGATTCGTCGGGCGCGCCCTACCGCAACGGGCGAACCCCGTGCGAGCGCGGCGTACCGTCGCCATGCCGTCGCCCGAGATTGGCCTCCCGACCGCTGGCAGGGTCCACGCCGCGCCGCAGATCCAACAAGAATGCGCGCGCCTGGCCCTGGAAACGACCCTGACCGACGATCAGGCCGCTGTTGCCGATGCCGCGGGCGTGTTCGAGGAGCCAGCCGCTGTCCGGGTCGATGAGGGCGTTGAGATCGCGCGGTTCCCCGCCCTCCCAGAGGCAGGCTCGCCGCCCGCCCAGGCTGTCTTGGGCCGCGCCGACGATCTGCTCGGTGGCGTTGATCGCGGTCGCCTCGCCGCCCACCCAATCGGGTGCCAGGGCGAGCAACGCCCCACCGGCCCCATCCCAGCGACAGGGTTGCGGCTCGCCCCCCCCCCATCACGCTCCCGACGATGACCCCGGCGCCATTGAGCCCGCGTGCGCGGCTCGCGCCCGGCACGGGCGAGCCGAGTGCCAGCGCCGCGTGCCCCTCGCGCCAGGTGGTCGCGTGGCCGCGCCCGTTCGCGTCGCGCGCCATACCGACGATCAGCCCGGCGTCATTGAGGGCATAGGCGGCGCTGCCGTCGCCGCCGAGCGCGCCGAGGTCGGTCACCTGCCCTGCCCGCCAGAGGCAGGCGTGCCGCTCGCCGCGCGCGGTCTGGGCGTTGCCGACGAGCAGGCCGGCGGCGTTGATCGCCAGCGCCTGACTCTCGCCGCGCTCGGCCAGCCCGCCCAGTTCGATCAACGCCCCGTTCCACCACAACACCGCGCGGTCGCCGTGCCGATCGTCGTGGCACCACCCCACCACCCGCCCGTGCGGGTCGATCCCCGCGCCGACGCCATTGCGCCCGCCCGGCAACACGCCCAGATCGCTCGCCCCGCGCCCGTTCCAGAGGCAGGGTCGATACTCGCCGTTCACGTTCGTCGCGGTCCCGACCACCTGACCGGCGGCGTTCAACGCGGCGGCCCCGCTCTCGTCACCGCTGAGGAGCCCCGGATCGCTGAGGAGCGGCGCCCCGCCGACATCCGGCCACGCCACGCCTTCGATCGCCGATACGGGCACGACTCGTGCCTGCATGGAGTTTTTCCCTCATCACCGTCGCTGGCAGCGCCGCTTCACGCAGCGATCGTTCCCAAGCGCTGCTGTAACCGCTGGCCTCGCACATTCCGGCTCGCTACCACACTGTACGAGCGTTGGCCCCGTATCGTCACGGCAAGGGACAGCGCAACATCGCCCGCCGCGCGCGGCACCCCCGCGCTTGTCGCGCGTCCCGGTTCAGCGGTGCCATGACCGACCGTACAGTTAATAGCAGAACGCTCGTCCCGGCGCGCAGTTGCGCCGCACGTCCCCGCGCCGCACTTGGTATACTTGCGCGACGAATTGCCGGGGCGACTGGCAAGCCGTATGATCGCTGCTGATCGCTCCCCATGACGGCATGGGACCGGGGCGGGGTGGCCCAACACGGAGGATGGATAGGGGATGGCGACCGAAATGTCAGTGGCCGATAGTGCGGTCAACTCAATCGACCAGATCCAAGAGTCCCTGCGCGGTCGCGCCTACATCGCCGACCGCAGTCTGGCGACGGCGCTCTTCCTGGCCCTGCGTCTCGGGAAGCCGCTCCTGCTGGAAGGCGAGGCCGGCGTCGGCAAGACCGAGGTCGCCAAGACGATGGCCACCCTTCTCGACACCGAGCTGATCCGCCTCCAATGCTACGAGGGCCTGGATGTCAATCACGCGGTCTACGAGTGGAACTACGCCAAGCAGATGCTCGAGATTCGCATGTTGGAGGCCGGGGATTCCGCCCGCGAACACGTCTTGCAGGAGATTTTCGGCCCCGAGTTCCTGATCAAGCGCCCGCTCCTCCAGGCGGTCGAGTACACCAACGAGCACCCTGGCGAGCGCCCGGTCCTGCTGATCGACGAAATCGACCGCGCCGACGAGGAGTTCGAGGCCTTCCTGCTGGAACTCCTGTCGGACTTCCAGATCACCGTCCCCGAGATCGGCACGATCAAGGCCGCCCGCCCGCCGGTGGTGATCATCACCTCGAACCGCACGCGCGAGCTGCACGACGCGTTGAAGCGCCGCTGCCTCTACCACTGGATCGATTACCCGTCGATCGAGAAGGAAGAGGCGATCATCGCCGCCCGCCAGCCGCAGGCTCCGGTCATCCTGGCGCGACAGATCAGCCGTTTCATGCACGAACTGCGCCGCGTCGATCTCTACAAGGTGCCGGGCGTCGCGGAGACCCTCGACTGGGCTGCCGCGCTCGTCGCGCTGGATCAGACCGACCTGCGCCAGGAAGCGGTCGACGCCACCCTTGGCGCGATCCTCAAGCATCAGGAGGATGTCGCCAAGGTGGGCGGCGGGTTGAGCCAGAAGTTGATCGAGGTGGCGAGCAATGGCTAGCGACCCGGCGACCCTCCCCGCGCCGCATGGGCGCGACCTGGCCCGCGGCTCGCAACTCCTCGACCGGGTGATCGGCTTCGGGCGATACTTGCGCCTCGTCGGCCTGCCCGCGACGCTCGGCCAGACGATGGACTTCGCCAAATCCATCCCGGAAGTCGGGCTGGTGCGCGAGGACTTCAAGTTGGCCGGGCGCGCGACCTTCGTCACCCGCAAGGAGGACGCCCCGCTCTTCGACAAGGCGTTCGATCTCTACTGGCGCTACACCACCTTCGCCGACGACGACGGTACCAACGATGACTTGGCCGAGCTCGTGCCGCCCGACCAGGCGCGCGACGACGACGATCAAGCTATCCCCCCGCCTCCCGGCAAGGATCGCCAGAAGGGGCGGGACGAGAACGCCGACAAGCGGGCGGGCCAGCGTGAGGTGTTGGAAGGCGAGAACGCCGACGACGCTGACCCCGACGTGATGCTCACCTACAGCGCCTCCGAAGCGCTGAAAGGCAAGGACTTCGCCCAATTCACCCCCGAGGAGATGGAGCGGGCGAAGTACCTGATGGAGAAGATCGTCTGGAAAATCGCCATGCGCCGCTCGCGGCGCACGGTACACGCGTCGAAGGGGGCCTACTTCGATCTGCGCCGCTCGTTGCGCGACAACATGAAGTACGGCGGCGAACCGGTCGAACTCGCCAGGCGCAAGCGGAAGATGAAGCCGCGCCGCGTGGTGCTGATCTGCGACATCAGCGGCTCGATGGACCGCTACTCGCGTCTCCTGCTCCAGTTCGTCCACACCGTCGAGCAGGGGCTGAACCGCGCCGAGGTCTTCGTCTTCGGCACGCGCCTGACGCGGATCACCCGCCAACTGCGCGTCCGCAACATCGATGGGGCGCTGGAACGCGTCTCGAAAGAGGTGCAGGACTGGGCCGGCGGCACGCGTATCGGCGAGTCGTTGCTCACCTTCAACACGCGCTGGGCGCGTCGCGTACTCGGTCAGGGGGCGATCGTCCTGATCATCAGCGATGGTTGGGATCGCGGCGACGTGGAAGTGCTACGCAAGGAGATGTCGCGTCTCCAGCGGATGTCCTTCCGGCTGATCTGGCTCAACCCGCTCCTCGGCTCGCCGACCTACCAGCCGCTCACGCGCGGTATCCAGGCCGCCCTGCCCTACGTGGACGACTTCCTGCCCGTCCATAATCTCGACAGCCTGGAAGCCCTCGCCGTCGCGCTCGGGGAGGTCGCCGCGCGGCGCCCCGTCCGTCGACAAACGCTGCAACTGCCCGTCGTTTAAGGCCGAATGTGCGATTCGTCGGGCCACCGTCATGACGGTGGCCCGACGAACCATCTGCTCCTGTCTCGCCGGGCTTTTGCTCAGCAACTCGGTATCGTCGCACGGCGTTCTCAGAAAAAGGCGAATCCCTACCGTCATGCAGGAACGCCGAGGATAACGCGGGTAAAGGGAGCTGCTTCGCTGAAAAAAGCGTCGGGACGCGTACTCACCGAGGACGTAGTCGAGGCGATAGCGCGCGACGCCGCAACGGGCTTCGCACCGCAGCAACGACACCCGCGTCAAATCGGTCGCCCCTCCCTGGGCCGTGGTACGTCCCCTCGTGTGTAATTTCGGGTGGACCCCGCGACCGATGAGGCGCTGTTGTCGCGCGCCCATGCCGAGCGGTGCGCGGTGAGCGAAATCGCCCGTCTCGCCTTGGAGCAGTACCTGCGTGACGACGCCCACTGCGACACGCCCGTTCATGTTCGGGCCGTGCGAGGTGCGGAATAGCCCGCCCCGCGCACGCCTTATAGCTAATACGGATGGTTGTCATCTGCGATTCGCGATACTGCCGGAGATGGAGATACGTCGATGAAAGATGTCCTGCCTGCGATCGAGGCGTGGCGTGAGCGCGGCGACCAGGTCGCGGTCGCCACGGTGGTGAAGGTGTACGGCTCGGCCCCCCGCCCGCTCGGCGCGAAGCTCGCCGTCTCGTCCCGTGGCGAGATGGTCGGCTCGGTCAGCGGCGGCTGCGTCGAGGGTTCGGTCTACGACGCGGCGCAAGAAGCGATCAAGACCGGCGAGAGCAGATTGCTCCACTTCGGCATCACCGACGAACTCGCCTTCGAGGTCGGGCTCGCCTGTGGCGGCACGATCGAGGTCTTCGTCGAGCCGCTGAACTAGGGACCAGCGGGGCGGAGGACGGACAAGGCAGACCCGACGAGCGTTGGCTCGTCCGGTTCGCCCGACCGCCTCCGTTCCTCCGACATGCGCATGGGGGATGGGATGTTCGAGACGCTGCGAAAGTACCTAGCCGAAGAGCGGCTGATCGCCACGGCGACCGTTGTTGCCGCGCCCGCATCGGCGTCCATCGCGGTCGGGGCGAAAGTCATCGTCCACCCCGACGGGCGCACCGAGGGGGACTTCGCGGCGGCGGCACTGCTGGCGGTGGTCGCGGGCGACGCGGTACGCGCCCAGCGTCGCGAGGAATCGGTGCGCCGCACCTACGACGCCTCGCTGGCCGATGGCGAGGCAGGTGCGGAGATCGACGTCTTCATCGAGGTCTACGCGCCTTCGCCCCACCTGATCCTCTTTGGCGGCGACCACATCGCCATCCCGCTGACCCATTACGCCAAGGAACTCGGCTTTCGTGTGACGATCGTGGACGCCCGTTCGCGCTTCGCCAACCGCGAACGCTTCCCCGAGGCGGATGAGATTATCGTCGCCTGGCCGGACAAAGCCTATGCCCAACTTCTGATCGATCCCTCCACCTACATCGCCATCCTCAGCCACGATCCGAAGCTCGACGAGCCGGCCACGCGCGGCGCGCTCGGCACCACCGCCCGCTACATCGGCGCGATCGGGGCGCACAAGACCCACACCGAGCGCCGCGCCCGGCTCGCTCGCGAGGGTTTCACCGCAGCGCAAATCAACCGTATCCACGGCCCGGTCGGCCTGGACCTCGGCGGCAAGACCCCACCGGAGATCGCCCTCTCGATCATCGCCGAGATCGTCGCCACCCGCTACGACCGCACCCTGGTCCTCGCCACAGAAGCCCCGGCCCTGCACAGCGAGGCCGAGGCGACCTTGCAGGCGATCGAGGAAATCGTCGAGGTGGCGGGTGACTGACGCCGTCGCGCCTGTCGGCGGCCCGATCGTCGGCGTCATCCTCGCGGCTGGCAGTTCCTCGCGCCTTGGTCGCCCCAAGCAACTGCTGCCGCTCGGCGACCGCCCGGTCCTCGCGCACACGCTGGCCCACGCCGCCGCCGCCGCGCTCGACGGCCTGATCGTCGTCCTCGGTCATGAGGCGGCGGCGATTCATGGGCGCATCGACTTCGGCTCAGCCCGCGTCGTCGTGAACGCCGCCTATCGCGAGGGCCAGAGCACGTCCCTCCGAGCGGGGCTCGCCGCCCTGCCGCCCGACACCGCCGCCGCCCTCTTCATTCTCGGCGACCAGCCGCTGATCGGCCCTGTCGTCCTCGACGCGCTGATCGCGGCCTACCGCGCTGCCCCCGTCCCGCTCGTCGTGCCGACCTATGACGGCCAGCGCGGCAACCCCATCCTGATCGACCGCGCCCTTTTCCCCGAACTCGCCCTGGTCACCGGCGATCAGGGGGCGCGCGGCGTCGTCCGCGCCCACGCCGCCGAGGTTCGCGAAGTGTCGATCTCCGGCCCATCTCCCACCGACGACCTCGACACCGAGGAAGACTACGCCCGTCTCCTCACGCGGTACGCGGCGATACAGGGCCAGCGCTGACCTGTCCGACCAGCCAGCTATGTGCGAAACTATTGCGGTGCCGCGCTCTGGTGGCGCAGCCGCATCGCGTGTTCGCTCGCCCGCCTGGAGCCGCCCATGTTGCGCGACCTCACCATCCAGAATTACCGCGCGTTCAAAGACTTCTCGATCGACGGCCTCGCGCGCGTCAACCTCATCGTGGGCGACAACAACAGCGGCAAGACGAGTTTCCTGGAGGCGGTGTACCTGCTGATCAATGGGGGCAGTCCTGCGGCGGTGATCGAGGTGTTGGATAATCGCGAAGACTTCGTGATTGACGTTGCGCCGGATACCCTGCGAGGATCGATCCGTTATCATGTGGCTCATATCTTTCACGAACGTGCGTCGGGGGTGGAACAGGATATACGAATCCGGCTTCGTTCAGGTAGTGAATCCGCTTTGGAAACGACAATGGGAGTGTACCCAAGGACCGAACCCAACGGTCCCCCGCTTAAGCTTGTATCGCAGCATACATCCGCGCCGGATGCGCTGGGGCGAACAACAGGTCAGGATAATCTGCCTTTAGATGCTGGATACAATTACGCGAGTGAGCGACGATTCTCCCGTGCAAACGAGGGGAAGTCAAGGGCACATTTTTTGACGGTGGGTTCCGCGAACTTCGAGGAGCTTGCCGATCTCTGGGATAGGGTGATTCGCACCCCGGACAAAGAGACCATCGTTATCCGCGCGCTGCAAGTTCTCGAACGGCGCATCGAGGATGTGCGCTTCACGACGAAGCGCACAGCGGGTGGGACATTCGTCAGGCTGGCCCAGCAACCCGCGCGGGTAACGGTGAGCAGCCTGGGTGAGGGTATACGCCGACTCCTCGCCCTTTCTTTGGCAGCCGTGACATCTGAAAAGGGCGTACTCCTGGTGGACGAGATCGACACCGGGCTCTATCACGGCGCGCAAGCGGATATGTGGCGCTTGCTGATCGAGACTGCCCAACGCCTCGACATCCAGATCTTCGCCACGACGCATAGCTGGGACTGTGTGGCGGCGTTTGGGGAGGCGTTAGAAACCGTCGAACCCGGCGTCGGACGCCTCTTCCGACTGGAAACCAGGAATGGGAAGATGCGATCGGTCATTTATGAAGCCGACGAACTTGCGATCGCCGTACGCGAAACTATCGAGGTTCGCTGATGGCAAGTGCAGCGACTGCGGGAGCGTATTTGCTGGTCGAGGGAAAAGATGACAAGCACGTTATTCAGAATCTATGCACACGACACGGCCTGGCAATCCCAGTCCAAGAGCCAAATGAGCGAGGTGGTTCCAGGGGCGGCGAAGCACAGGGCGGAGGGATCAGCGTGCTCCTGGCGCGCGTCGCCGCCCGACTGAAAGAACCGGGGATGGGTACATTTGGCGTGGTGGTCGATGCCGATCTGGAGATACTGCCGCAATGGGAGGCATTGCGCGGGCGACTACGCGCCAATGGCTATCGCTCCGCTCCAACAACCCCGCTGCAAGAGGGCTGGATCTCCACAGAAACGGAGTTGCGACGGGTGGGCGTGTGGTTAATGCCAGACAATCAACGGCCCGGCATCCTGGGGGATTTCGTCTGGACATTGCTGCCTGCAGATGATCGCCTGCGCCCAAAAGCCGAGGCGGTGGTAGCTGAGATCGAACAAGAGGAGCTGCACCGCTACCCGATCACCCATCATGCGAAGGCCCTCGTTCGCACCTGGCTCGCTTGGCAGGAGCTTCCCGGCCAGCCGATGGGACTGGCTATCACGGCACATGCGCTCCGGCATGACTCACCCACGGCCCTCGCCTTCGTCGCCTGGCTGCGCCGACTCTTCGAGCTGCCTGTCGCCGCAGGGGTGGCCTGAATGGTGCGGTATTGCGCGCAGTGCGGCCACGAGCTGGGCGAGCGCGAGGTCGGGGGGACCGTGCGCCCGGCCTGTCCCGCGTGCGGCGCGGTGGTCTACGAGGATCCGAAGCTGGCGGTCGCGGTGCTGATCGAGCGCGAAGGGCGGGTGCTGATGGGGCGACGCTCGCGCCACTCGGCGTCGCCGGGGAAGTGGAGTTACCCGGCGGGCTACGTCGATCGCGGCGAGCGGGTGGAGGATGCTGCTGTCCGCGAGGTGCGCGAGGAGACCGGGTTGCAGGTACGTCTCGACGCGCTCCTCGGCCTCTACTCCGCGACGGGCGAGACGGTGGTGTTGGCGGTCTATGTCGGCACGCCGGTTGGCGGGATACTCGGCGCGGCGGACGATCTGACCGAGTTGGCCTTCTTCCAGTTCGATACCCCGCCCGAATCGGCCTTCGCGCACGACCCGCAGATTCTGGCCGACTGGCTGGCCTGGCGCGCACGCCAGTCAATGATTACGCCCTGATGACGCACCTGAGCATGAATGGAGGGACACAAGGATGATAGCGTCCCGGAAAACGTTGGGGCTGTTCGGACTGGGGCTGATGGCGCTCTGGGGCGCGATGCGCGCCCGGCTCATGTTCGGGGCCGTGCCGCCGCGCCTGACGCTGATCTTCGATGGCTCGTGAGACTTTTGAACGTGGTCGATGCGCCTCGTGCGGGCGTGCGATCGCCACCGCCGCGTGACGGCGGTCCCCTTCCAGCGACCGGGCTTCCCGGAATCGCACGGGCTGACGGTGGCGCAGTGCGAGCAGGCGGTCTGGGCGCTCACGCCCGATGGCGCGGCCTACCAGGCGGCGGCGGCGGTCGGCCTCACCGGCGCGGTCGCCCTCGGCAACCCGTTACCGCTGTGGCTCTACGGTTTCCCCGGCCTGCCCACGGTGGCGGAGGCCGCCTACCGCCTGATTGCGCGCAATCGCGGCCGTATCCCCGGCGACCGCCCCTATTGCGAGCAACACCCCGAGGAATGCGGGGGTGAGGCGGCGAGCGGGCAGGCGTAGCAGTGGCGACGGCAATGGTCTATCGCGCGATGCGCGCCAGCCACACAGGACGAACGGGAGACGAACGGACGGCCACGGCCCAGCGCCGGGAGCCGCAAGCAGAGGAGTATTCAATGTCGGTTAGCACCGCCATCCCCACCCGCGATCAGGTTCCGGTCGCGGAGACCTGGGATCTCACGAAGTTGTACGCCAGCGAGGCCGACTGGGAGGCCGACGCCGCGCATATCCGCGTTTTGCGCGACGAGATCGTCGCCGGGCGCGGCGGTGCGGGCGCGTCGGTGCAGGCGCTCGCCAATGTCCTGGACGCCCAGGCGGCGATGAACGAGCGGATCGAGCGACTGTATACCTACGCCATGCTCAGTCGCGACGAGAACACCGCCGATTCCACCGCGCTCGCACGACTGGACCGGATCGCCACCATCGCGACCGAAATCGGCGCGTCGATCGCCTTCCTCACCCCCGAGATCATCGCGATCCCGCCGGAGACGCTGCATAGCTGGATGGACGATCCGATCCTGGCGCGGCACCGGCAGGGGCTGCACGACCTCGATCGCAATCGCCCGCACGTCCGCTCCGCCGAGATCGAGGCGCTGCTCGCCGCGACCGCCGAGATCGCGCGCGCGCCCGGCAACGCTTTCACCGCGCTCGACAACGCCGACCTCGCTTTCGGCATGGGGCAGGACGAGCACGGGGAGGCGATCGAACTGACCAAGGGGCGGGTCGCCCGGATCATGCAGAAGCGCAATCGCGCCGCGCGCCGCGCCGCCTCGGAGCAGCTGGCGGGGGCATACAGCGCGCACCGCAACACCCTGGCGGCCCTCCACGGCGCGTCCGTCCGCACGGAGGTCTTCTACGCTCGGGCGCGCGGCTATCCCACCGCGCGCGACGCCGCCCTGTTCGGCAACAATATCCCGACCAGCGTCTACGACAGCCTGATCGACGCCGTTCACGCCGCCCTGCCCGCCTTTGGACAGTACCTCGAACTGCGCCGCCGCGTCGTCGGGGTGGACCAGCTCGCCCCCTACGACATGCAGGTGCCGCTGGCCGAACTCGACGCGGGCGAGGTGACCTACGCGGAGGCGGTGCGGACGGGGCTGGAAGGGTTGGCCCCGCTCGGCGAGCGGTATGTCGGCGACCTGCGGCGCGGCCTGACGGGTGCGCGCTGGGTGGACGTTCACGAGACGGCCAACAAGCGCTCCGGCGGCTACAACACCGGGCCATACGACGCGCAGCCCTACATCCTGATGAACTGGTCCGGCACCCGCCAGGATCTCTACACCCTGATCCACGAGGCGGGCCACGCGATGCACGGCTTCTACTCCAACGCCGCGCAGCCGTACACCACGGCGGACTACACGATCTTCTGCGCTGAGGTCGCCTCCACCGTGAACGAGACGCTGCTCACCTGGCACCTCCTCGACCAGGCCCGGAGCGACGCCGAGCGCTTCGCCGTCCTCGGCCAGTTCATCGATGACGTGCGCGGCACCCTGATCACCCAGACGATGTACGCCGAGTTCGAGCGCTGGACCCACGCCCAGATCGAGGAGGAGGCCGCGCTGACCGCCGAGAGCCTGTCGGAGGAGTGGGGGCGCCTGTACGCGCTCTACCACCCGACGGTCGAACTGACCGACGCGGCGCGGATCGGCTGGGCGCGTATCCCCCACTTCTATCGCGGCTTCTACGTTTATCAGTACGCCACCGGCCTCTCGGCGGCGCTGGCCCTCGCCCGCCAGATCCGCGAGGAGGGGCAGCCGGCGGTGGAGCGTTATCTCCAGTTCCTCGCCAGCGGCGGCTCCGACTACTCGATCGAGCTGCTGCGCCGTGCCGGGGTGGACATGACCACCCCCGGGCCGGTCGGTGCCGCCCTGGCCGAGTTCGCCGCCCGCACCGCCGAGGCGACCGCCCTGTTCGACGGGGGCGCTGTCCCACCACACGCGCAGGGCTAACCGCTGGCTGCGCCGGGGGCGTGACCGCCGGGAGGCCGACAGATCCGCGAACATGCAGGCGGGGCGCTGGCAGCGGGTCACCGCGAATCGAGCGGCGCGGGGCTTTCCGGGATCAGGATGATGATGGGGATGCGGCGCGTGGCGACCCGCCGACGATAGACGACGTAGCCGGGGAAGATCGCGTCGGCGAGCCGCCAGTAGCGCCCGCGCTCCGCATCGGTCGCCTCGCGCACGACGAAACGCCCGACATGACCGCCGATCAGCAGCGTGACGCGCGGGTTGGCCCGCAGATTGTGATACCAGGCCGGGTGCCGCCGCTGCCCGAAATTCGAGGCGATGATCACGACCGTCGTGCCATCGGGGAGGGCCAGCACCGGGGTCTGCCGCTGCTGACCGCTCCTGGCACCAACGGTGAACAGCGTCGCCACCGGTAGCCCGGTCAGCGCGCCGCTGAGGAGCCAGCGTCCGCGCGAGAAGCGCAGCATCGCGCCGTCGAGATGGTGGAGGGTCAGGGCCGCGAGCCAGGACAGCGGTCGCGCGCTCGCCAGTCGGCGGAGTGCCGGGTGGCGAGGCGCTGGCGGCGCGGCACGCACCATCGAAGCTCTCCCCGCTGATCGCTCACAGAACTGCTCACCAAGGCGCAAGAATGCGGGCAAGGATGCGGGCGGCGTGGCGGGCTTATGCCAGGAGTCGCTCGATCCGGTCCACCGCCGTCCGCGCATCGGTGCCGAGGAAGTGGCCTTCGACCTGCCCGCGCAACGCCTCGTCGCTGTTGAACGGCGCACCGCCGAAGCTGACGTAGGGGTGCTGTGCGGGAAGTTGATTGAGCGCGCTGACCGTCGAGATCAGGGTTTGGGCGGTGCGCATGTTCGAGGCCGAGAGGCAAACCAGGGCGGGCTGGAGGCGGGCGACGGTCTGCACGAGATCGGCGATCGGCACGTTCGCGCCGAGGTAGACCACCTGCCAGGCGCGGCGTACCAGGAAGACCGAGAGCATCAGGATACCCAGCTCGTGCAACTCGTCGGGTGCGCAGGTGGTGATGATTCGCGCCCGACCGACCGTGGGGGAATACGCCTGGAGGAGCGACGTGAGACGGCGCTGGATGAAGTGCGAGGCGAAATGTTCTTGGGCGACGCTCGCCTCTTTGCGGTGCCAGCGCTCGCCGATCTCGATCAGGGTGGGGCTGAAGATTTCCAGGCAGACGTCCTCCACCCGGTACAACGCGAAAGCCTCGCTCACCACGGCGCTCGCGACGGTCTCGTCGAAAGTAAGCAGCGCCGTGAGCAATTCGTTCGACAACACGTCGGGATTGCGCGGCCCCTGATGCCGCTCCGGTAACGTCTCGGCGAAGATCTCATCGCCCAGCGAGCGCAGTTGCTGGATCGCCTGGCTGATCGTCATCCCGGCGACGGTGCGCTCGCGCAACCAGCGAATCGCCGCGATGTCGCGCTCCGAGTAGAGTCGCCGCCCAGTTTCGGTGCGCTGCGGCTGGGGCACGCCGTAGCGGCGTTCCCAGGCGCGCACGGTATCCGCCGGGATCCCGGTCTGCTGCACGACGGCCTTGATATTGTAAAGCGGCTCGGTGGCGTGGCGCGCGCGCGCGTGTTCGGCCATTGACGATTTCCCCCGATCCTCCGGTTCCATGCTAATGATACCTTGTCTGCACAGGCCGTGTCAACCATTTGCAAGAAACGCAGGCCTACAAGGGGCAAAACGAGGCACAAAGCATGGCAGCACGGGGTCCATGTGTGCGCCCGCCCGCAGCCGCCTGTGGATTACTGTTGTACGTTGATCAGACCCGTCGCTTCCTGCTCCCCAACGTGGGGCGATCGGCCACGCCGATCAACTCCCTGTAAGTCGCGGGAGGCTGCTACCAACTCCGTAGCTTTCGTTAGGGCTGCGTAAGAACCGCCCGCTATAGTGCCCCCAGTGACTACCGCCGCGAGGCGCAGACCGATGGTGAGGATCAACCGCAATGGAGGTGGGCGTGCGGCAGACCCGAGGTACACGGCACCGATCGCGCCCGTTCCTGCCAGGCGTACTTGGTATCCTGATGGTGCTGCTCGTTGCCTGCGGCGCGGCGACTGGCGACCCCACCCCGACGAACTCGCCAGCGGTCGCGGTGGCCGCCACCGCGACGACCGCGCCGCCGCCGAGCACGGCAGCCCCCACCGCCACCAACACACCGGCACCGGAGTCACCCGCACCGACCCGCGCCGCACCGGCGACGACGGGTCCCACGGCCACGCCCGCGACGGTACCGACGGCCACGGCGTCGGCACCGACCGCGATACCGACGCCGACGGCCACCCCCGCCGACCCGCCCACTATGACACCAGCACCGCCCACGGCGACGGTCGCACCGGCGGCAGCGGCGGTGCCGCCGCCGCCGGTCGCAAGCGCGCCGACAGCGACAGCGCGCCCACCCACGGCCACTCCGCCGCCATTCACGGCAACGCCGGTGTTGGCCACGGCCACCCCGCTGCCGCCGACCGCAACGCCGGTCCCACCAACCGCGACCCCGGCACGCCCCACGGCCACACCGGTGCCGCCACCGCCGCCCACGGCGACCACGGCACCGCGCCCGGCGGCGAAACCGGCCCAACTCCTCTTCTTCGATGCCGATGGTTGACCGGTCTGCGCGCAAATGCGGCCCATCGTGAATGGGCTCGAGGCCAGGTATCGCGGTCGGGTCACATTCGCCACGCTCGACTTTTACGCCAGACAGAACCAGGATTCGGTGAAAGCTTACCGCGTCGTCTACCACCCGACCTTCGTGGTCCTCGATCGCGCGGGCAACGTGGTGCAGATCTTCCGGGGTTACACCGCCGAGGCGGCGCTCGACGCCGCGTTGCAGCAAGCGGCGAAGTAGCATACGTTGAGACGAAGTGGGCCGGGCAAATCGCCCCGCCTGCACGGCAAACGAGGGGGCGATGTTCGAGCTGGTGGCGAAGGGCGGGCTGGCGTTCGCGGCGGGGGCGCTCTCGTTCTTCGCGCCCTGCGTGTTGCCGCTGATCCCGGTCTACCTCAGCTTCCTGACCGGGACGCAGGTCGGCGCGACCGCGCGACCGGGGCGCGCGGCGATCCTGCGCCAGGCGTGCAGCTTCGTCGCTGGCTTCAGCGCGATTTTCGTCCTGCTCGGGGCGACCGCGAGCGCGTTCGGGCGGCTGACCTACGACGCGCTGCCCTTCCTACGCCAAGTCGGCGGCATCCTGCTGATCGTTTTTGGCCTCCATCTGCTCGGCTGGTTGAAACTCCCCTTCCTCTATCGCGAGGCTCGGCTGGCGTTGCAACCCGGTCGGCGCACCGGCGCGGCATCTGCCTTCGTGGTCGGCGTCATCTTCGCGGCGGGCTGGACACCATGCGTCGGCCCGGTCCTCTCGGGCATCCTCTTCCTCGCCGCCGATACCGCTAGCCTGCCGCGTGGGATCGTACTGATGTCCTGCTACGCGGCGGGCCTGGGGTTGCCCTTCATCATCTGCGCGCTGGCGGTGGATTGGGCCACGGCACGTATCCGCCGGTTCAGCCGTCACCTAGCGCGGGTCTCGGTTGTTAGCGGCGTCTTCGTCGCGGCGCTCGGCGTCCTGCTCCTCTTCGACCTCGTCGGTCGACTCTCGCGCTACCTGCCGCAATGGGCACCGCCGCTCTGAGCGGCGCAACAGGGTGTGTGCCATCGCTCACTCGGCAGTCGTGGGGAGGACATACGGCCCTGTCCTCACTGCGCCGCACCTTGCGACCACTGAGCAGTCATAACGCACCACCCCGAGCTAACGCACGTTCAGTGGACGCACGGGCACGCCCTCTCACCGTCTCCAGGTTCCCACACACATCGCGCCGCCCGTCGTCTTATGGCGACTGCCTTACAAACTGCGTCTGCGCGATCTCGTCGAGCTGTTCCCGAAGCGCGGCTTCGTTTTCACGCACGAGACGATCCATGATCGACAAGGTGCTCCGCCCCGGTGCGTGCCGACCGGCTGCGCGCCAAGCGGCGTGGCAAGGCGGGTGTCAGATGGCGACGGGTTTGGCTGCACCGCGCGCGACGGGGCCGCACCGAGTGGTGCGGCCCCGTCGATTTCTGGGCTATCCCTGGTAAAATCGGGTGGTGGCCCCGGTGGGACTCGAACCCACACGCCCGAGGACAAGGGATTTTAAGTCCCGCCTGCACCGTCCCCCGGCGTCCGATACTGTCCAGGATTGTAGCGGTATCGCCATTCTTAATCCGCGTGGCTCCACCCTGATCCATCTGCGTCGTTGTCCTTGGCTGCACGTTGGCTGCACTGGCTGCACCGGCAACCGTATTGGCCGACCACTCATGAAAAGTGGCTGCACGCCGGGTTGTGCTGGCCGAGAAGTCGATCCGTTCGCGGAACTTGTGCTCCTTGATGACGAGGATGCCTGCTTCGTGCCAGGAGGAGACGGATTCGTTAGGATGGGGCCAGGCGATGGACGGGCTTTTCGGCCAGCACAGGGGGTGGGCGCGTCGTAGTGGCGCCGCAACCCGTCGCTCGTGACGAGCGGCACGCAGCCGGGGGCGAGCCGGTCGCGCAAGGCGTGGATGGCCGCGTGGGCCGACGCCCGCGTGCGGGGACCCGGGTAGACCACCGGTACGCGCTTCGTCAGGGGATCGAGCGCGAGCCAGCGCCAGAGGACGGCGCGCCGCGACCGCAGCCGGGTGCGGATCTCGTCCGGTTGGCGATGCGGCAGGTGCAAGCCCCGCAAGGCCCGCGCATGCACGCGGTCCGCGTGCCGCCCTGCGCGTACCAGCCAGCCGACGATGGTCCCCGCGCCATGGCCGAACAACGCGCACCGTCGCGGCGACATCCAGGCCCTCCGCCAGGGTGCCCAGCAGCTCGCCGACCCGCTCCGCCGGGGTCTTGAGGCCGTAGCGCACCGTGCCCCAGCGCGCGCTCACCTTGGTCCCGCACGCCTGGCAGCGGAAGTCCCGGATGTGCGCGCGCACGCCGTGGTGGCCATAGCCGACCGGGGCAGGGATCCGCTCATCGATGATCCCGTCGTAGGGGCACCCCCGCGTCGGGCCCGCATAGCCCCCCGTCGCGACGCGCTTGGGTGACTCACGGCGACCCTTCCGCTCCCGCCAGGAGGGCGGCGACGGTGGCCCCGCTGCTGGCGGCGGGTCGTGTTCGTGGGCCCGACACGCGGGGCAATCGGCAGGCGTACGGGGGTGCCACCGGCGAGGGACGCGCGCCCCGGCGACCGCAGGGCGCTGCGCGCACCGTCGGCGGGCCCACCGCCACGCAACACCAGCGGCACCGAGCAGGGCCAAGAGGACGAGCCACGGCGGCACGTCGTCCACACCGGCTCCTCACCCTTCGTCAGCGACGCGAAGGTCAGAGCAAGGTTACCAGATGCCGATGGCGGTCGAACTGGAAATTATCCACCGCATCCATGGGCAACACCCTCCGTCGAGACCCGCGCGTACGCGGCCACGATCTTCCCATGCTCATCCTCCTGTTCGAGGCAGTCAGCCCGCTCCTTCCCCTCCGGGACGAGCAGCAGGCGGAACGCGCGCAGCCACCGGCGCTCCGCGTCGGCCGTCCAGACCCAGGAATGGCTGGGGCGCAGGTCGGCACCAAGTGATTGCCTGGACATCGCACACCCCTCAGGTATGGATCCTCAGGCTTTGGCCTGTCCTGAGCCAGTGTCTACGGACGCCCGGCCATGCGGAGGCCGCACCACCACCCGTGCGGTCCGCGACAGCCCGAATAGGTGCGTTGTAAGCATGCCATCTCGACGCGGTGTTCATCAGCATCAACGGGGCGCAGCATCACCTCTGGCGCGCGGTCGATCAGGATGGGCACGTCCTCGATATCCTGGTGCAGTCCCGCCGCGATGCCTCGGCCGCGCGGACGTTCTTCCGCACGCTGCTCAAGGGGCTCCAGTATGTCCCGCGGGCCGTCATCACCGACACGCTCGCCAGTTACGGCGCCGCCAAGCAAGACGTCCTGCCGAGTGTGGAGCATCGGCGACACAGGGGGCTGAACAACCGCGCCGAGAACGCCCACCAGCCGACGCGGGAGCGCGAGCGGAGCATGCAGCGCTTCAAGGACCCGGGGCACGCCCGGCGCTCCCTCGCCGCCTACGGCCCGCTCGCCAGCCACTTTCGCCCGCGCCGCCACCGCCGCACTGCCGCCGTCTATCGCGAGACCGGCACGGCGCGCTGCGCCACCTGGCGGGCCGTCACCGGCACCCCGGCCCTAGCCTGACCGCCGGCATTCGCCCATCACAACACGCCTCGAAGGACGCGCCTATCCCGCGCCCCGACTTTAATTGACAGCGCCCCATCGCACGCTGCCCGTGCGATCTCTTCTATACTAGAGACGGTAATGATCTCATGACGGGGAGCGAAGGAGCGGCGAGCGATGGCGACCCGGCAACTGAAGGAGTGGACGTACGAGGACCTTTTCGCCCTCCCAGACGATGGCAGGCGTTACGAGATCATCGAGGGGGTGCTGTACGAGATGCCCGCGCCGAACACGGACCATGCGCAGCTGATCATGAACTTGATCGAGCTCGTCTTCAGCCCGATGGTCCGCGCGCTCGGCGGGCGCCTTTTCACCGCTCCGGTGGACGTCTTCCTGCGCGGTGCCAGCCCGGTACAGCCGGACTTGCTGGTGCTGCTCCCGCCGCAACTGCGGCTGATCAGCAAGCGCGGGATCGAGGGGCCGCCCGCCCTGATCGTCGAAATCCTGAGCCCCGGTAACCCCGAGCACGACCTCGTGACGAAACGCCTCCTCTATGCGCGCGCAGGGGTGGCGGAGTACTGGCTCGTCAGTCCGGAGGCGGCGCTGGTGGAGATCCTTGCGTTGGAGGGCGACCATTACCGCATGCACGGCCGCTTCGCCAGCAACGACGGGCTCACTTCGACGGTGCTCCCGGCGCTCGCGAGCCCGGTTAGGGCCGTCTTCACGCTGGCCTGAGTCTGGCCGGTACTGGCAGATTAAGCCTTGACCGAACGAAATCTCCCCACGTCGAGCCAATTCTGACCGTCGTCAGCGCATATAACGGCGGGATCTGGTCCCGTATGCGCCGCTCATCCCCCTGTCCTAGCCGGTCAGCTCATCCGACGCGATATTCTGGCACTCTTGCCGCAGGAGTGCCAGAGCTTGGCTCTGGATAGACTAACCGGCCAGGACAGGGGAGAGAACTGTCCAGTGTGCTGGAACAAAATGAGCAATTGAAGAAGAGCATCGAGCAACTCACGAAAGAGAGGGAACAGCGCTACGCCGACGGGCTAGAAGGATTAGATTGCCGACTTGCCCGATTAGAAAAGCCCTGGTGGAAGCGCCGCTAGCATGGCGTTCGAGGAATCCCACCGGCAACCCGACAAGCAGACCCGCATGGATGTGGCCGTGCTGACCGAGAAGGAGCGACGCATCAGGGCCTACCAGGACGGCCAGAAAAAAACCTGCTCATGCCATTGCCACTAGGAGCGGCATGGGAGGTGACGTGCAAGTGCATCAAGAACTGTGAGCATTGCCGACCGGCTGACGCCGTCTAGGACCGACGCAGCGGCAAACCCTCGTGCGGCATGGTGGCACCGCCAGGGTTGTCGCTGGGCAGCACCATCCCGCCGCCCATCGCACCCAGGCCGAGTCCCGTGCCGCCAGCTGCGGCCCCGCCCGCCCCGAACAGGCTGTCGTTGCCCTGCGCGTCCAGGTTCTCTCGCAGCCCTTCCTCTGCCGACGCGGTCAGGGGTTGCTGGCACTTGATACAGAAGTCATGCCCGACCGGATTCTCGGTGCCGCAGTTGCTGCACCGCTCGCCATTATCCGCCATGTCCGCCTCCTGGTGTGTGTCGCCCCGAGTTCCACTGCCGTCGAATGTAGCAAGAGTTGCGCCAGCACCTCGCTAGAATGAAGCTCCATGCCTCATTGAGAACCGAAAGTCCCCAAATCACCCTCCACCTAATCTATGTACAACTACGAAGCGACCATTATCAAAATAATCTAGGTCGGCAAACTCTCCTTGAAAGTGATAGGCTGGCGGCGGCAAGTGGTCGTACGTGAGGCAGGAGGTCGCCATGGCACGCCGTACCGCCCGTCCTACCGCGCCCCGGCAGTATCGCTT
>JAABUN010001852.1_pt1 | contig 42335 bp, 42 predicted proteins | sample 5559311 | NCBI WGS metagenome assembly JAABUN01 (sample SAMN10711877, study PRJNA513370) | rock metagenome | isolation source: Antarctica rocks | place: Antarctica: Victoria Land, Siegfried Peak sud
GAAGACACTGTCGGCGGGGTTTTCGATGTCGGCGGCGCCGTCCCCGTCACCGTCCACGCCCATCGTGGTCCAGGTCGCCGGCATGAACTGCATGGGTCCCTGGGCGCCGGCTGTCGAGGTGCGGTCGCCTCGGCCGTGGGCGGTCTCGGCCATGCCGATACCTGCCAGGAGCGTCCAGGGGACCTTGTACTTGTCCGCGGCCGCGAGGTAGAGGGCCTGCATCTGGTCTGGGATGGGCAGGGCCGGGTTGTGCAGGGAGTCCTTGCGCGGCTGCGCGGCAGGGGGCAGGTCGAACCCGATCCCGCCCTCCTCGACGCCCGCCCCGGTGACGGGCGCGCCGCCGGGTGCGGCCGACGCGGCGACCGCATGCCCGGTGAGCGGGGCGCCGCGCTCGGCCATGAAGGCCACGGGGTCCACCGCGGCGCCGGCGACCCGCACCTCGAAGTGCAGGTGGTTGCCTGTGCTGGCTCCGGTCGAGCCTTCGATCCCCAGCTGCTGGCCGCTCCAGACCCTGGCCCCAACGGTGACCGCGGGGTCGATGCTGGCCAGGTGGGCGTAGCGGGTCGTCACCCCACCGGCGTGCTGGACGTCCACGGCGTTGCCGTACCCGCCACGGTTACCGGCCTCCACGATGGTTCCGGCACTGGCGGCGACCACCGGCCCGGGGCCGGGTTGAGAGACCATGTCCTGCCCGGTGTGGGTACGCCACTGCCGGTAGATCGGGTGGAACTGCTCGCCGAACCCTCGCGCCGAGACCGTGTAGGCCTGCTGGAATGGTGGGCGCCAGGCCCCTGTAGCCGGCATCGGCCCGGCGCACGCGAGGGCCGCCAGCTCCTGGCCGGCGGCGGGGCCGGTGATGGCTGAGACCAGCACAGCCACCGACAGCGGGACGGCGAACAGTGCGGCCACGGCCGCTGCCAGGGCGACCGCGAGCATCTTCATCGGTTCAGCCCGCGCCCTGGATCGCTTCGTTGGTGAACGTCAGGTCCAGCTCGGTGGGGTGCAGGACGTTCTGCACCTTGTAGTGGCGTTCCCCGACGCACCACAGGGCGCGGCCCTTGCCGTGCATCGCCCACCCGGTGACGACGTCCTGGGCGATGGGGCCCAGCCCCAGCAGCCGCTCGAGCTCGCTGGCCACGGCCAGGTCCTGTCCGAGCAGGATCTTGATGTCCGCCAGGTGCAGCAGGTCCTTGGCGATCGCCACGGCTTGGGACCCGGCGTCGCCGGCGGAGAGCAGGTCGCTGGGCTTGTGCGCGATCGCGAACTGGATGTCACCGTCGCGGCGGGACAGCCGCAGGTCGGCGTCGAAGCTCTTGACCGCTTCGGGGCCTAGTCGTAGCTGCTTCCAGCTCTCGTCGCGCACCACGATCCGCAGGTCCCCGGGTGGGGCCATCTCACGCATGCCCCTGCCCCAGCTGTTCAGGCAGGTCAGGGCGATACCCACCGCGTCATCGCCGAGCGGCTCCAGCCTGGACAGGCTGAGCGACTGGATCGGGGCGGCCCAGTCCACGTCGATGCTGGTGTGGTCATCGAACAGCCCGGCCAGGGCGCCGCTGACGAGCTGGCCGATGGCGTCGCGCAGCAGCCGGGTCTGGTCCAGGAAGTGCCGACGCGAGGCGTACCGGCACTGCTCGATCAGGTCGGGCGTGGGGACCAACCCCGCCCGGTCCGGCGCGCACCGCGCCGGGGTGTGTGGCGAAAGAGCCGAGGGTCCTTGACCGCCGGTACCGCCAGGGGTGCTGTGGGCAGGTCGTGCCCAAAGTCGGACAACAGCTGGGCCATGCCACGCCCGGTGCTTGCCCGGCTCATGCGTCGCCCTTTCGGGACAGGCTGATTCCCAGCGGGATGGTGGAGGCGGCGAACGCCGCGTCCTGGGCCAGGTCCAAGCGCATGGGCGCGAAGCCGGCCCTGCGGACCGAGGCGTCCAGGCGACGGCCAAACTCTGCGACTCGCACCGTCTTGGGGACGGTGACGGTGCACACCGCGTACGGGCGGGTCATCGAGTTGCCCCGTGCGAGCTTTTCGTCCATGCCCTGGGCCTTGGCGGCCTCGACCCGCTGCCTGGCGCGCTGCTTCACCCCGGCCTTGGTGCGCAGGTGCGTGCCGACGTCGGCCGCCCACTCCGAGCTGGCGCTGCGCCGGTCGGCCTTTGCCTGTTCCAGGATCGGGTAGGACACCATGAAGCTTCGCCGCTCCCCCGGCTCGCTGGGGGTCAGCACCGGCGCCAGCGCGCCCATCACTGCACCGCGCTCGGGCAGCTTCAGGGCCGAGCTGACCGAGTTCCACGCGTCGTGACTGTAGTGGCGTGCTGCGGTGTCGGCCCCCGACGGGCCGGCCATCGCCCAGGGCACGTCGGCGGTGACGCCCGGGTCGCCAGCTCGGGCTGTGATCGCGTCGATGATCCCTGCTCGGTCCCCGGGGGCGAACCCGGTCCGGCACGCCAGGGCCAGCTCCGGGGAGGTCAACCAGCTGACCGAGGTCAGGCCCATCGCTCCGCGCAGCTGGGCCTCGACCTCACCCATGAGCCCGTACAGGACCCGCGCCCGCCCGGTCAGTCCTCCGCCGCTCTCCTTGGCCTCGCGGCCGATCCGCTTCTCGGGCACGACGACGGTGACGAACGCCTCGGTACGCACCGACCCCTTCTCCAGGGCCTGCGACAGGTCGTCGTTGACCTGCCTGGACAGCTGCGGTCCGCCCGGGCGGCGGTGCCGTGCGATCCACTGCTCACGCTCGGCCCCGTCCTCGGGCACCGTGCGGACCAGGAAGACGATCTCGTCGATGAGCTCGGTGCGCATGGCCAGGTCCAGCAGGTCCGACAGGCCGCCGCCCTGGGCGTGGCGCTGCCCCGCTTCGCTCATGCCGATGCCGGGGTGGACCACGCCAGCGGTGACGGCCCAGGTCCGGGCGCCGTGGTCCTGGATGATGGCGACCCGAACCGCTGCCGGGCCCTGCGGAGGGCCGTCGTGGATCTGCACCGCCTGCAGCACCCCCGGCATGTCCACCTCGGCCAGGTCCTCGGCTCGCCCACTGGCCGCCTTGGCCCTGAACCGGGTCCACCCGGTCAACCCGCCGACGGCGAACGAGAGCGACGCGGCGAGCCAGCCGGTCACCGAACGGCCCCGTACCGGTGCGACGGTGACCACGAACACGATCCCCCACCCGCCGACGAACATCAGCGCCGACAACCAGGCCTGCTGCTGGACGGCCCAGAAGGTCGGCAGGCTGGTCGCCGCAAGCGTGCCCAGCTGCCAACCGGACAGGCCGAAGAACCACCCGATCCGATCCCGGCTGTAGTCGCTGTAGGAGGTGGCCATGGTGTGGATGTCCTTTGCTCTCAGAGTGCGACGACGACGACGGCTGCTTCTGCTGCTGAACCGCCCTCGGCGCCGGCGCCTGCGACCTGGCCCGGACCGCCCTTGGGCGTGGCGCCTGCCTTGGTGGGCTGGTCCGTGGACGGTGCGGGGCTGGTCGCGGCGTCGGGCATGCCGGTGGGGGGATCTGTTGCGTCGGGCGGGGTCCCGCTGGGCCCGGGCTCGCCTGCGTCGGGGTCGACGCCCTGGTCGCCTGAGCGTTGGCCGCGGCTGCTTCCAGGGGTCCGGCCGCTGCTGAAGTCGGGGTGGTAGGTCTGGTGCCCGACGCCCATCTGGGCGGCCACGTCCGAGCCCACAGCGGCGCCGGTGGTGCCGATGGTCGCCATGACGCCCAGCCCGGTGGCGGCGGCCGTCCCGACCGCCCCGCCGAGGGTGCTCAGAAGGTTGCCCTGGGCCTGGGTGAAGCGGGCGTTGGTAGCGTCCTGGCTGGCCGACTCGCCTTGGGAGCGGCCGTTTCCGTCAGCGCTGGCAGCTGCACCAGAGCCGGGGTCGGAAGCCCCGCCGCCGGACAGCAGCCCCTGCAGCCCGCCCTGGGCGGCCAGTCCCTGGCGCAGCGCAGCGCCCGAGGAGGTGCCGGGGTCCACGAACGCGAGCAGCTTGAACAGGGCCAGCGGGGAGAAGGAGGCGATGAGGATCAGGACCACCCCTGGCAGGGCGGTGCCGATCGCCTTTTCGATCTCGTTGTCCATGCCGGTGGCGACACCACTGGTGAGCTGGACGCCGATACCGAGCATCGCGACCATCAGCACCGGGGTGAACGCGGCGGCGTGGAACCAGCGCAGCGACTTCCAGAACCACGACCGGCCGGCCTCGGAGACCAGCCCGGCGGCCGAGATCGGGGTGGTGGTGGCAAGCACGATCAGGGCGCCGGCCCGGGTGAGCATGACCAGCAGGTGACCGATCGCGGACACCCACAGCAGCAGCCCCATCAGGCCCAGCACGGTCGCGACCGTGCCGTCGGTGATGTCGTCCAGCGACAGTCGTTCCCACGGCTGCCAGGCCGACCAGGAGTCGACCTGCAACAGGGTCTGCAGCAGCGCCCTGGTCAGGCCGTTGACGGCGGCCAGGACGCCCACCCCGTAGCTGATCCACCCGGCCCACACGATCATGAACTGCGCCAGACCGATCCCGACGGTAGCCAGGCTCTTGGCGTCGCGGCGGGCCGCGGCGACCCCCAGCTGGATCATGACCATGGCCAGGACCAGGACACCGGCAAGCCAGAAGGTGGTCTGGTACACCGCGGCCCCGGGCCCGTCGCCGGACAGGTCGGGAGTCAGGAAGGCGTCCATGAGGTTCAGGACCAGCCGCAGCACCCACAGGCCCGCGTTCCACAGGCCGAGCATCGCGGCGGTCCACCCGTCGGCGACCACCTTGCCGGCCTCCCCGGCCAGATAGTCGAACGGGTTGAGGTCGTCGAACCAGCTGTCGGCGGCGGGAGTCATGGCCTCACCCCTGGCCCTGGTCGACCCAGGTGCGCCACCCGGCCCGCTGGCTGAGCTCGCTGCCCGGCCAGGTGGAAGGCGCACGCGCGGGCGCGGTGCCGGGCGCGATCATCCAGCGCCCGCCAGGCCCGTCGGTCCCGTCGGCCCCGTGGGTCCCGTGGGTCCCGTGGCTCTCGTTGGTCCATTGCATGCGGGCGCAGTGCCCGTACCCCATGCGGGCGTCGGCGCGGATCTTCGCCTGCACGTCCAGCAGCACGCACACCACCACCCACGCCGTGCCGTCGGTCCCCTTCACCATCCCGGCTGCTGGGGTCGCGGCCACCGTGGTGGTGGTGTCCTTCTGGCTGGTCATCTGCGCGGTCTCCAAGAACGCCGTGACGTTGCGGGTCATCTCCCAGTCCGCCACGTCGGGGCCGCCGGGCAGCACCCAGGCGCGGTGGACCTCGTTGGTGACCTGGACACTCATGGCCTGCAGCACGGTGGTCTCGATGGCCGCGAGCTGGCCGACGGCGCCCTGCGGTGTGGGGGGGAACCCCGAGGGGACCTGCGCGGGGCCTGCCGTGGTGGCGCCCGGAATGCTCATCGCCGGCCCTGCCACGGCAGCTGGGGCGTCGGCGCGCGAGTCGCCCGGGCCCACAGTCAGCATCGGTGCGGCGGCCACGGCGTCGCGGTGGTCTCGCCCTTTGGGCTGTCCTTGGGTCGGTGTCGCCACACCGGTGGCACCAGGGCCGGGCGGAGGCGGCCCGCCTGCAGCCGAGATCCCGAAGTAGACCGCGAAGCCGAGCCCCACCACCAGCACCGACGCCGCCAGGCCCACAGCCCCTAGGACCAGCAGCAGCCGGTGCCGGCCCCAGCCGCCCGGCTCCGGCTCGAGGGTCGCACCCATCAGATCAGGCCAGCGTGGTCGGAGGTCGACACCACGGCCGGCGCCGAGTTGATGCACCCCGACCCGGTCAGGCCCCCGATCACGCCCGGGGCGATCATGTAGGCGATCGCGCACAAGAACACCACGACGATGCTGATGATGCCGACCTGGCTGGCGTGCGGCATCGAGAAGAGCCGGCCGGCGGCGATCGCCCCGATAGCCACGACAACGGCGGCGATGAAGATGACCAGGACCCCCCAGGTGAGGTAGCCCAGAAGCTGATCGGTGTACTGCTGGGCGTCACCGGGTGCCGTCGGGCAGATCTGCCCGCCTACCGCGATCACATCGGCGCTCGAGAAAGTCATGCAGGACTCCTATGTGGTGTGGTCTGACCTGACCCGGTGAGCCGGAGCAGGGTGGTCGCTGCGCCCAGCAGCGCGGCCGGAAGCGGGCAGGGGTCCAACCCGGACACCGCCAGGGCCTTGTCGCGGGGCACCTCCTGCAGGTGCCCGGCGGTGTCCAGGGCCCGCGTCAACGGCCCGGCGCACTGCCAGACCGCCGGGGGCCACCTGCGTCGTCGTGGCCCAACGACTGCCCCCACGCAGGCGGTCCCCGCCAGCATCTCCACAGCCGCCTCGAGCCGCCGCATCCCCGGCACCGTCGCGGCGGTGACGAGCACCACCGCCTCAGCCCCGAGCACCTGCCCCCCCACCCAGCACGGGGTGGCCAGCACGTGCCCGAGATCCCAGGCCACGTCCAGGACGGTCAGCTCGACCTCGGTCTTCGCCGTCGAGGGCGGCGGGACCTGCGCCGCGCTGAGCAGGACCTGGCTGGCGCGCTCGAGCAGGACGCGGGCGCGGGTGCCCTGGGTCCAACCGCTCGGGTCCTGACCCAGCTCGGCCGTGCTGGCCGACGTCAGACCGGACGCGGTCACAGAGCTGCACTCCACGACCCGCGCCGGGCGCTCGAATGCCGTCGCCAGCGCCATCGCCACCGTCGATGCTCCGCTGGACCCACCGCAGCTGACGACGGGCAGCACCCGCTCCCCCGGCCGGGGTGACCATGTCGACACCGGTGCTGGACGCTGGGCTGCCTGGGCGCCGGGCTGACCGTGGAAGTGTCCGGCCTGCAGCGCGGCCCACGCTCGCTGCAGCTCGGCGACCGAGATCCCCCGCTGTCCCACGGTGGTGGCGCTCACTGGTGCACCATCCTCTTGCTGGTGGTTCCAGATGGGCTACTGGTACACCCCTGGTCCCCACCGGGCCATAGCCAACGGCGCTCGACCTTAGAGGTCCAGCATGAGTTCTGCGAGGTCCGGTGGCCCAGGACCTTCAGACCGGCTACAGGGCTATGCGCCGATGAGCGCCGATCAGTGAGCGACCGGCTGCAGGGTCCCGGGACCACCGGGTGTTCTCTCACTGCTCCAACAGCGAGGAACTGATGATGAGTGTGACCCCCGAAGTAGCCCGACCGCGAGTATGCGCCGGTCTGGACTGGGCCAAGGACGACCACGTCGTCTGCATCCTCGACACCGACGGCGAAGTGCTCGACCGGTTCAGCGTCGCGCACACCGCAGCCGGGCTCAAGCGCCTGGTGCGTCGCCTCCTGGCGGCCAACGTGTGCGAGATCGGTTTCGAACGCGGCGACGGACCCGTGATCGAGGCGCTGCTCACCACCGAGCTGACCGTGCTCGTGATCAGCCCCAACCAGGTCAAGAACCTCCGCTCGCGCTACGGCTCGGCCGGCAACAAGGACGACCGGTTCGACGCCTACGTCCTGGCCGACGTCGTGCGCACCGATCGCCGCCGCCTGACCCCACTGCAGCGTTCGAGCCCCACAACCCGGGCCCTGCGTGCCAGCGTGCGAGCACGTCGTGACCTCGTCGAGCACCGCGTCGGGGCCGCGAACCAGCTCCGCGCGCACCTGCAGATCGTCCTGCCCGCCGTGGTGGGCCTGTTCGCCGACCTCGACTCCGCGGTCAGCCTGAGATTCATCGAACGGTTCACCACCCAGGCCAAGGCCGACTGGCTCTCGCCGCTGCGGCTCGGCGAGTGGCTCAAGAAGATCAGCTACTCCGGCAAGACCGACCCGAACGTGCTGCACCAACGACTCCTCGCCGCACCTCGTGGAACCACCGGCCACGACGCCGACACCCACGCCGCGATCACCCAGGCCTACGTCGCAGTGCTTCGCACCCTGAACACCCAGATCGAGGCCCTCGCCCGCACCATCAGCGACCAGTTCGACGCCCACCCCGACCACGACCTGTTCGCCTCGCTGCCCCGATCCGGAACCCTGCGCGCCGCGAGGCTGCTCGCCGAGATCGGCGATGCCCGCGGCAGGTTCCCCACCGCCGACTCCCTCGCCTGCCTGGCCGGCGTCGCACCCTCGACCCGGCAATCCGGCAAGGTCAAAGCCGTCACCTTCCGCTGGTCGGCCGACCGAGATCTCCGTGACGCCCTGTGCGACTTCGCCGGCGACTGCCGCCGAGCCAACCCCCGGGCCGACGACCTCTACAACCGAGCCAGAGCCCGAGGCCACGACCACCCCCACGCCGTACGCATCCTCGGCAGAGCTGGGCCGACATCATCTGGCGATGCTGGCAAGACCAGGTCGCCTACGACCCCGATCGCCACAACGCCCTCCAACGCGTCCTCAACCAAACCACTCCGAACGCAGCCTGAAACAGCGCAGGTTGACACAGGGCAACTCATGCGGACTCACTGTCCAGCGCCCGCCGGCGGTACTCCAGGGCGGCGCGCAGCTCGGTGCCGCTGATCCTGGCGAGCAGCACCTTTGCTGCCTGGACCTCGCGTAACCGGCTCACGCACCCGTCGAGCCGGCTGATCGCCTCGTCCTCGCCGCCGGCGACGTCGAACAGCCGAGCGATCTCAGCGGTAGACCTGTCGACCTCGCTCATGTTCATCACCTCGACCGACCTAAGGTGGCGCCGGGCCCGTGGGCGGTCACCGCTCATGCCGAGATCCCTGCTGATCGCCCGCCGCATGCGCTGGACAGTGCCTGGATGCTCCAGCGGGTCCGGCGCCGCACCGTCACCGCGGACACCCCCCACTGCTGGGCCACGTCTTGGGTGATGTCGTTGGCCATCAGTCCGCCGTGTCCGCGGCCTGTGCGGGCAGTAGGCAACCGGTCCGCTGCCTCCACCAGGCACAGCAGGAGCCTGCGGTCGTCGCGGCTGATGACTTCCTGCTCGCACGCCCGGTCCAGGACGTCGAGGAGCTCCTCCGCCGGCGTCGGTTCTGGCGGGGTGGAATCGGGGTGCCCCCGCCAGAAAGGACTGTCCGGATCGACCGGGTGGGTGCTGCTCCAGGTCGGGTCGGCCCTTCGCACCTGGGACTGGGCGCCGCACTCGCGCAGGACACCGACGCGGGTGTTCATCAGCACGTTGGCCGCCACCTTGGTCAGCCGCTGCCAGGGGAAGGTCCGCACCTCGACCCACAGCTGCGCGGCCACGACTTCATCGATCCTGGGCGTCAGGGTCCGTAACCGGTTGGCCAGGGTGCACGCCCCTGGCAGCAGCGCCCACGACAGCGCCGCGGCCGCGACCGGATCGTCACCGCCGTCGGTGGCCCCTAGCGTGGCCAGCCCGAGCAGGACCTGGTCCGCCCGCGCGGGATCAGCCGAGCTCAGCCACGCCCGCAGCGAGCTCATGCCCCCGGCGGCCGCAAGCTCGGGCTGAGCCTGTACCCAGCCGTCCCACTTGTTGTGGGCCAGGGCCAGCGGCTCGCTGGTCTCGCCGTCCAGACCAAGGTGTCCACCAACACTCATCACAAGGCTCCCTCCGTGTCGGACACGGCAGAACCTCGCGGCAGAGCATCACCCGATCCGTACCCCTAACGCCCCGAAACAGGGGGGTACGCGGCCAAGACAAGCGCGTTCGCGCAGGTCAGCGGGCGTACCCCAAGATGTTCATGATTTCCTGCGGCCGGGCCTCTTGGCTGTCAGGCGAGGCCAGGGATTAGGCCAACCGGCTCGCGGCGACCAATCGACCCTCTAGCCGGCTCCGAATACTCACACCATGGGCTTATGGTCCAGCCCTCTCAACGAAGTCTCGCTCGATCCGTTTCGAAGGACCCGCAGCGACTCGACAAGCCAGCTGGCAAGGCGGAGATGAACATGCGACCCCGGTCGAACCTTCACGACGCCTTTCCGCTGTGCGGCTGCGGCCACGGTCGCCGAGGCGTGCGAGGGTCTGGTGGACGACCTGCGCGAGTTCTACCCGCTGCCGAGCGTGTACCTGCTCGTCGACGGCCGGCTCCGCTGCCAGGCTGCCCGCGGGTACTACCAGGTGGTCGACGGGTTCACCCCCGGCATCGGCGTGATCGGGCGGGTGGTAGTCACCGGCGTCCCACAGATTCTCCAGGACGTGTCGCAGACCCCGGACTTCATCGCCGCCATCCCGGGACTGGTCGCCGAGGCCTGCGTACCGGTACGCGTCGGGGCGCAGGTGATCGGGGCGATCAGCGTGGAGTCCTCCACCGTGCTGCCCGCGTCCATCCAAGAGGTGCTCGAGGCGGCCGCAGACGTCCTTGCCGAGCGCATCCAGGCCGGTGGTGGGCTGCCCGCAGCCGGGCTGGCTGCCCGGCTCGCCCGCGTCGCCGTCCGCTTGTCCGCCCTGACCGACCCCGAACGGATCTACGTCCACGTACTCGAAGGAGCCATCGACATCTCCGGGATGAACAGCGCGTCGTTGTGCCTTCGAGATCCCGACGCGCGCTGGTCCCTGGCTCACGCCGCCGGACCCCTCGCGGCGGACCTGTCCTCGTGGACCGAAGACCAGTACCGCATCGTCGCCCGCTGCGTCCGACGTGGGACCTCCTCCCACTTCCGCGGCGGCCCCGACGACATACCCGCCGAGTCAGAGTTCCTTCTGCGTGCCGACCCGTTGCGCCACCACGATCACGGTGGACTCCCGCGTCACCGGGGCCAGCGCCTGGCGCAGCCGTGCGTCGGTGGACAGGTCAAGAGCCGAGAACGAGTCGTCGAACAGGTAGACCGCCGGGCGCCGGACCACGGCGCGGGCGATGGCCAGCCGTTGTCGCTGCCCGCCCGAGACGTTGGTGCCGCCCTGGGCGATCGGGGCGTCGAGCCGAGCGGCATCGCGCGGACGAAGTCCTCCGCCTGCGAGATCCGCAGCGCCTCCCAGAGCTCGTCGTCGATGGCGTCCGGCTTGCCGTAGCGCAGGTTGCTCGCGACGGTGCCGGAGAACAGGTACGGCCGTTGCGGCACCAGGCCCATCAGGGCCCACAGCGCGTCCGGTTGCGCCTGCCGGACGTCGACCCCGCCGACGAGCAAGGACCCGCCGGTCACGTCGTACAGGCGCGGGACGAGGGAAACCAGCGTGGTCTTGCCGGAGCCGGTGGAGCCGATGATCGCCGTGGTCGTGCCGGGCTCGGCCGAGAACGAGACGTCGTGCAGGACAGGGACGTCGGCGCCGGGGTAGTGGAACGACACGCCGCGCGCCTCGACCCGGACGGCCCCGGACGGGATGCCCTCGGGGTGCTCGGCGAGCAGCACCGAGGTGTCGGTGCGCAGCACCTCGTCGATGCGACCGGACGACACCGCAGCGCGCGGGATCATCATCGACATGAAGGTCGCCATCATGACCGCCATCAGGATCTGCATGAGGTACGCCATGAAGGCGGTGAGGGAACCCACCTGCATCTGGCCGTTGCCGACCCGCTCGGCCCCGAACCACAGCACCGCCACCATCGAGGCGTTGAAGACGACCATCACGATGGGGAAGGCCAGCGCCATCAGGCGGCCGACCGCGAGCGCCGTGGCGGTGTACTGGTCGTTCGCCTCCTTGAAGCGCTTCTCCTCGTGGTCCTCCCGGACGAAAGCACGCACGACCCGGATGCCGGTGATCTGCTCGCGCAGCACACGGTTCACCCAGTCGACCGAGGTCTGCATGATCTTGAACTGCGGGATCATCCGCGAGATGACGGCTGCCACGCTGAGGACCAGGACGGGCACGGCCACCGCGACGAGCCAGGAGAGCCCGATGTCCTCTCGGATGGCCATCACGATGCCGCCGACCATCATGATCGGTGCCGAGACGAGCATCGTCAGCGCCATGTTGGTGACCATCTGCACCTGGGTGACGTCGTTCGTGGTGCGCGAGATCAGCGTGGGCGCACCGAACCTGGTCACCTCCTGCGCGGAGAAGGTGCCGACCCGGTCGAACAGGGCCTGTCGCAGGTCGCGTCCCAGCAGGGCCGAGGACCTCGCGCCGATGTAGGTGGCGGCGACGGTGGCCACGACCTGGACGAGCGAGACGGCCAGCATCCACATCCCGGCGTCGAGGATGAAGGCGGTGTCGCCGACCGCCACGCCCTCGTCGATGATCCGCGCGTTCAGGCTGGGCAGGTACAGCGCCGCGATCGTGCCGGCGAGCTGGAGCAGCACGAGCACCCCGATCGCGGTCCGGTACGGCGAGAGGTGCCGCAGCACGAGCCGGAGCAGCATCAGTCCTCCTGGTGGTCGGACGGGGAGGCGAGGGCGCCGTGCAGGGCGAGCCGCACCACCTGGGCGGCGGTGAAGGGGGTGGAATCGGTCGACATCGGGTGGATGCTGGCCAGCACGACACCGGCGAGCAGGTCGGCGAAGCGGTCCGCCCCGACCGCGAGGAGAGCGGCGTCGTCGCCGATGACGTCGACCAGGGCCACGTGCACGCGCTGAGAGGCCTGACGTCGCTGCTCGTGCGCCTCGGCCCCGTGCCCGGGGCCGTGGGTCTTCGCGCCGGCGGCGGCGAGCCGGGCCATCAGCGCGATGACGCTGGACAGGTGGTCCTGGACGAGCCCGACCGCGACCACGAGCCGCGGCTCGAGGGGCAGCGAGCGGTCGACGCGGACCAGCGCGTCGATGACGTGGGACAGGTCGAACGCCCGCCCCACCGCTGCGTGCAGCAGCTCGTCCTTGGAGGCGAAGGCCCGGAAGATCGTCCCCTCGGCGACGCCGGCCGCCGCCGCGATCTGCGCCGTGGTGACGGCTGCTCCGTGCTCGCGCACCAGCGGCACTGTCGCGGCCACGAGGGCATCGCGGCGCGCGTCGCGCGAGAGGGCAGGGGCACGAGGGGTCACGAGGGGAGAGCATAAATGAGTGAGTGCTCACTCACAATCCGATTCTCTGCGGGTCGGCGCAGGGACGCGCGATGATGGGCCGGTGACGTCCTGGACCATCGCCGACTCCCCGGTCGACCCCTTGCTGCTGGCCGCCGACGACGCGGGCCTGTCCGCGGTCTGGTTCAGCCCGCACAAGGGGGTCGATCAGGCGGCGCGGGCGGCGGTCGACGGTTGGCACCGCGAGGACGACCACCCCGTCCTGGCGCAGGCCCGCGACCAGCTCGACGAGTACTTCTCCGGCGACCGGCGTTCGTTCGACCTGCCGCTCGCCCCGCGCGGCACCGACTTCCAGCAACGGGTCTGGCTGCGGCTGCGCGAGATCCCGTACGGCGTCACCCGGTCCTACGGCGACGTCGCGGCCGAGCTCGGGCTGGAGCCCGGTGCCTCGCGCGCCGTCGGGCTGGCCAACGGGGCCAACCCGCTGTCGATCGTCGTGCCGTGCCACCGCGTCGTCGGGGCCGACGGCTCGCTCACCGGCTTCGGTGGCGGCCTGGAGCGCAAGCGGTTCCTGCTCGACCTGGAGTCCGACCTGCTGTTCTGATCCGAGCTGTTGCTGCGCAGGTCACGGCCGAGCGCGAGAGAGGACGTCGCGCGCCGAGCGGACGACGGCCTCGTCCACGATCCGGCCGTCGGCGTCGACCGCGACGCCAGAGCCCGAGCGGGCCGCCGCCTCCAGCGCAGCCACGATGGCGGTGGCCCTGGCAACCTCGTCCGCCGACGGGGTGAGCACCCGGTTGACCACGGCCACCTGCGCCGGCGTCAGGGTCGTGCGGGCTCGGAACCCCTGGCGCAACAGCCGTCTCGTGCCGTGCTCGAGCAGGTCGGCGTCGCGCAGGTCGGTCTCGACCGGGCCGACGGGCCGTCCGCAGCGGGCCAGCGTGCTCGCCAGCACCACCTGCGCGCGGTAGGGCCACAGCTCCTCGCGCTCCGGCCCGGGCACCAGGCCGAGGTCGGCGGCGAGGTCGGCCTCGCCGAGGCCCAGCCGGTCCACCCGGGGGTGGGCTGCCACGGCCGCGGCATCGCGCAGCCCCTCCGCGTGCTCGACGAGGGGGATGACCCGAACCGACCGGTCCGGCAGCCCGCGCTCGGCCTCGAGCCGCGAGAGCATCGCATCGGCGCGGGCTACCTGCTCCGGGTCGGCCTTCGGGACGAAGAGCCCGTCCAGCGAGGGCGTGAGGACCGCCTCGACGTCGTCCTCCAGCTCCTCGGTGCTGACCCTGACCCAGAGCTGCGGTCCCGCACCGGGTTCCAGGCCGCGTAGGTGCGCGCCCACCAGTGCGCGGGCCCCGGCCTTGCGGCCGGGGGTGACGGCGTCCTCGAGGTCGAGCACGAGCGCGTCGGCGCCTCGTCCCGCGGCGCCGGCCAGCTTGGCCGGCTGGTCACCGGGGACGTAGAGGTAGCTGCGGGCGGCCATCTCGCCCTAGCGCCCGGTGGGGCGCGACAGGTATCGACCGGTGGGCTCCCCGACGACCTGCCCGGCCTCGAGCACCTGCTGGCCCCGCAAGAACGTGTCGGTGACCGCGGCCCGCATCTCGAAGCCCTCGAAGGGCGTGTACTCCTGGGACGACTGCGAGTCCGCGGCGCGGACGGTCCAGGTGACGTCTGGGTCGACCAGCGCGATATCGGCGTCGAAGCCCTCGCGCAGCGCGCCCTTGGTGCGCAGACCGAACCGCTGCGCCGGGTTCCACGCCAGCAGCTTGGACACCTCGCCGAGGGGCAGGCCGCGCCGGGTGCCCTCGCTGACCAGGCCGGCGAGCAGGTACTCCGCGCCGCCGAAGCCGCTCCTGGCCAGGAACACGTCGTCGCGGGGGTCGCCGAACTTCTGCTCGTCGCGGCAGCAGGCGTGATCACTGACGACCCAGTCCACCTCACCTGCCAGGACGTGGCCCCACAGCGCCTCGACGTCGTCCGGCCCGCGCAGCGGCGGGTTGACCTTGCCGCCGACGCCGGATGCGGTGGTGAAGTCGGCCAGCAGGTGGCCGACGGTCACCTCGCGGCGGAAGTCGATGTGCGGGAACGCCGTCTTCATCCGGATCGCGGCATCCATCGCCTTGGCCGACGACAGGTGCAGCAGGTTGATCGTCGGCAGCCCGGTCTCGTGCGCGAGGTAGGACGCGATGCTCACCGCGAGGCCCTCGGAGTGCTGCGGCCGTGAGGCGCTGTACGCCTCGAGCCCGGATAGCTCCCCGGCCTCCTCGACCAGCTTCGTGTACGCAGTCATGATCTCGGCCGTCTCGCAGTGCAGCGACAGCGAGATCTCGTCGGCGAGCTCGGGGAACCGCTCCCGCGCCCGCTGGACGCCGCGCATCACGAACTCGAAGTGCGCGTAGTCGTAGCGCTCGCCCTCCGGGATCATCAGGAACGAGTTCTGGTCGGCCGACCGGCCGTGCAGGCCGTGGCTGCCGTAGAACATGAACACCTTGAACGACGTGACGCCGTGATCGGTCACCAGGGAGGAGATCTCGTCGATGTGCTCGCGCATCATCGGTGCGAGATGGAAGGCGTAGTCGATGTAGGACCGACCCTGCGAGGCGTCCAGCACCTCGGGGAAGAACTGTGCGTACGGGCCCCCCTTGTTCAGGTAGTACTGCCCGGTGCGCATGTAGGTGATCGCGGTGGTCACGCCGCCCTGCGCGCACGCCCGGCTCTCGGTGCGGGTGTCGACGTCGAGCGGGTTGTAGATGCCCCAGTGCTGGTGCGCATCGACGGCGCCGGGAAAGGCGAGCCGACCGCGGCCGTCGACGACCGTGGTGGCCAGCGAGCGGTCGATGCCGGGGGCCACCAGCGCGATCTTCCCGTCGCTGACGGCGATGTCGCAGGTCGGGGTGTCCGGCGAGTCGTGCGAGACGACGCGGACGTCGGTGATGACCAGGTCGTACTGGGACACGTTCTGAGACAAAGGGTCCTCCTCAGTGGTTCGGTGTGACGGGCGAGGCGATGCAGCGCAGGGGGTGGAGCAGGCCGTGCACGTCGGGCAGCTCGTCGAGCCGGTGGGCGGCGTCGGTGACAGCGGCGGCCACCTCGTCCGGCACCAGCCCTGCGACGTTGACGGCGAACTTGGTCGCGAGCTCGTCGTCGGAGAGCGGGCGACCGGGACCGCCGCGGTTGGCGAGCACCTCCTCGGTGAGGGTGCGCCCGTCGGTGGTGGTGACGACGACGACGGCGGGGAACTGGTGCGGGAAGATCTCGTCGCAGCGCGGGTCGCCGACGACCTCGACGACGGACATCAGCCGGCGCCGCACCGGGTCGGTGGCGAGCTCGTCGGTGTAGTCGGCCAGACCGACGCCGAGCCCGGCGCCGCTGGAGCAGAGCCCCGCGGCGAAGGCGTACGGCCCGCTGAACTGCGCCTGGTACCCCGTCTCCGGTGTGCGTTTGGTCGCGATCGGCTCACCGATGGTGCGCACCACGGCCGACGGGACGCGCACCTCGACCCGGGCCACGTCCTCGGGCGCCAGGCCCTGCTCGCGCAGGGCGAGGCCGGCGTCGACCACGGCGTGGGTGAAGTGGTTGGCGGGGTAGGGCTTGAAGAAGATGTCCGGCACCGACCAGTCCGTCCCGAGGCCGTCGGTGACGGCGCCCAGGTCGACCCGTCCGTGCAGGAACGCCTCGAAGAAGCCGAACCTGCCCTCCAGCACGGACGGGGGCCCGGTCAGGCCGCGGGCGACGAGCTCGGCGGCTGTCACGGCGGAGCGAGCCGCCCACCCGTTGTGCACGCGCTTGACGGTGCCGCCGGTGCGGTTCGCCTCGATGATCCCCGACGCCATCGACGCGGTGACGCCGAGGACGTCGACGAGGCGGTCGTCGTCCAGGCCGAGCAGCATGCCGGCCGCCACCGCCGCACCCATCGCCCCGCAGATCGAGGTGGCGTGCTGGCCGTGCTCGAAGAAGACCGAGTTGCCGAGATCGCCGTCGTACCCGGCCATCCCGAGCCGGACGGTGACCTCCAGGCCGACCGCGATGGCCGGGACCACGTCGGCACCGGACGCCCCCGACGCCTGGGCGGCCGCCAGCGAGGCCGGCACCACCGCGGAGCTGGGGTGCAGCACGGAGGGCAGGTGGGTGTCGTCGAAGTCGAGCGAGTGAGCGAGCACCCCGTTGACGAACGCCGCCTGCGAGGCGGGGACGGCCCGGGCCAGGCCGACGGCCGTCGCCTCCTCGATCCCCCCCTGGTGCGCCACCAGTCCCGACACGGCGGCGCTGGTGGGCAGCGGCACGGCGGCCACGCACAGGCCCAGGACGTCCAGGACCCGCTGGCGGACGCTGTGCGCGACGTCGCCGGGCACACCTGTGCGCGCCGCGCCGGCGAAGGTGGCGAGCTGCTGGGAGAGCGTCGGTTCAGCCACCGCCGACCACCGCCAGGGGGCGCACCGGCGACCCGGTGGCACCGAAGATCGGCAGCGGCGCCAGCACGAAGACGAACTCGTGCACGCCGTCGCGCGCGAGCTCCTCGAGGTCCATCGCCTCGATGATGTAGACGCCGTGCTCCACCAGCAGCACCCGGTGGGCGGGCAGCACGGCGTGGCCGGCGCCGGGGGCGAGCCGCTCGAACGCGATCGTGTCCGCCCCAGCGGCGCGCACGCCGTGCTCGGCCAGCCACCTCGCCCCGGCCTCGCCGACGCCAGGGACACCGGACTCCCCACCGACGTAGTCCGACGGGTGAGGGCCGTCGAAGTGCCGGCCCCACCCGCTGCGGAGCAGGACGACGTCGCCGCGGCCGAGCGGGGTGCCCTGGGTGGCGACGGTCGCCTCGAGGTCGGCCGGGGTGATCTCGTAGCCCGGCTCGCAGCCGACCGGGGTGCCGAGCGCCGACGCGACGTCGAGCAGCACGCCGCGGCAGACCATCGGGTCGATCGTGTGCGCCCCGAGCGCCTCGTACCGCCCCCCGCGGCCCGCCTCCGCAGCGTCCGAGCCGTCGACCAGCCGGCCGTCCTGGGAGACGTGGGCGAAGGCGTCGACGTGGGTGCCGACGTGGGTGCCCATCGAGATCATGTCGTTGGCTGCGGACCCGCCGTCGGCGCGCACGACGTCGCCGTGGCGGCGCGGCAGCGCGTGCCAGAACGCCGGGTGGTTCGGCGACTGCGGCATCCCCTGCCGCAGCTCGCGCCCGAGCCCGTAGACCCGGGTCCCGGCCCCCACGGCCGCCAGCAGCGCTGCGGTCCCGCTCGCCGCCCGCGTGGGCTGCGGGTCGGTCTGCTGGTCGGACACTGTCGTCCCCCTTCTCAGGCCACGACCCCGCGCGCCCGCAGGTCGGCGAGGTCTGCCTCGTCGCACCCGAGCGCGCCGAGCACGGCGTCGGTGTCGGCCCCGAGCGGGCGGCCGGTGAAGCGGATGGCACCGGGTGCCTCGCGGGCCCGCCACATCACGTTGTGCATGAGCACGGGCCCGAGGTCGTCGTCCTCGACCTCGACCAGCATCCCGGTCTCCCGGACGTGCGGGTCCTCGACCAGGTCCTGGGCGGTGTAGACGGGCGCGACGGCCGCTCCTGCGCGATCGAACTCGTCCATCACCTCGGCGCGGGTCCGCTGAACGATCCAGCCGCCCACCATCTCGTCGAGCTCGTCGGCGTGCCGCGCCCGCAGCGCACCGGTCGCGAACCACGGCTCGTCGAGCACCTCGGGGTGCCCGACGAGGTGCATCACCCGCTCGGCGATCCGCTGCGCGCTGGTGGAGACGGCGACCCAGCGGTCGTCGGAGGTGCGGTAGGTGTTGCGCGGCGCGTTGTTGGTGGACCGGTTGCCGTGCCGGTGCCCGACTTGGCCGAGCTGCTGGAACGCGGTGGGGCCAGGGCCGACGGCGTCCATGATCGGCTCCAGCAGGCTGAGGTCGATCACCTCGCCGCGACCGCCGTTGCGCTCACGGCCGAGCAGCGCCATCACCGTGGCGCTGGAGGCGGCGATGCCGCACAGGCTGTCCGCCAGGCCGAAGGCCGGAAGGGTAGGTGGTCCGGACTCCTCGCCCGTCAGGTGCGCGAAGCCGCTCATCGCCTCTGCCAGGGTGCCGAAGCCGGCCCGGGCCGCGTACGGCCCGGTCTGCCCGAAGCCGGTGACCCGGGTGATGACCAGACCGGGGTTGACCTCGTGCAGCCGGTCGGGGCCGACGCCCCACCGCTCGAGCGTGCCAGGACGGAAGTTCTCGACCACCACGTCGGCGGTGGCGGCGAGGCGCAGGAACAGGTCAGCGCCGACCGGGTCCGACAGGCTGAGGCCGACGGAGAGCTTGTTGCGTGAGATCTCCTTCCACCACAGCGGGATCCCGTCCTTGGACGGGCCGTGCCCCCGCATGCCGTCGCCCTTGACCGGGTGCTCAACCTTGATCACCTCGGCGCCGTGGTCGCCGAGGATCCGGGCGCAGAGCGGGCCGGCGAGGATGGTCGAGACGTCGAGGACGCGGAACCCCTCGAGCGGACCGCTCACGGCTCGTCCGCGCCCGTGACGTCCGCACCGGCGAGGTGCTCGGCCGCGAGGAAGGCCAGCCCGAGCGCCGGGAGCAGGCCGTTGCCGGCCAGGTAGCCCGCCGCCCCGTGCCCCGAGATACCCTGGGCCGCACCGCCGGACGCGTAGAGCCCCGGGATCGGGGTGCCGTCGGCGCGCTCCACCCGGGCGTGAGCGTCGACCACGAGCCCGCCCTGGGTGTGGAACAGGGCGGGCACGACCCGGACGGCCGCGTACGGCGGTTCGAGCGGTGCCTCGACGCTGGTGCGCCCGAACCGGTCGGTCGCCTGGCCGCGGGCGACGGCGGCCACGTCGGAGACCTCTTCCGCCAGCGCTCCGGCCGGGACGCCGATCGCGTCCGCGAGCGAGGGCAGGTCGTCGGCGTGCACCAGGGCACCGGACTCAACGGTCTGGCGGAAGTCGGTGAACACCTGGCAGGCGTCGTGGATCCGCTGGTCCAGCACGATCCACCCCGTCGCACCCGGCTGGGCGGCCAGCGTCGCGGCGTACTCGCTGTAGCCCGTGGTCTCGTCGCCGAACCGGCGTCCGTCGGTACCGACGAGCACCGCGCCGTGCATGATCGTGGCCCAGCCGACCAGCGTGGACCCTTTGGCGGCCAGGGCGCCGTGACCCTGGTAGGCGTCCAGGAACCCGCTCGCGGCACCGAGCTGCGCACCGATCCGCAGCGCGTCACCACGGCTCGCATCGCTGCCGTGGTAAGTGGCAGAGGCGATCTCGGGCAGGTGACGTGCCACCAGCTCGCGGTCGGCGCCGTACCCGTTCGTGGCCAGCAGCACGGCGGGGGTGGGGACCTCCTCGCGCGCGCCGTCGGGGGTCTCGATGACGGCCGCGCGCACGCGGCCGTCGTCGTCCAGCAGCACGTCGACCAGCCGGGCGGGGGAGAGCAGGTCGATCCGCGGCTCGCGGCCCACCGCTGCCAGCAGGTGGTCGAGCAGGTGCGTGCCGTGCCGGCCCTCGATCGTGTGGCACCGGTCGTGGGTGTGGCCGGGGTAGTGGAAGTCGGTGACCAGCTCCAGGGGCAGGCCGGTGTCGTCGGCGAGCCACTCGACCAGTCGTGCGCTCACGCCCGTCAGGGCCGCGGTGAGCCGCTCGTCCGCCTCGCCCTTGGTCTTGCGAGCGACGTCGGCGGCGAACTGCTCGGCGGAGTCGTCGATGCCGGCCGCGCGCTGGAACCGCGATCCGGCGCCCGGCACCATCGCGGTCGACATCGAGGTGTTGTTCCCACGGCGGAAGTGCTCGCTGACCTCCACCACGAGGACGTCGAGACCCAGCTGGGCGGCCCGCAGTGCACCGACGAGCCCGCCGCCCGCTCCCGCGACCACGAGGTCCGGACCGTTCTCGCTCATCGGGTCTCACCTGCAGCGATCAGGCGCAGGGTCAGCGCCGTGGGGTCCACGACCCGCACCGGCCAGGTGGCGGCGTCGGCGGGGAGCTCGACGGCGCTGCACGCGTTCACCAGGTCTCCCGCCCCGGCCCGGGAGCTGCGCCCGACGACGTCCCGCAGGGCGTCGGCCCACCGGGTGCCCTCGTGGATGGCGTCGACGTCGAGGTCGAGCACCTCCACGCCGGTGAACGAGTCGTCCAGCCCGTAGGCCGCCACCTGGCGCACCACCTCGTCGGCGATAGCGCGGTTTCGGGTGACGGCGCCGGACCGTCGCCCGGCGAGCACGCTCCAGGTGAGGCTGCTCCGCAGCAGGCCGAAGACCGGGCGATCCAGCCGACCGGACAGGTGGGGCACGCCGGGGTCCAGGACGCAGTCGGGCATCAGCGCACCGGCCTCGTCCGGGGCCTGCTCCAGGGCGGCGGTGACCAGGCCCTCGGAGTCGCGCACCTGCTGCTCGGTGTCCAGCGCCCGCGGGGCGCGCGCCCCGATGTCGTGCAGCTCGACCACGAGCCCGGCCGGGCTCAGCGCGTCGTAACGCGCCTGGCGGCGGGCCAGCTCGGCGACGTCGACGTGGATCGGGGTGACGGCGTACAGGCGCACGGGGCCTCCGGGGCGGTGAAGGGTGGTGGTCATGTCAGACCTCGCAGGAGCGGGCCGACGTCGTCGGCGGTCGGCAGCGCGGCGACGGAGTGCCGCAGCGTGCGGACGGTCGCGGGGTCGTCCAGCCAGCCGGTGAGCAGGTCCACGACCGCGGACTCGTCCAGTGGGAGGTGGTCGGCGTCCCCGACCGGGTTCGGCACCTCCAGCGTGCCCTGGCCGGCCGAGGTGCGGACCGTGACGCGCGCGGCCCGCTCGTGCGGCAGTCGGGCGTCCAGGTCAGGAGCAGCGCGGACGACCACGCGGGCCGCCAGGGCCAGCACCCGCGGGTCGTCGCGCAGGTCGTCGCCGGAGACGGCCGGACCGACCTCGCCGTGGACCAGCGCCGCGGCGGTGACGAACGGGATGCTGAACATGGCGGCCAGCCGGCTGTCCCAACAGGCACGGTCGAGACCGGTGGCCAGGCGGTGGGTCTCCACGACGACCTCGCGCACCTCGGCCGCTGCCATCGACCCGTCGGTGAGGTCGAGCGAGCGGCGCAGCTCCAGGACGGCGTCGGCCACCGGGTGCGTGAACGAGCAGGAGGCGTGCCGCTTGAAGTAGCCGAGCCCGATGTCCCAGCGCTCGCCGAGCCCGTCGGTCAGCTCCCTCGGGTCGAGCTCGCCGAGCAGTCCGCCGAGCGAGCCCGCCGCCGTCCCCGTGCTGCGTGCCTGGCCGGCCGCTGCCATCCGCGCCGCCGCCAGACCCGAGGTGTTGGACGCACCCATCCACGCGTCCCGCACCGGGTTGCCGTCCAGGGCCGAGGCGAAGTGCCCGGCCACCGGCAGGCCGGCGCCGGCGTCGACCGCGGTGGCCAACCGGTCGCCAGGGAGCCCCATCAGCCGGGCGCACCCCGCAGCGGCGCCGGCCACGCCCCAGCTGCCGTGGGGGTGGGCACCGGACCGCAGCCGGGTGGCACGGCCGAACCGGGCCGACACCTCGTAGGCGACGACCAGCGCCGCGAGCGTGTCTTCCCCGGTGGAGCCGAGGTCGGCGGCCAGGGCGAGCACCGCCGGGAAGCCGTGTGCCGCGCAGTGGCCAGCAGCGTGCTTGTTCCCCTCGTCGAGCTCGAGCCGCACCAGCGCCGTGGCGTTCAGCCAGGCGGCCGCCTCGACGCCGGTGCAGCGCCCGCCGCCGACGAGTGGCGACGGCCCGGTGCCAGGACGCCACGCCTGCACCAGTGCCTGCTGCTCCGGCTGCCGCGCACCGAGGACGGTGACGCCCAGCAGGTCGAGCAGCACCAGCGAGAGCCGGTCCTGGGTCTCGGCGGGGACGTCGTCCCACCGCAGCGTGGACGCCCAGGCGCCGACGTCGTCCGTGGCGCGCCGGGTGGCCTCCTGCAGCGTGGCCGGGGCTGTCGTGGTCACGCCCTAGAGCCCCAGGTACGCGGCGCGGACGCGTTCGTCCTCAGCGAGCTCCGCCCCGGACCCGGTCAGCACGCACGTGCCGCTCTCCAGGACGTATGCGCGCTCGGCCAGCCGCAGCGCCTGGGACGCGTTCTGCTCGACGAGCAGCACGGCGACACCACGGTCGCGGATGGCGCGGATGGCGTCCAGGACGGCCCAGGTGAGCTTGGGGGCCAGCCCGGTCGATGGCTCGTCGAGCATCAGCAGCCGGGGTCGCGCCATCAGGGCCCGACCGATCGCCAGCATCTGCTGCTGCCCACCGCTGAAGGTCTCGGCCAGCTGCCGGCGCCGCTCGGCCAGCACGGGGAACAGGTCGAAGACCTCCGACATGCCCTCCTGCAGAGGGCGGCTGCGCTGGGTCCAGGCCCCCATCCGCAGGTTCTCCTCGACCGTGAGCGGCCCGAAGAGGGCACGCTCCTCCGGCACGTGCACCAGGCCGCGCTTGACCAGCTCGGCGGTGCGTACGCCGTCGATCCGCTTGCCCTCGAACGTGATCGAGCCCTCGGTGGGTCGCAGGACGCCCGAGATCGTGCGCAGGGTGGTGGTCTTGCCCGCGCCGTTGCCTCCTACGAGCGCGACGATCTCGCCGCCCTCGACCGTGAGGTCGAGCTCGTGCAGGATCTGCAGGCCGTGGTAGCCCGAGCACACCTTCTCAAGACGCAGCATCGGTGGGCTCCTCCCCGAGGTAGGCCTCGATCACGCGTGGGTCGGACGTGACCTCCTGCGGTGTGCCGGAGGTCAGCACGCGTCCCTGGTCCAGGACGAGCACGGTGTCGGAGAGCCGCATCACCGCGGCCATGATGTGCTCGACGAACACGAGCGTGACGCCGTCGCGGGAGCGCAGCTCCTCGAGCAGCTCCATCACGGGGGTGCGCTCGGCCGGGACGAGGCCGGCCAGCACCTCGTCGAGCAGCAGCACGCGGGGACGGGTCGCCAGCGCGCGGGCCAGCTCGAGCCGCTTGAGCCCGGCGGTCGGCAGCCCGTCGCTGCGGGCCTCCCGCCAGCGGGACAGCCCCACCCGCTCGATGACGTCGGCAGCCCGCCGGTCGGCGTCGCGGCGGCTGGTACCGGCGGCCATGGCGGCCACCGCGACGTTCTCCAGCACGTTCATCGAGCCGAACGGCTTCATCAGCTGGAAGGTGCGTGACATGCCGGCGTGCGCCACCCGGTGCGGTGCGAACCCGGTGATGTCCTTGCCGTCCAGGACCACGGTCCCGGCATCGGGCGAGATGGCCCCGGCGACCACGTTGAACAGCGTGGTCTTGCCGGCGCCGTTGGGACCGATGATGCCCTGGATGGTGCCCTCATCGACCTCGAAGGACACGTCGTCGACGGCCTTGAGGCCGCGGAACGAACGGCTCACGCCGCGCACCTGGAGGAGTGTCATCGGCGTCGTCGCCACCTCTCGCGCAGGGCCCCGTACACGCCTTGCGGCAGCACCAGGACGATGACGATGAGCAGGACGGCGTAGACGACGACGTCCAGACCCGCTCTGCCCTGGAGGAATTCGAGCGCTTCGGGCGGGTTCCGCAGCAGGGTGGCGGTGACGTCGTTGAGCGGTCCGAGGACCGCCGCTCCGATCACCGGACCCCAGATGGTGCCGACGCCGCCGATCACCGCCGGCAGGATCGCCTGGATGGAGACGCTCGACCCGAACGCGACGTCCGGGTCGACGAAGAAGTAGTACTGGACGTAGAAGGTGCCCGCGACCGACGTGATCGCGGCCGAGAGCGCCATGGCGGTCACCTTGGTGCGCATCACGGGGATGCCGACGGCGGCGGCAGCCTCCTCGTCGTCCCGCACCGCGACGGTGAACCGGCCGGTGCGAGAACGCAGGAACAGGATGCTGACGGCGATCGAGGCCACCGTGAGGCCCAGGGCGATCCAGAAGTACGAGGGCGCACCGGGCTCGAACTGCATGAAGGCCAGCGAGCTCGCGGGCCGGATGGGGACGTTGTAGCCCACCGCCCTGTTGACCAGGTCGCTGTTGATCGCGATCAGGCGCAGCATCTCCGCGAACGCGAACGTCGACAGGGCGAAGTAGGCACCCTTGAGCTTGTAGCGCAGGGCCAGGAAGCCGATCAGGGCTGCGAACAGAGCGGCCCCCACCGCACCGGCCGCCATGCCGACCCAGGGCGAGACGCCCTTCTCGACCAGCAGCCACACGCTCACGTACGCACCGATGCCGAAGTAGGCGGCGTGGCCGAAGCTGAACAGGCCGCCGAAGCCGCTCATCACGTTCCAGCCCACCGCCATGATCGCGAAGACCAGGACCCGGACCGCGACGGCCTGCGAGGCCGGCGGCAGCAGGAACGGCAGCGGGATCAGCACGATCGTCAGGACGAGCAGCACCAGCAGGTGCCGGTTCCGGGCGGGCCGAGGCAGCCCGACGGGTCCGGCGGTCTCGGGGGGCGCGGTGAGGGTCATGACGACGGCCTGCCGAACAGTCCCTGGGGCCGCAGGAACAGCACGAGCACGAAGACGACGAAGACCGACAGCAGCGGGCTCTGGCCGGGCAGGTAGAGCGCACCGAGCTGCTCGGTCAGCCCGATCAGCAGTCCGCCCACGAGCGCCCCGAGCACGTTGCCCATGCCGCCGAGGACCACGACGACGAAGGCGATGATGTTGAACAGCTCGCCGGTCGTCGGCTCGATCGTCACCAGCGGAGCGACCAGCACGCCGGCCGCGCCGGCGCACGCGGTGCCGATCGCGAAGACGGCCATGTAGATGCGGCGGGTGTCGATCCCCACGTGCTGGGCGCCCGAGTCGTTGGCGGCCACGGCGCGGATCGCCGTGCCGAGCCGGGTGCGCTGGAGCAGGACGTAGAGCAGCGCGGCCAGCACGAGCGCCACACCGAAGGCGAGCAGGCGGGACAAGCTGGTCACGGCGCCGAGGATGCGCACGCCGGTGTCGCCGGGCAGGGACACCGAGCGCGGGTTGGGGCCGAAGAACAGCAGCAGCAGGTTGTCGATCAGCAGCGACAGGCCGAGGGTGATGAGCAGCTGGTTCTCCAGCGGCTTGCCCATCGCGCCGGCCAGGATGCCGCGCTGGACGGCGGCACCGAGCAGGAACATCACCGGGACGGCGACCACCAGGGCGAGCAGCGGGTGCACGCCGAGCCGGTCGACCATCACGACCGTGATGTAGAGGGCGACGGCCAGGAACGCGCCGTGGGCGAAGTTGACGATGTCGAGCACGCCGAAGATCAGCGTCAGCCCCATCGCCACGAGCCCGTACACACCGCCGATGAGCAGGCCGACGACGACGGCCTGCGTGACGACGGTGCCGCTGCCCGAGCGCCAGTAGGCCAGCGCGAGGGCCGCGACCGTGAGCGCCACCACGATGGCGATGCGCGTCCACGTGCTGCGGGAGGTCAATGGGTTGGACCTGGCCCGCGGACCCGCGACGACCGCGTCGTCGCCCGGGGTCTCGCCCGGGACGGCCTGAGCCGTCCCGGGCGGACCCTTGCTCAGTGAGCCGTCCGACATCACTGGCCCGGGGTCGCCGGGAACCTCGGCTCGGCCTCGGCGAAGTCCTCCGGGTAGACTTGGACCACCGCGCCGTCCTGCACCTGCATCAGGATCGGTGCGGCGCCCTCGTTCTCACCTGTGTCGCTGAACGTGATGTTGCCGCTCTGGGCGATCAGTGAGGGGAGGTCGGTCTCGGCGATGGCCTCGCGCAGGTCGGCCGGGTCGGCGCTACCCGCGCGCTCGAGTGCGTCGGCGATCACGCGGACCGCGTCGTAGGCGAGGACCGCGCCGGTGCGGATCTCGTCGTCGTAGGTCTCCTGGTACAGCTCCATCAGGGCCTGGGTGTCCGGGTTCGTGGTGTCCAGGTGGTAGTTGGCGTCGAAGTAGCCCTCGGCGGCCGCACCCACCTCGGCGGGGAACTGCGGGAGGTCGTAGGCGCCGTTGGCCACGCCCCAGACGGCGTCGAGGTCGGGCTTGACGGTGTTCACCGCGTTCGCCACCAGCACGCCGTCGCGGTAGTAGCCCGCGACCATCAGCACGTCGGCGCCGGCCGCTTGGACCGCGGTGATCTGGGTGGTGAAGTCGGAGACGCTCGCGGCGTCGTAGCTGACCGCGGACACCACCTCCATCCCGAGCTCGTCGGCCTTGGCGGTGAAGGTGTCCTTGATGGCGGAGCCGAACGGCCCCTGCTCGTGCAGGATCGCGACCTTGGGCGCGTCACCGCCGGCGGCCTCGCTGACCTCGGAGAGGAACTGCGCACCGCCCTCGCCGAGCACGGTGCCGCTCGGCTGCAGGCGGAAGGTGTACTGGTAGCCCTGCGACAGGATCGCGTCGGCGCTCGAGACGTCGATGACGAACGGCACCTGGTTGCGCTCGGCCACCGCAGCCACGTTCTGGCTCACCGCGCTCTGGTAGGTGCCCACCAGGGCGACAGCACCCTCCTGGATCAGGCGCTGCGCCTCGCTCTGCCCCACCTCGGGGGCGCCCTGGGTGTCGGCGCTGGAGAGCTCGAGCTGCGCACCGCCGAGCGACTCGATGCCGCCGGCCTCGTTGATGGCGTCGACGGCGAGCTGGGCGCCGTTGTCCATCTGCTGACCGTCGGCGGCCGCGCCGCCGCTGAGCGGGTGCAGCGCACCGATGACGATCGTCTCGGGGTTCGCGGCGTCACCGCCGCTCTCGGACTCGACGGCTCCGGGCGGGGCCGACCCACCGCACGCCGCGAGAGCCAGGGGCAGGGCCACGGCGAGCGCCGTGAGCAGGGACCTCTTCATCGAACTCTCCCAGGGTGGTCGAACGCGTTCCTCTGCACGGAACGTCTGTGTGGCTCTCGACTGTGACGCGAGAAACGCCGAAGGTCAAGGGGTCGACAGCGAACTCGTGCCTGAACTAGTTTCGCGATACGGGTCAGCGGCGATGCTGATCGCACCAGCCTTCCGCACACGTTCCGCTGAACGGAACGTCAGACGGTTCAGGAGACCGACAATGACGACGACGGCACGGACGGCGACGGCGAACGGCACCGAGGCGGCCGGTCGCGTGGCCGACGTGCTGCTCGCCTTCCTCGACGGCCCGACGGTGCACGGCGTCACCGCCCTGGCACGCGAGCTCGACCTGTCCAAGGCCGTGGTGCACCGGATCCTGCGCACGCTGGTCGAGCGGGGGCTGGTGGTGCCGGTCGACCCGGGGAGCGGCTACCGCCTCGGGCCGGCAGCCGGGGCGCTGGGTGCCCGCGCGTTGCGCGAGTCGGACCTGCGGACCGTCGCCCTCCCGGTGCTGCGCCGGTTGCAGGCGGCGACGGGCGAGACGACGACCGTCTCGGCCCTGGTGCCCGGGGCCCGCGTCTATCTCGACCAGGTGGTCGGCAGGAGCGAGATCTCGATGACCGTGGAGGTCGGTCGCAGGTTCCCGCTGCACGCCGGCAGCTCCAGCACGGCCATCCTGGCGTTCCTGCCGGACGCCGCCCGCGAGGCCGTGGTCGACGGTCGGCTGGAGCGGCTCACCGACCTGACAGTCGCCGATCCGGAGGCGCTGCGGGCTCGCCTGGCCGAGGTGCGCCGCGACGGCCACGCCCACTCCGACGGCGAGCGACAGCGCGGTGCCGGGTCGGTGGCGGCGCCGGTCTTCGGGGTCGACGGCGCGGTGGTCGGCGCGATCTCCGTCTGCGGACCGGTCGACCGGGTCGACGACGCCGCCCGTGCACGCTTCGTCCCGCTGCTGCTCGAGGCCGCGGACGACATCTCCGGGACGCTGGGCTGGCGCGGCGGCCAGCCGGGAGCGGGGGGCCCGCGGTGACCGGGCTGGACCGCCTGGTCGCGTGGGCGCTCGGCCCGGACGTCCTGCGGCCGCAGGACGTGCCGCACGCAGTCACCCTGGTCACGGACACCCTCGCCGCCGCGATCGGGGCGTCCGTCGAGGCGGAGGTCGCCGGGATCGCCCGGTCGGCAACGGTTCTCGGTGGTTCACCGAGCGGCACCGGACCGAGCACGGTCTGGGCCACGGGGGCCGGTACCGGCCCGGCCACGGCGGCGTTCCTCAACGGCACAGCCGGCGTCCGGCTCGAGCTCGACGAGGGCAACCAGCACGCTGCCAACCACCCCTGTGCCCACACGTTCCCCGCGCTGCTGGCCGTTGCGGAGGAGCTCGGGTCCAGCGGGACCGAGCTGCTCCTGGCGGTCGCCGCGGCCTACGAGGTGGCGGTCCGGGTCGGCAGCGCCGTGCGGCTGCGCCGCAGTGTCCACCCGTTCGGCACCGCGATGGTCTGCGGGGCGGCGGCGGGCGTCGCCCGGCTGCGAGGTCTCGACCAGGAGACGGCGGTCCGGTCGGTGCTGATCGCTGCTGCGCTGGTCCCGGCCTCGACGCAACGCGCCGCGAACACCGGTGCCACGGTGCGCAACGCGATCACCGGGCTGACCGCCCAGGCGGGGGTGCTGGCCGTCGAGCTGGCCCGCACCGGCACGACCGCCGACCCGCTGGCGCTGGAGACGGTGCTCGGCGAGGTGCTGGGCGAGTCCTTCGACCCTGGCCGGCTCGACGAGGGTCTTGGAGAGCTGCGGTACCTCACGACGGGCTACCTCAAGCTGCACGCCTGCAGCCGGTGGAACCACAGCCCGATCGAGGCCACCGAGATGCTGCTGGCCGAGCACGGCTTCACGGAGTCGGAGGTCTCGTCGGTCGAGGTGGCGACCTACGACCCTGCGACCCGCCTGGACGGCACCGACGCTGCGACGGGGTTCGCCGGCAAGCACTCCATCCCCTACTCGGTCGCGGCTCGGATCGTTCTGCGTGACAACGGGATCGATGCGTACACAGATGCCGCCGCCCAGGACCCTCAGCTGCGCTCGGTGATGCAGCGTGTGCGGGTGGTCGAGGACCCCGCGCTCACCGCCCTGGCGCCCCGGGTGCGGGCGGCGCGGGTGAGCGTGGACCTGCTCGACGGACGACGCCTCACCGCGACCGAGGAGCACGCCGCCGGCGGACCGGAGCGCCCGTACCCGCGCGAGGTCGTGGACGCCAAGCACGCCGCCCTGCTGCAGCGCGTGCTGGCGGAGACCGGGGCGCAGGCCGTCCTGGCATGGTGCGCCGGGCTGCCGGACGCGATCGACGTCCGCGGGCTCGCGGCCGCTCTGGCGGACCGCCGATGACCGCGCGTGCGTCCGGTGCCGAGCACGTGCTGGGTGCTGCTGTCGCGGCGACGCGCTGGGAGGACGCGCCGACTGCGGTCCGCGACCGGGTGGTGGACCTGGTGGCCGACACCGTCGCCGTGGCGGCTCTCGGGAGCGGGCGGTCCGAGCTGCGCGCACTGGTCGACGGCTACGCCACGACGCCGGAGGGGACCGCAGCGGTCCCGGGCTCGCCGCGGGGCTGGCCGGCCTCGACCGCCGCCTTCCTCACCGGGTGCGCCGTGGCCGCCGACCAGCTGCAGGACGGGCACCGCCTCGCGCGCGGTCATCCGGCCTCGCACGTGGCCACCGCGGTACTGGCCATCGCCCAGGAGGTGGGATCGACCGGTCCCGAGGTGCTCTCGGCGGTGCTGGCCGGCTACGAGGCCGGCGCCCGGGTGGGGCGCGCGATGCAGGGGACACCGATCGGCGTCCACGACATCGGCACCTGGGGTGAGCTGGCCGCCGCTGCAGGCGTCGCGCGCCTGCTGGCACCCCGGGACGCCGGCGCGGCCACCCGGGCGATCGGGCTCGCGGGGGCGGCCGTGCTGCTCACCGACGCCGGCTCGGTCTTCGGTGGCACCACCGGGGGTCACGCCTTCCTCGGGCTGTCCGTCCAGGCAGGGGTCGAGCTGGCCAGGTCGGCCGTCGCCGGACTGGCACCGCTGCCGGGGGCCCTGGACCGGCACCTCGCCGCGGTCGCCGCCGCCGACTGGACGCCGGGCGCCCTGGTCGAGGGCGTGGACGTGACGGGCTGGACCCGGTGGGACGTGCTCGGGGGGTACGTGAAGGCGCACCCGACGTGCGCCCACCTGCACGGCGTCAACGACGCCGTCGCCGACCTGGTCGCGGGTGGGCTGTCGGCCGACGACGTCGCAGCCGTCGAGGTCCGCTGCACCCGCTCGGCGGCGGCGTTCGACCAGCCGGCGGACAGCGAGCTGCAGGCGCGGTTCAGCGTCCCCACGTCGGTCGCGGTCGCCCTGGTCACTGGCCGGCTCGACGAGACGACCATCACCGACGAGGGGGTCCGGCGCCCGGACGTCGTGGACCTGGCCCGTCGGGTCCGGGTGGTGGTCGACCCGGCGCTCGAGCTGCGCACGTCCGAGGGCCGTCCGGCCGAGGTCGTCGTCACCCTCGGCAACGGCTCCACGCTCTCGACCGGCGCGCGGCGCCCCCGGGGCGACGGCGACCGGGCCTTCGACCGGGGCCAGCTGCGCGAGAAAGCATCTCGCCTCCTGCGCCACCGGTTCGCAGCAGCCGGTCGGGATGTGCTGGACGCGGTGCACGCACTCGCCGAGGGCGGAACCGCGGCGGACCTGGCCGACGCGCTCCGCTCTGCCGCGCGGGAGCACCCGTGATCGTCACCCGGGAGGACGGCGCCCTGCGGCTCGTCGACCAGGTCGAGCACGGGCGCGTGGCGGGGGTGCTCGCCGCCGCCTGGGGGAACGCCTCCATCGCCCGGCCTGCACCGTTCGAGCCCGTGCTGCTCGCGGCGACGCACCACGACGAGGGCTGGCGAAGCCGCGACGCCCGGCTGCTGTTCGACGACGAGCGCGGGCGACCGCTCCACTTCGTCGACGTCGACGCGGCCGAGCACGTGCGGCTCTACCGCGACGGGGTGCGGACGGTGACGACCGCGGACGCCTACGCGGGCCTGCTCGTCGGGATGCACTGGACCGGCCTGTACCGGGGACGGTGGCAGCGGCCCGGTGGCGCGCCCAGGGTCGGGCGTACCGAGCAGGACCGCGAGCTGCAGGACCGCGTCGTGCGCACCGAGCAGCGGCGCTGGGTCGACGCGCGGGACCAGGCCTGGGACCAGCAGGAGCCGCGCAGCGCCTTCGAGACCAGGCTGTGGCACAACTACGACCTGCTCCAGCTGTGGGACCTGCTCTCGCTGCACCTGGTCGTCACGCCGCGGCTGCCGCCCGAGGTGCACGGACCGCCGGTGCCCTGGGGACCACAGGTGCGCTCGGTCGACCACGAGGCCGGTGACGTCCTGCTCCCTGCCGTCGGCGCGCGTCCGGGCGGGGACCCGCTGCGGGTCACGGCGTCCGTGCGCACAGCGGGCGAGCTGCGGCTGGACCCGTTCCCGTTCGCCGCACCACTGGGGGTCGAGATGGAGCACGTCATGCTGCCCGATCGTGGGTGCAGCCAGGCCGAGACGAGGTCGCGGTTCCGGCGGGCACCGCGCGAGACCCGCAGCTGGCGCCTGGTCCCCGCGACGGTGACTCCGTGACCCGCCCGCCGGACGAGGTGCTGCAGCGGGCCCAGGCCTTCGTCCGCGAGGAAGCGGGTTTCGCCCAGGTGGTCACCCTGGACCGGCACGGCTACCCGGTCGGACGCAGCGCCACGGCCATTCTGCGACCGGACTGGTCGGTGGCCCTGGTGCACCGCCGGTCCCACGCACGGCTGGCCCAGGTGCGTCGCGACCCCCGGGTGCTCGTCACCTGGGTGGGCTCGCCCGCTCCCGGTGCCAGCAACGAGAACCCGCACGTCTTCGACGTCGGCCACCTCCCGGCGCGGGTGGTGCTCGTGCGCGGCACGGCCGTGCTCGCCGACGACGCGTGGACCGAGGAGGTCTACCGGCGTGCGCTCGAGGAGCAGCGCGCGGCCGGTCACACCAAGGCCCCCGTCCGCGACGCCGCGCAGGTGCGGGCCGACCTCGTCGGCCTGCACGTCACCCCGTACCGGGTGCGGCTCGAGGGCTTCGGCGAGGGCGCCGAGTCATCGGACTGGGTCCAGGGTCCTTCCCTGTCGTCAGGACCGCAGCAGGACAACAACTCCAATGGAGGAGACCGATGAGCATCAAGACCATCCTCGGCTACGAGATCGTCCCGGGCGTCAGTCCCGAGGCGTACGAGCGCTGGCTGTTCGACGTGCACGCGCCAGATCTGCTCGCCAACCCGCACCTCGACCGGATCGTCTTCAACAAGGTGCTGCGCCCGGTGCGGCAGGCGTCCGGCGGGTCGGCCGACGTCCCGGAGGGCCTGACCTTCTACCGGATCGCGGAGATGCACTACGCCGACGAGGACGCCTACCAGCGCTACCTCGCCTGGTTCGAGCAGAACCCCCTCCCCGCCGAGCGCGGGCCGGCCGGACGCACCGACTTCAAGTTCTACCTCGTCACCGAGAGCACCGAGGTGACCCGCTGACTGCGGACCTGGCCGCCGCTGCCGCGGGCCTGAGGGAGCTGGCGGCCAGGTTGCCGGACCCGGACCTCATCGCCTGGGCCGCCGGCCTGTCTCGTTCCGGAGGCCGGTTCCCGCTGCTGGGCAGCGGTTCGCGGGCCGAGGCCTACCCCGCGCTGCTCTGGAGCGGCACCCGGCTGCACCGCACGGCCCTCCCGCCGGAGGCCGGACTGATGCTGCTCGCCCACGTGACGGCCGACGCCGGCGCGCAGGTCGACCTGCCCGTCCCGGGCGACCCGAGGCTCGAGGCGGCCGTCGGTGCCGGCCTCCGGGTGCTGGCACGACTGCCTGCCTCCCGGGACGACGCCCCGGCCTCCGCAGGGCTCGAGGTGCTGGCCGCCGCTGCGACCGCGGCCGTGGCCTTCGGCGCCGACGACGACCTGGACGCGGTGCTCGACCTCGCGGGCACGCTCGCGGTCGTGGGCCCGGCCGCGCCCGTGACCGCCGGTGCCGACGTCCGGGCCGGCCACGCCCTGGCGGTGGGGTGGCTCGCGGTCCGGCTCCTGACCGACGGCCTGGTCGCCCCCGTGGCCGCTGCCCGCGCGACGGCGTGGACCGTGATGGCCGCGGAGCCCTCCTGGTCGGGGTCGTGGTCGTGAACGGCCCGTCGCTGCTCGTCAACGTGGCGCGCCCGGCCGCCGAGGGCGACCCGCTCGACGTGGTCTGCGCTGTGCTGTCCGCCGGTGCCGACGGGGTCGGGTTCGCCGACAGCCCGCGCCTGTTCGGCGACCCGTGGCTCGAGGCCGGTCGCGCGCTGGCGACGACGTCCGCTGCGCTCGCCGGGCCATGCACGGTCGCCCTCGGCCTGCGGCACCCGGCATCGGTCGCGTCCGCGGTCCGCACGCTGGAGCGGCACCACCCCGGCCGGGCGTTCGTCGTCGTCGGACGCGGGGAGAGCTCGGTGCGCAACGAGGGTCTGGCCGTCCCGTCCACGACCGAGCACCGCGAGGCCCTGGACCTCCTCGCCGAGCAGCTGCAGGTCGACGGAGATCGGGTCGCACCAGGGCGCGTGCTCGGGGCCGCCTCCGGTCCTCGGTCGCTGACAGCGACGGCGGCCTCGCTCGGCGGTGTGCTGGTCGACGTCGGCGTGCACCCCAAGGTCGTGCGGCGCGCGGTCGAGGTCGCCCGCGAGGCGTCGCCGGGCTGTCGGGTGTGGCTGTTCCTGCGTGCCGTGGTGACGCGGTCGGACGCGGAATCAGCCCGTTCGGCAGCACCTCTCGTGGGGTCCTGCGCCACGCGGATGGTGGCTGCCCCCTCCTGGTACGGGCTCGACGAGGCTGCGCTCGCGGCCGCGCGCCAGGTCGCCGCCGGGCACGACTACGCGCGGCACGGCACCATCACCGCCCGTAACGACCCCGACCAGGACGACGAGGCGACGGCCGCTGTCCGAGGCCGCTGGGTCCTCGCCGGTGACGCCACGCAGGTGGCGAGCGGCGCCCGGGCCCTGGCGGGGGCCGGGATCGACGGCCTCGTCGTCGCCGGCGCGATGGCCGGTGTGCTCGAACGACTGGACGAGCTCGTGCCAGCTCTGCGACAAGGAATCTCGGACCCAGGAGGTCGACCGTGACGACAGCCGGCAGTGCGACCGACCACACCCCCGTCGGTGAGACGCTTGGTGCCTTCGCCGCGTCCGCCCGGCTCGACCACGCCCCTGTCGAGGTGCAGGCGTTCGCCCGGCTGCTCCTGCTCGACACCCTCGGTGCGCTGCTGGGCGGGCTGCGCTACGCCCCGGTCCGTCGGCTCGGGCGCTCGCTCGGGCTGGCGACCGAGGGACCTGCGCCGTTCGGCTTCCTGCTGACGCTCGGCACGGCCGCGACCTGGCTGGACGCCGACTCCGGGGGCTCGTTCCACCCGCAGGGCCACCGGTTGCCGCCCGTCCCCACCGCGCACCCGTGCCCGCACGTGCTCCCGGTCCTGCTGCGCGCTGCGGCGGCGGACGGGGTGGAGGACCACCGGCTGCTCGAGATCTTCGTCGTCGCCGACGAGGTCGGCATGCGCGCCGGGACGGCGACGTCGCTGCGACCTGGGCTGCACCCGCACGGGGTGCACGGCCCCGGAGCGGCCGCCGTGGCCGCGGGGATGCTGCGCGGCGCCCCGGCGTCCGAGCTGGGTGCGGCCTGGTTGCTTGGGTCGTCCCTGCCGCTGGCCGCCACCCTCGACGTGCCGGTGCGGGGCGGCACCGTCCGGAACGCCTGGACGGGTCTTGGCTCCTGGTACGGCGCTGCCGCCGATCTGCGCGCGGCCGCCGGCGAGAACGGCGACGAGGCGCTCTGGTCGGCCCTGTTCGAGGGCGCGGTCTGCACCGACCTGTCCCCGGAAGAGCTGCTCGGCGACCTCGGCTCCCGCTGGCAGCTCGCTGCCAGCTACCTCAAGCCCTACGCGTGCGCCCGCTGGGTGCACCCGGCCCTGGACGCGGTGACCGCGGCACTGGCCACGGCCGGCCTGCGTCCCGGCGACCCCGAGGCGGCGACGATCCTGGGCGTCGAGGTCGACACCTTCGCCTTCGCGGCCTCGCTGCAGGAGACCCAGCCGGGGTCCGACCTGCACGCCCGCTTCTCGGTACCCGCGTGCTTAGCCGCCCTGCTGCTGGACGGCGACCTGCACGCCGGCTCGTTCCTCGACGACGCGCTGCACCGGCCGGCCCTGCGCGAGCTGGCCGGACGCGTGGTGCTGCGCGAGGACCCCGCGGCGTCGGCGGCGCTGCCCCGCGAGCGCCTCGCCGCGGTCGCGGTGCACCTCGCCGACGGTCGGACGCTGCGGGCCGAGGTGCGCGGCGCCCGGGGCAACCCCGACGTCGCGCTCGGGCGCGAGGAGGTCCTCACCAAGCTGCGACGCAACACCGGCGACCTGGTCCCCGCCGCCCTGCTCGACGACCTCGAGGCCTCGGTCCTGGACGGAGCGGGCAACGGCTCCGCGCTCGCCGCCGTGACCCGGGCCGCCGTCCGCGCGGTCGCCGGGTCCTGAGCGGTCGATCTGCTAGTCCAACAGGTCGCGGTGCGCGCGCACCCCAGGCGATCTCTTCGGCCCTCCGCACCAGCTCTCCGTCCTCGACCCAGGTCCGCTGCGGCTCCTGCACCTGCTCGGCAAGGTGTCGGACGAGGTCGTCGGTGGCCTGCATCCGCGCGGTGACGGCGTCGACGACGTCGAAGTCGGGCAGGGGGCCGTAGGCCTCGAGGAACACCCGGACGCGGTGCCGACGGTCTGGCACCTCGGCGAAGTGGTGCCACCGGAGCGCGAGCTTGTCCGAACGCAACGGCGCGAACCACTGGAGGACGTACGCGACGTCATCCAGGCGCGGCGCGGGGTGGAGGTAGTCCCAGTCGATCAGCCCGACAGCCTCCTGGTCGCGCCACACGACGTGCCAGGGTCCCGGGTCGCCGATCGCGTTCTGTGCCGATGGTGAAGGCTATACCTATCGCTTGAAGACCATAGTTTTCACATGACAGGGTGCGGCGATGGACCTGAGCAACCCTGCGAACGCGCTGGTGCCCACCCTGGACGCTGCCGTCGCGAGCGTCCTGGTCGGGACCACCCTGCCTCTCACGGGGCGCGAGGTCACGCGCCTGTCGCGCTCCGGGAGCCAGCCCGGTATCCAGAACGTCCTGACCCGGATGGAACGCGCAGGTCTCGTCGATGTCGTGGAGGCGGGTCCCGCTCGCCTCTACACGCTCAACCGCGAGCACGTCGCCGCGGCCGCAGCCATGGCCCTCTTCGGGTGCTTGGCCAACCAGGTGTTGATCGCGGGGGTCTTGTGGGTGCCGTAGTTGTCGCAGACCAGGTGCACGTCCAGGTGGTCGGGAACCTGGGAGTCGATCTTGATCAGGAACTTCTTGAACTCGACCGCGCGGTGGCGTCGGTGGATCGAGGAGATCACGGTGCCGTCGGCGATGTTGAACGCCGCGAACAGATTGGTGACGCCGTGGCGGACGTAGTCGTGGGTGCGCCGTTCGGGCATGCCGGGCATCATCGGCAGCACCGGGGAGCCTCTGGCCAGGGCTTGGACCTGGCTCTTCTCGTCCACGCACAGCACGACCGCGCTCTTGGGCGGGTCGGCGTAGAGGCCGACGACGTCGAAGACCTTGTCCACGAACAGTGGGTCCTTGGACAGCTTGCACGTGTCGACCCGGTGCGGCTTGAGGTCGAACGCCTTCCAGATCCGCCCGATGGTGGTCTTGGACAGCCCGGACTTGGCGGCCATCGACGCCCGCGACCAGTGCGTCGCGTTGGTCGGGGTCACCTCCAACGTCGCGACCACCACGGCCTCGACCTGCTCGGCACTGATCGAAGGCGGCCGGCCCGGGCGGGGCTCGTCGACTAGTCCGTCCAGGCGGTCCGCCACGAACCTCGCCCGCCACTTGCCGACCGTCGCCGCCGCGCAGTTCAACTGTGCCGCAACCCTCTTGTTGTCCATGCCCTCGGCGCAGGCCAGCACGATCCTCGACCGCAGTGCCAGCGACTGCGCGGACTTGGCCCGGCACGACCACATCACGAGCTGCGCACGCTCGTCATCGCTCAGCACCAACGGGGACTTGGGTCGTCCGGTTCTCGCCACATCACCAGTCTACAACTTATGCGGCGGATTACCGGCGCGACACACTAGCTGACGGCCCTGTCGGTGTGCAGCCAGTCGTGGGTAGCGATGATGCGCTCGGTGCGCTCTGACAGCTCCAAGGGTGGGCCCCCGTCGTCGGACCGGTTGCAAACCTCCTCGAGCGCGATCCGCTCTGCAGCGTGGGCGTGCCCCTCGGCAGCGGTGACGGCGGCAAGGTCCAGGCGCGGTATCTCCTCGGACGGGGCGGCCAGCGCGGCCAACTCAGCCGCGGCCCGGGCCCGGGCCAGGTCCCCATCCCGCAGGGCGCTGGTGGTGACCAGGTGCGCGACGTCGACGACGGCACACAGCAGGTGCTGGTCCAGGCGGTCGCCTTGGGCCATCCAGGACCAACCGCCGGTGCGCAGCTGGTCGCACGGCTTGCCGGTGACCAGCATCAGGGCCCGGCGCAGGTCCTGGAGGCCGGCGGCCCCGCCGGTCTGCCCACGCAGGCGGAGCCGGCGGAACAGGTCGGCGTCGACCAGCACGTCCTGGACCTGGTAGACCCCGACGCCCCGCGCCTTGGCCGCGGCGGACTTGTCGGCATCGGGCAGGTGCTTGGTCCCGGTCCGTGGGTTGACCCCCAGCCAGTCCCGGACGATCTTGACGTCGTTGCGGGCACGGGCAGGGGCGATGCCGAACGCGTCGGCCAGCTCGGCCGGGGTCGCCCCGTGCGGCCGGGTCGCCAGGTAGGCGAGCATCTCGGTGTAGTACGGCTTGCGCTTGGTGACGGCCTGGCCGCGGGTGCGGGCGGTCACCGGGCCCAGCAGCGTCAGCCGCGGCAGCTCGCACGTCGGGGAGAACCACGCCTGCAGGTCCGCGTCCAGGCTCGGGTCGGCGCCTTGCACCGCGGCCCGCACCCGGACGGGGACCGGCGGGGCGAGCGCGGCCAGGTCCTGCGCGGTGGTGGCGCACACGCGCAGGTACTGCTCGTCGGAGCCGTCCAGCAGTGACTCGGCGGGCTCCTCGAGCTCGCCGGCCGGCGTCTGCCGGGGCAGCGTGTGCTCGCGACGCAGGGCGCCGGTTTCGTCCGCCCATGTCCTCCACCCTTCGGCCTGGTCCTGGCAGGGCACCTCGGTGTCGCGCAGGTTTTCGCTGTGGGCGAGCATCGCGGCGCACCCGCGGGCCTCGTCCTGGGTCAGGCCGACCACGACCAGGTCCAGCCCGGCGTGGGGCAAGCTCACCCGCCCCTCGGCGCTGACGTCCAGCACCACACCGGGGTGGTCCTGGTGCACCCCGGCCAGCACGACCGAGGTACCCGTACGTCCGGCGTGCTCGGCCGCGACGCTCACAAGCTCGGCCCACGCCGGGCCGCTCGCCGCGTGCGCGTCGACGAGGACCAGACGACTTCCCCAGGCATCATCTCCGCGCTGGGCTGCCCGGGCGGTTGCCACATCGGCGCCGTGGGCGCGTGCCCGGCCGATGGTCGACCTGGCGTCGGCTAGGGCGTCCGCGGGAACCTTCGACCCCGGTTGCGGGTGGTACCGGACCCGGTCGGGGCTCATCGGCGCACACTCCTGCGCCAAGCCGATGCAGTCCACGACCACCTCACGCGACCACGGGTTGGACGCCAGCTCTGCCACCAGGTACCGGGCAAGGTCCTGACCCCGCGCCCGGTCGCCGGCGATGCTGACCGCCCCCATCTGCTCGAAGTTCAGCAGCCACGTCGGCCCGTCCGGGCCTGCGCCGATGGTCGCCAGCAACGGGTAGGGCGCGGGCTGGTCCTGCGACAGGGGGCCGATCTCGTCGGCGTCGACCATCGCCACGCAGGTCCAGTGCACCCGGTCGTCGGTGCCTTCCCACGGGCTCGGCAGGTCGCACGGCTCGCCCAGGTGCAGAACCAGCTGGGTGTGGGACAGCTCCAGCGCCGCCAGCACCGGCATCGCGAGCCCCGCCTGCGCGCGCGCAGCCGCCATCCGCCGCAGCACCGCGTCGACCTGGTCGATGGTCAGGGCCCAGGCGCCGCCCGAGACCACCACCGTGCGCTCCACCGGCGCCAGGGCCTTGGCCGGAAGGGCGATCATCCGGCCCGGCCGCCGGGACCTGGACTGTGCACGTCGGCGCTGGTGCAGGAGCAGAAACATCGACCCGGCCAGCACCACTCCAGCGCCGGTCAGCCCGGGCAACATCCACGGGGCAGCGTGCGCCTCATCCCCCTGGCCGAGGTCTATGTCCTCCGCCGAGGCCACCTCGCCCGCAGACGCGGGCTGCTCCTTGCCCGCCGCTGCGCCAGCGCCGGTGTTCGCGTCTGACTGTGCCTGGTCCGGGATCGACGGTGCAGCCGTGGCCACCGGCGGCGCGGCCGCCTCGGGTGCTTTTGGGACAGGTGCTGACACAGCCGGCGCCCCGGGCAGCGGGATGACCCACCCGGGCCTGATGAGGTCGGGGTCTTCGAGCGTGACGCCCCCGGGTTGCACGGTCGACGCCGCGGCCTGGGCGAGCTCGTCGTAGCGGGCACCGTCGCCCAGCTTGTCCTGCGCTATGCCCCACAGGGTCTGACCAGGCTCCACCACGTGCACCACTGAAGCGTCCGGCGTGCCCTGCCGCGGCGACGCGGCATCGTCCGACGCCGTGGGGGGTTGCTCCTTCGAGGCGGCAGCCGGCGCCAGCGCCGCATGAGACTCTCGCCCCACAGCGGCAAGTGGACCGCGTCAGCGGGCATCTGCAGCCTCCACCCGGGGCGGATCAGGTCCGGGTCGTCCAGGGCTGCGCCGTCAGGCTGGGTCAGGCCCGCGTTCATCTCCTGGATCTGAGCCCACCGGGTGCCCTCGCCCAGGTGCTTCTCGGCGATGTCCCACAGGTTGTCGTGATACCCCGCCGCCGGGGGCGCGACCACGTACTCGCGCAGAGCGGACCCGGGTGCGCTGGCGTGCGCCGTTGTTGAGGAGCTGTCTGTGCTGGAAGGGGCTGGCAGGGTCTGCCCGGCCGCCGAGACAGGTGCTGGTTTGGTGTTAGGCCGGAAGGTCAGCTGCTGGTGCGAGCTGATCGTGGAGATGTCCGGCACCGCGGCTGCTGCTGACCCGGCGGCCAGCGGCCCGGCCGCGCCGACCAGCAGCAGGGCGGTGACGAGCTTGCGGGCGGTGTCCTGGTTCGCCCCGCCGAACGGGACGCTCCAGGCCGGCCTGCCGCGGCGCGCGGTCGCGTTGACCAGCTCGACAACGAAGCAGAGGACGAAGTGCGCCCACGCCAGCCACGCGATCACCGTCAGGGTGGCCACGACGGCTTGGCTGGAGATCGGCTGGGTGACCCAGCCGGTCGCGTCCTGGGCGTCGGGGACCTGCGACGGCAGCGGCCAGCCCACCAGGACTGTCAAGGCGGCAGGCAGCCCCGCGACTGCGAGCAGGGTCGCCAGCGCGGCCGCGCCCTGGGCGGCGCGGTCTCCCGCGGTCATGGTCGCTCCGATTCGTTGAGGACGTCCCCCACCAGGCGGGGACGTGGCCCGGCCGGTGCGGGTGCGGGTGCGGGTGCGGGTGCGGGTCATGGTGCGTGGACTTCCTGCCTCTCTCCCAATGCTGGGCGGGCGTCTGCGTCGGCCCGGACCACCCGTGGTCCCACACCCGCGGCGCCCAGCAGCACCGGGGTGTAGGTGATGCTCACCTCGACGTGGACGGCCCCGCCCGGGCCGGTGCTGGCCGTGCAGGTCGCGTCCGGGCGGTAGCGGGCGACCCAGGTGCACGCCGCGGCCTGGGCGGCTCCCGGTGCCACGGCCAGCACGCCGCCGCCGTTGCGGTAGCCCCCGCGGTCCAGCTGGTCGACCGCGGTGCGGGCGGCTTGGGAGGCCAGCCCGATCGCTTCCTGGCGGGCGGTGATGGCGCGGCCACCGTCGACGACCAGCCCGACCGCCAGCATCGTGACCGGGACGATGAGGACCGTCCACACGGTGGCCGACCCCCGCTCATCGCCTCCCCCGCGCCGGGCCGTCGGCCAGTTCATGGCCCGCTCCGGTAGATCTCGATCGGGCTGGCCGCGGTCGCCGTCAGGGTCTTGGTCGCCGCCAGCACGTCGATGCCGAGATCGGCGAGCCGGGTGCGGCACCCGATGGTGACCTCGACCCGGCCACCGGGTGCGAACCCGGTGGTGTCGAGGCTGACGTCGGGACCCCCGACGCAGGTGATCGACTGCGACTCAAGCGCCAGCTCGGCGCTGGCCCGGGCCTGGGCCTGGGCGGCGTGCGGGGTCCGGGTTAAAGACGCCGCCCTGGCGGCCTCCCGGGCGGTGCCTTCGACCTGGACACGCGCCTGCTCGACCCGCCCCACAGCAACGATGAGCAGCAGCACCAGGACGAAGACGGGAAACAGCAGCACCACCTCCACCGTAGAGAACCCCTGATCCGCTCCATGCAGGCGTCGGCGCGTCACGGTGCGGCCCCCAGGAGTCATGGTGTGGTCCCGAGGAACTGTTCGACCCCTGAGCTGGAGGTGGCGCTGACCTGCAGGTCGAGCCACCCGATCATGGACAGATTCGTCCCTTCCACGGTCGCCGTGGCGGTGACAGGACCCCGCTCGACGCGCACCGACTGCACCCGGACCACCCGCTGGTCGGCCAGGAACCGGTCCGTCGCGGCGTGCCCTCGGGCTGAGGCCTGGGCCGGGGACAGGTCGGCGGTGACCTGTGTCAGCGTCAATGTCGCACTTGGGGCTGTCGATCAGACCACATCCGGGCCTGGGCGGGTGGTTGTGCTTCATTGAGTGTTCCGGTGCTGGCGGTGGTGGGCAAGGCGACGTGCTGC
>JAABUN010001853.1_pt1 | contig 42281 bp, 38 predicted proteins | sample 5559311 | NCBI WGS metagenome assembly JAABUN01 (sample SAMN10711877, study PRJNA513370) | rock metagenome | isolation source: Antarctica rocks | place: Antarctica: Victoria Land, Siegfried Peak sud
GCGCGCGGAGAAATTGTTCGAGATTTTGGCGGGCGTTGTCATTTATCATTTAACATTTAACATTTAACATTTATCAATAAACATTCGCATTCGGCGTAAATATCAGCGGTGTTTAACTGCTGAATGATAAATGTTAAATGACAAGCGGCACGATGTAATTTTCGCCGCGTGTGAAGCCTTTCGTCGCTTTTTCGGGAATTTCCGTGCATTGGGCGAGCATTTCGGCGCGGATAATCGCCGCGTTTTCAAACGCTTCGCCCGTTTTTATCGTTACGCCGTCGCCGATTATCGTTCGGCGCAAACGCGCGCCGCTTTGAATTATTACGTCGTCCCAAATGACCGAATCGGAAATCCGCGCGTCCGGCGAAATCGAGCAGGCGTCGCCCGTGAAAACGTTTTTATCGCCCGTCATCATCGCCAATGAAATATCGAGATAGCGCGGAATAGTCGAAAGCTCGAACCAGTTTCCGGTCGTGATATGCGCAGCGATTTTCTCGCCCCGTTCGATTGCCGGATTATAAAACGTCGGCACGATGTCCGAATAAACGCCGCGCGGAATAAAGTCGAAAACGCGCGGCTCTAAAATGTGTATGCCGGTGAACATCAGCGGAGCGCTGAATGCGGAGTGCGGAGTGCGGAGTGCGGAAGCCTGATTTTCGGTTTTTAATTCCGCATTCCGCATTCCGTATTCCGCACTAGGAAAGTCGCCGAATGCTTTGACAAATCCGTTTTCGGTTTCGACGATTGTAAAACGCTCGCGGGCGGCATTTTCCTTTAAAATCATCGTGGCGATTGCGCCGGTTTTTCGGTGCGTTTCAAGCGCGGCGGCGATGTCGATGTCGCAGATGATTTTGCCGTTGATGATTAGAAAAGTTTCGTTTTCTAAAAATTCTCTCGCGTTGTCGAGCGCGCCCGCCGTGCCGAGAATATGCGGTTTTTCTAAGGTATATTGAATTTTAACGCCGTAATTCGAGCCGTCGCCGAGCGCGTTTTTGACTGATTCGGGTTGATGGTGAAGATTGACAATTACGTCTCTAAAACCGAAACGCGCGACGTATTCGGCGACGTAGCCGACCAGCGGTTTTCCAAGAAACGGAATCGCCGGTTTCGTGCGGTCGATGGTTAGCGGAAACAGCCGCGTGCCGAAACCGGCGGCTAAAATCATTGCTTTCATACGGAAATATTCTTGGAAAGCGAAAAAAAAATCGCGCGCGCCAAACTTCAAACCATACTTTTTTTAACGGTTAATTGCAAATTTGCCAAACGGGCGCAAAAGGCTAAAATCTTTTACAAACACGATGACTTCAACGGACGGGAAAACCTACGCGCTAATCGACGCGGGAAGCGGGAAAAAGCTCGCCGCCGCGCTTTCCGCAAGCGGCGCGGGCGTCGTGCGTTTTCCGCCGCTGCAAACCGAAGCGACGATTTTAGACGAAGAATCGCAAAGCATTTTCACCTCATTTGAAAATGATTTGAACAACTTCGACTGGTTGATTTTTACCGATATTTTCGCCGTCGATTATTTTCTGCAAATGCTTGAAACGAGCGGAACGGACTTCTTTGAACTGGACGCGCTGAACGTTTGCGCGCTCGGCGAAGCGGTCGCCGACTCGCTTCGTTTCGCTTCGCTGCACGCCGACGTGATACCGAATTTCATCGATGCCGAAGCGGTTTTAGCTGCCGTAATCGATTATGTCGGGAAATCTGAATTGGGCGAAAAGCGATTTCTCGTCGTGAAAAGGAAGACGGCGGGCAGTGAAATAGAAAAAGAACTAGCGTCGGCAGGCGCGGCGCACGTCGCTTCGCTCGAAATTTACCAATCGGAAATTGCGAGTGCGGACGGTGCAATACCGAAATTAAAAGCTCTGCTCGCGGGCGGCGCGATTGACGAATTCGTTTTCGGCGCGCCCGCCGATTTGCTCGCCCTGCGCGAGTTTTTGCCCGATTTGACGCTGCCCGAAATTTTGCGCGACATACGGGTTTCGGCAACGGACGAAGTTACGCTGCAAAATCTTCGGGAACACAATTTGGAAGCGCATTATTTTCGGGAAAATTTTCGACCGTTAATATAAAAGATATGAAAAAACCGGCGGTCTTGCTTTTTTTTATCGACGGACTCGGTTTAGGGGCAAAAGATGCGGCGAAAAATCCGCTGGCGGCAACTGAAAATCTCGAGCCGCTTGCAAACTTTAAAAACGAATTTGCCCCAATCGTTTTCGATGGTTTATTGACGCCGACCGACGCGCGGCTCGGCGTCGAAGGTCGCCCGCAGAGCGCTTCGGGGCAGACGACGATTTTGACCGGCACAAACGCGCCCGCTCTTCTCGGTCATCACAAGCAGGGTTTTCCAAATCAAATTTTGCGCGACGTGATAAAAGAGAATTCGATTTTCCTGCAACTAAAACGCCTTAAAATAGAGCTGAACGTTTTCGCCAACGCCTACACGCCACAATTTTTCGAGAGCGTTCCGCGCTGGAAATCGGCAACGACGTGCGCGCTTGAAGCGGCTGATTTGCCGTTTAGACGCCTGCCGGATTTGCTCGGTCGCAAAGCCTTGTTTCACGATTTTACGAACGAAAGTTTAATTGAAAGAAATTTTGATATTCCGCTTTTTTCGGCGAAAGACGCGGGCGAGATTTTAGCAAATTTAACAAAAACGCATCGCTTTACGCTTTACGAGCATTTTATCACCGACAAAATCGGACACGCGCAGGATTTCGAGCGCGCCGGAAAGCATTTGCCGAAACTCGCCGAATTTTTAAGAGAAACGCTCGCGCACATCGATTTTGAAAACACGACCGTTATTTTAACGAGCGACCACGGCAACATCGAAGATTTGTCGGTTCGTAACCACACGCTAAACGATGTTCCGACAATCGTTTGGGGCAGAATGAAACGGGAAATCGCGGCGCGCGTTAAAACTTTAGCCGACATAACGCCCGCGATTTTGCATTTGTTGAGCTAAAACGGTTTTACGATTAATTTTCGGTTTATCCGCTCGATTGTTAAATGATAAACGGCAAACGAAAATTTATCGACCTTTTATCTAATCATTTATAATTTATTCTATTGTCGCCGCTGTTGCCGTCTGACCGCTTTCGACTGCGCAATAGTAGTAAATGATATAATCTTAATTTGCAATGAAACGCTGGACTGTAAAAAAACATAATCACGCCGAAGTAAAGACGCTCGCCGCCGCGCTGAAAATCTCGCCCGTAGCCGCCGCACTTTTGATTTCGCGCGGGCAGGAGACGGAAGAAAAAGCATTTAAGTTTTTAAATCCGCAGCTTTCCGACCTTCACGAACCGACGCTTTTAAAGGGAATGAAAGAAGCTGTGGCGCGCATTTTGAAAGCCGTCGAACAGAACGAAAAGATTTTGATTTGGGGCGATTACGATGTTGACGGGACGACGGGAACGGTCGTTCTTAGAAAGGCGCTGGAGATTTTGGGCGCGCAAACCGGCTTTCATATTCCGCATCGGTTTTCCGAAGGCTACGGGTTAAATAAAGAACATCTGGAAATCGCAAAAAATCGCGGTTACACGCTTGTCGTCAGCGTCGATACGGGAACTCGTTCTTTTGAGCCGCTGGCTTGGGCAAAGGAAAACGGTTTGGACGTGATTGTTACAGACCATCATTTGTCGGACGAATCGCGCGGAAATCCCGAAGCCGTCGCAATGGTTAATCCGAATCAAAACGGATGCAAATATCCCGACAAAAATTTAGCGGGCGTCGGCGTCGCCTTCAAGCTCGCGCACGCGCTTCTGCGGGAAAAAGGGCGCGAAAAAATGGTCAACGGATTTTTGAAGGTCGTCGCCATCGGAACGGTCGCCGATATGATGAACGTTACGGGCGAAAATCGCGCGATTGTTTCTCTCGGCTTGAAAGATTTGCCGAAAGCGCATAATTACGGGCTTCGCGCGCTGATGGAAGTCGCCGACTGCAGCAATGAGATGACGAGTTACGACATCGGTTTCCGCATCGCGCCGCGCATCAACGCGGCGGGCAGAATGGACGAAGCACGCACGGTTGTTAATCTTTTTGAAGCCGATAGTTTTGAAAAAGCGCGCGAATACGCCGAAACTCTTAACGCGCGCAACAGCGAGCGGCGCAAAGTGCAAATCGAAATCACGGAACTTGCGATGCTCGAGCTGGTTGAAAACGGCGGAATCGCCAAATTTCCGCACGTCGCCGTCGTCGCCGGAGAAAACTGGCATCGCGGCGTTGTCGGGCTGGCGGCGTCGAAAATCGTCGATAAAATTTATCGTCCGGCGATTGTCATATCTCTTGAAAACGGCGTCGGACACGGCAGCGCGCGCTCAATTGCCGATTATCATCTGCTCGACGGTCTGGACGCCTGCCGCGAGCTTTTCGACAAATTCGGCGGACACGCCGCCGCCGCCGGTATGACGATAAAAGAAGAAAATATAGATTTGCTGCGCGAGCGAGTCAACGAACACGCCGCCGCGAATTTGTCGCCCGAACATTTCATACCCGAACTGAAAATCGACGCGAACGTTTCGTCGCAGTCTTTGAATTTAGATTTAATCGAAGATTTGAAACAGTTAGAACCGTTCGGCGCGGGCAATCCGAAGCCGATGTTTGCGACGCGCGATTTGGAATTGACGAACGAGCCATACGTGATGAAGGAAAAACATCTGAAATTAAAGTTAAAAGACGCGGGCGGAAAACAGTTTGAAGCCGTCTGGTGGGACGGCGTTGACAAATCGAAAGGGCAAACTTTAACGCGCAATTCGCGCATCGAACTGGCTTACACGCCGGAAGCGAACCGTTGGAACGGAACGACCAGACTGCAATTAGTTGTGCAGGATTTAAAGACTAATTAAAAAACACCGCAAGCCGAAAACAAATTCCGAATGGCGCAAAATATCGAACGCAAAAACGTCAAAAGCTATCGCCTGCGCGCGCTGACGCCGCAAATTACGCGCGGGCTTCTGATTATTGCGCTTGCGGCAACAATTTTGGCAATCGGCGTCGGCTTTTATCGCAATCGAAACAACAAGGAGTTTCGGATGAAAAGTCTGCCGACCGAGCTTTCAAAAGACGTTGTTGCCGAAGTTACCGGCTATGAGCGACGCGAATCGGACGGCGACATTGTGAAATATTACTTGAAAGCCGACCGCGCGAAGACTTTTACGGACAATCATCTGGAACTCGAAAACGTTTTTTTACAGGTTTTCGACGATGCGGGCGCAAATTCCGACAAAATCACGGCGGGCAAAGCTATATACGTTCCGGTCGCCGACGGCACGAAAAATTTTAACGCGTATTTTTCCGGCAGCGTGAACATTGAAACGCGCGACGCGCTGCGCGTAAAAACCGAGCAGTTGTCTTACGATAAAGCGAGCGACACGGCTGAAGCCGAAGAAGCAGTCGAGTTTGCACGCCAAAGCGTTACGGGAAAAGCCGTCGGCGCAATCGTAAAAATAAAAGAAAAGCGTCTTGAATTGCTTAAAAATGTTGAAATAAACGCGCACGAATCGCCGGAACTCGCCAAATCAAACGTTCAATATGCGCGCATTTCCGCCGGAAACGCGACTTTTGACCAGAGCGCCGAAAAAATTGACTTCGCGGAGAACGTAAAAATAAACGTTATGCCGTCCGATTCCGGCGGCGCAAATTCGCAGCCGACCGACATCGCGGCAAACAACGCAACGTCGTTTTTTACCGACAGACAAGTTAAAAAAATCGATTTAAACGGCGCGGTCGAAATTTATCAGAAACCGACGAAAAGCAATACGAAATGGACGCGAACCAATGCCAATCGCGCCGTCGCCAATATCGACCGCGAAGTAAAGCGCTTTGAATTGTTTGAAAACGTCAATATCGAAACGGCTTCGGGCAACGACAAACCGACGAAAATAAAAACCGGCTACGCGCTTTACGAGAAGGACGCCGACCGTTTTGAATTGAAAAACGCGGTCGAAATTATAACCGTCGAAGACGACGCGCCGACGATTGTTAAAGCGAACAACGCGATTTATGAACAGTCGAACGGCAAAATTTTTCTGAACGGCGCGGCGGAAATCTCGCAGGGAAACGATTTTTTGAAAGGGGAAAGTATCGCGGCTGAATTGTTTCCCGATAAAAAATTAAAAACCGGCAACGCCAAAGGCAGTGCCTATTTGAAACAGACGACGCCCGAACGGACGACGGAAGTTTCGGCGGGCGAATTGAGCGCGGTTTTCGGCGGCAATCGGCAAATTCAAACCGCAAACGCCGTCGGCGCGTCGAGCGCGAGTTTGATTCCGTCAAAGTCAAACGAATATGCGAAAATTTCGCTGTTTGCGCCGAACGCCATTCGGCTTAATTTTCGTGAAAACGGTTTTTTGGAACAGATGCAGACCGACGGGCGCACGACCGTTCAAATGCTCGCGCCGGGCAATAATCAGAACGCCGCGAACAAAAAACTGACCGCCGATAAAGTCGTAACCGTGATGAACGCTTCGGGCAAGGATTTGGCGCGCGCCGAAGCAGTCGGGAACGCGGAATTGCTCGTTGAACCGCTGCGCGCCGCGCCGGAAAATTACAAAACCACGATAAACGCCGAGCGTTTTGACTGCGATTTTTTCGAGAGCGGCAATAACGCGAAAAAATGCTCGGCAAAAGGCAAGGCTAAAACCGTCCGTGTGCCGACCGTTGCTGATGCGAATCACGCGACGCAGACGATTTCAGCCGACCGCTTAGACGCCGATTTTAATCGGCAAACGCAAGATGTCGAACGGTTTGACGCTTCGGGCGCGGCGAAATTCGCCGAGCGCGACCGCAACGCGATTGCCAATCAGGTTACGTTCACGGCGGCGGACGAAACCGTTCGTCTGCGCGGCGGCGAGCCGACCGTTTGGGATTCGCAGGCGCGGGCGAAAGCGGGCGAAATCGACTGGGACACGCGCAATGAAAAATCCGCTTTGCGCGGTAAAGTTTCGACGACTTATTACAGCCAGAAGCAGACGGGCGGCGCAACTCCGTTTGCAAGTTCGGGCGCGCCGGTTTTTCTGACGGCGGAAGCTGCCGAGTTTGACCACCGAGCCGAGACCGCGCTTTACACGGGAAACGCGCGCGCTTGGCAGGAAAACAATTACGTGCGCGCCGAACGGCTTTTTATCAAACAAAAAGACGGACAGTTGTTTGGCGACGGCAAAGTGCAGAGCCTTTTATACAACGCCAAGCGGCGCGAAAACGGCAAAGAGTCGAGCGTTCCGGCGTTTGCCGCCGCCGATAAAATGATTTACAGCCGCAAGGACAATACTTTGCGCTACGAAGGCGACGTTGACATCAGGCAAGGCACGGACAGAATAACGGCGGGCGCGGCGAGCGTTTTGATGAACGAAAAAAACGAAGTCGCGCAGACGGTCGCCGAAACAAATGTCGTCGTAACGCAGCCGAACCGCCGCGCGTCCGGCGATTTCGCGCAATACACGGCTGAAAACGAAAGCATAATTTTGCGCGGCAATCCGGCTCGAATCGAGGACGCCGAAAGCGGCTCGACGCAGGGCGCGCAGATGACGGTTTTCCTGCGCGAAAACCGCGTCGTCGGCGAGAGCAAAGCCGCCGGTCAAAGAAACACGGGCAGAAGCCGCACAATTTATAAAATTAAGAAACAATAGGTGTCAATTAAGAATTAAAAATTAACAATTAAAAATATAAGAATTAAGAATGAACGAGGAGTGTTTTCCCCAATTTTTAATTCTTAATTAACTTCTCCATTTTCCCTTTTCAGATTTTTTCAATAAACTTGCCAGTGAATGTCGGTTTCTATTCAAACTGAAAAATTAAGTTCCGTCGACGGCGATTTCATCGAAGTTCCGACCGAATCGCTGTCTGCCTTAAATCTGCAAAAAACTTACGGGCGGCGGCGCGTCGTCGGCGGCGTCAGCCTTTACGTCGAGCAGGGTGAAGTCGTCGGGCTTCTTGGCGCAAACGGCGCGGGGAAGACGACGACTTTTTATATGATGACCGGACTTGAGACGGCTGAAGGCGGCAGGATTTTTCTGAACGGTCAGGACGTAACCCGCCTGCCGATGTATCTGCGCGCGCGTCTTGGTTTGGGATATTTGCCGCAAGAGCCGTCGATTTTTCGTAAAATGTCGGCGGAGCAAAATATCTTAGCTGTTCTCGAAACGATGAAAATGCGGCGCAGCGAACGTTTTTCGCGGCTTGAAGAATTATTGGAAGAATTCGGCGTCGCGCACGTTCGGCGCACGCGCGGCGACGCGCTTTCGGGCGGCGAGCGGCGGCGCGTCGAGATTGCGCGCTGTCTGGCGACCGCGCCGCAGTATATTTTACTGGATGAACCGTTTGCCGGAATTGACCCGCTGGCAATTGACGACATCCGCGAAATTATTCTCTACTTGAAACGGCAGGGCATCGGCATTTTAATCACCGACCACAACGTCCGCGAAACGCTCGGCATCACCGACCGCGCGTATATTATGACCGAAGGCAAAATCCTGCGCACCGGCGCGCCCGCCGAGCTAGTCGAAGACGCGGAAGTCAGGCGGCTTTATCTGGGCGAACGTTTTAGCCTTTAGAACGGAAAATGTATTTAATGGAAAACGGAAAACGGAAAATGAAAAATAAAGAGAAAGATAAATAGTGAATAATAGAAAAGAAGTTGTTTTTCATTTCTCCAAATTTTCCATTTTCCATTTTCCGTTTTCCATTTCTTTCCGTTTTCCATTCTAATCAAATCAGTTATAATGCAGACAGTTGAAAATTACGCTTTATTGACTTAAAAAGATTTCGCTTTTTTACCTTATTTAACCGAGAATGGCTTCGCTTCGACTGACACAAAAACTCGCGCAACGAATGGTTTTGACGCCGCAGCTGCGTCAGCGCATCGAGATGCTGCAAATGACGACGGTTGAGTTGAGCGAGCTGATACAAAACGAGCTTGTCGCCAATCCGGTCTTGGAAGAAGTTTTGAGCGAAGACGAGTTTCGTGAGTTTTCCGAAAAAATTCTCGACCAGAATGCCGAAAATAACAGCGTCGAACCGACCGAGAACGGACACGACAAGGATTTTGAATTCTCCGGCGGACTTGACAACGCGGGCGAAAATTTTAATGCCGAACAGACGAGCGAAAACAGTTACGACGAAGTGGGCGGCGTCGATTTTGAAAGCGAGACCGAAGCGCCGACCATTGAAAAAGCCGACCCGTTTGAAGAAGTCGATTACGGCAGGGAATTTCAGGATTATCTCGACCCGGGATATAAAACTCAAGAAATCGAATTCAAAGAAGACGCGCCGAGCTTTGACCAGTTTCTGTCGCGTTCCGCATCCTTAAACGAACATCTCGAATGGCAGCTAAACTTGCAGCAAATCAGCGACCGGCTTGAAATGATTGCCGTCTGTATTATCGGCAACCTCAACGAAGACGGACGCCTGACGACATCGAACGAAGAAATCGCCGAGATGTGCAAATGCTCGTTCGAAGCCGTCGAGCGGGCGCGACAAGTTGTGATGCGGCTCGAGCCGGTCGGCTGCGCCGTGCGCGACGTGCGCGAATGTCTGCTCGCGCAGCTCGAAGCAAACGGGGAAGGCGAGTCCTTAGCGGCTGAACTCGTCAAAAATCATCTGGAAGATTTGCAGCCGCATCGGCTCCAGCATCTGGCGAAACACACCGGCAAAGACGTTCACGCGCTCGACGAAGAAATCAATAAAATCCGCGTTCTCGACCCGTATCCGGGCAGACGATATTCTTCGGAAGAGCCGATTTACGTTTCGCCCGAAGTTTATATCGAAAAAGTCGAAAACGATTACGTCGTCTATTTTACCGACGACGGCAGCCCGCGCCTGCGCATCAGCCACACTTATCAAAAAATCGCCGAAAAACCCGACACGTCCAAAGAAACCAAAGATTTTATAAAGGAAAAAATGCGCTCGGCGGTCGATTTATTGAGAAATATCGAACACCGACGGCAGACGATTTACCGCGTCGTCGAATGTATTGTGCAGCGACAACGCGATTTTTTAGACAAAGGCGTGCAGTTTATCAAACCGATGATGCTCAAGGACGTTGCCGAAGACATCGGAATGCATTTGTCCACAATTTCGCGCGTCGTCAACCGTAAATACGCGCACACGCCGCAGGGCGTCATCGAGCTGCGCCGATTTTTTTCCGAAGGAATGCTCAACGAAGACGGCGAAGAAGTTTCGACGCGCATTTTGAAATTGCGCATCAAGAAAATGGTCGAAGAAGAAGACACGCGCAAGCCGCTGACAGACGACCAGATTGCGAAAATTCTGCTCAAAGAAGGCAATAAACTGTCGCGCCGCACCGTCGCCAAATACCGCGACCAGATGCACATTCCGGGTTCGCGCGAGAGAAAGACGGTTGTTTAGGAAAGGTTTTCAGGAAGTTGCAGAGTTAAAAAATTTTGTTTTCAGAATAATTGTTTTAATTAAGAACACGTAAAAATTCACCAACTCTGCAACTTTCCGCAACTTCCTGAAAACTGTCTGGAAACTATTATAAAGGGGCATAATTTATGAAATTTGAATACACGGGAAGACACATCGACGTTACTCCTGCTTTGCGCTCGCACGTCGAAAATCATTTTGAGCGGCTCGCACATTTGTTTGACGGCAACGGCGACCGCAGCGCGCACGTTATCATCGAAGTCGAGCGCGGCAAGCATCGCTCGGAGATTATCGTCAAGTGGCACGACCAGATTTTAACGGCGACTTCAAGTGTTTTAGATATGTATCAATCTTTGTCGCAGACGATTGATAAAATCGAAAAACAGGTGCTGAAGCTGAAAAATAAAATTAAGGACAAGCACCAGAAAGCGCAGAAAATCAGCACGATTACGTCGCCTGACGACGACATAAAACCCGACCCTGTTTCGGGCGAAATCATTGCGTCAACTAACTATCCGGTTAAGCCGATGACGGCGGAAGAAGCTGTTCTGCGTCTCAAGGACGAGGAAAATCAATTCGTTGTTTTCCGTAACGCCGAAAGCGAGCGCATATCGGTTTTGTATAAAAGAAACGACGGCAATTTCGGTTTAATCGAGCCGTAATTTTATGCGTCGGAAATGCGCTCAGCAGTCGGAAAAGAACGGCGTTCGGCAAATCTTGAAATCCGCTCAACAGTAGATTTTGCAATTATTTTTATCGATAACGAGTTTGCAAAAAATTTGTCGATAAAGCCTCTCGACTGCGGAACTTTTCAAATTTAACTCAAGTTGCAATCCGCATCGAGACTGAAAACAATCTCGATTTTTTATGTCCAAAAACGAAACTGAAAAAGTCGTCGCCAATGATGTCGCCGCGCCGAATTTTGTGATTATCACGGGTTTGAGCGGTTCGGGAATGAGTTCGGCGACGAACGCTTTTGAAGATTTGGGTTATTTCTGCGTCGATAATCTGCCGATTACGATGCTCTCGACTTTCTCGCGCCTGCTTCTGCCGACGCCCGAAGAAGTCGTCGCAATTGAAAAAGCCGCGCTTATCATCAACATCCGCGAACGCCATTTTCTGTCGAAATTTCCCGACGAATTGCAAAAACTCAAAAAGAAGCTCGCGCCGTTCGTGCTTTTCTTTGAAGCGTCCGACGCCGTTCTTCAGCGTCGTTTCAGCGAAACGCGCCGCCCGCATCCGGCGGACGCGGGAGCGGGTCTGCTCGCCGCCATTCGCGCGGAAAAAGACGCGATGAACGAAGTGCGCGAGAAAGCCGATTTGATAATCGACACGAGCGAGCATACGGTTCACACCCTTCGCCGCCTGCTCGTCGAGCGTTTCGGATATAAAGAAAAGGGCGCGCCGCTGCACGTTCACGTGATGAGCTTCGGACACAAATACGGCGCGCCCGGTCAAGTCGATTTGATGTTCGACGTGCGCCATCTGCCGAATCCGTTTTTTGAAAAAGGCTTGCGTGATTTGCCCGGAACGGACGAGCGCGTTATCAATTTTCTGGAAAATCAAGGCGAGGTGCAGGAGACAATCCGCCGTTTCACCGACTTGATGGAATATCTTTTGCCGCTCTACCGGCGCGAAGGAAAATCGTATTTGACAATCGGCGTCGGCTGCACGGGCGGTCGGCATCGCTCGGTGATGGTGGCGAACAGATTAAGCAATGCTTTGAAAAAAGACGATTTTGAAATTTCGGTCGCGCACCGCGACGTGCAGAAATAAGTGAAAGGCAAGAAGTCAGAAATGATAAGCAAGGAAAATTAATTTTATGAAAAAAATCGGCGGCGTCATCGTTTCTCACGGGCAGGTTGCAAACGAGCTTCTTGCGGCGGCGGAAACCGTCGTCGGCTCGCTCGCTCATATCGCGGCGGTTTCAATCGGCTGGCACGACGACGTTGAGACGGCGAAAGACGAGATTGCGCGCGCCGTTAAAAAAGTATCGAGCGGCGTCGGCGTTCTGCTGCTGACCGATATGTTCGGCGGCACGCCGACCAATATCTCGGCGATGTTTATCAAGAAAAACGAAGTCGAGATTGTAACGGGCGTCAATTTGCCGATGGTCATCAAACTCGCCGCGCAAAATCGTGAAATGACGCTTTCGGAAATGGCAAAGGAAGTCGAAGAACAGGGACGGCAGGCGATTTACCGGACGAGCGAGCTACTCGAACCGCATAAATTAAATAAAAATGCTTGAAGCCGAAGTGAAGATAACAAATCGGCTCGGTCTTCACGCGCGCGCCGCCGCGCAGCTTGTCCGTCTCGCCGGACAATTTAAGAGCGAAGTAAAATTAAAGCACAGCGATAACAATGTGGTCGCCGACGCGAAATCCATTTTAAGCGTTTTGACGCTCGCCGCCGCCTGCGGCACATTGCTGAAAATCGAAGCTGACGGCGCGGACGAAGAAAAAGCGATTGCCGCGATTGAAGAACTTTTCTCGAACGGCTTCGGCGAAATATAAATTTTATAAATTATGTCTCTGAAGGATACGGATTTTCCCGGCGCGGGAAAAAAGGTCGGAATTTTGGGTGTCCCGCTCGGTTTCTGCGCCGGACAAAAGGGCAGCGAACTCGGCGTAACAGCAATGCGGTTGGCGGAAATTCGCGGCAAATCGCTCGTCGAACACATCATTGAACTCGGCTACGAAGTAAAAGATTACGGCGACGCCGAAGTCGTGCGCCCGCGTTGCGTCGCAAACGAAGCGGACAAACTAAAATATCTGAACGAAATGCTCGTTTCGTCGGAAAATTCGGCACACGCCGTCAAACAAATTCTGGAAGACGGCGCGTTTCCCGTGATTTTAGGCGGCGACCATTCGGTTGCGCTAGGCACGTTTTCCGGCGTTTCATCTTTTTATAAAAATACACAGGAACAGGAAATCGGCTTGCTATGGCTCGACGCGCACGCCGATATGAACACGCCGGAAACTTCCGATTCGGGAAATATTCACGGAATGCCGCTTGCCGCACTTCTCGGTTACGGCGAGCCGTCGCTTGTCAATTTGGAAAATTTCGCGCCGAAATTAAATCCGAAATTCTGCGCTCACGTCGGCGCGCGCGATTTGGATTTGGGCGAGAAACGTCGAATCCGCGAAATCGGTATGCGTGAAAATTTCTTTACAATGTCTGACATTGACCGGCGCGGAATGCTCGCCTGTGTCGAAGACGCAATCGAAATCGTCGCGCGCGCGCCGGGCGGTTTTGCCGTAACTTTCGACGTGGATATAATAGACCCGCGTTTCGCGCCCGGTTCGGGAACGCTCGTGCGCGGCGGCGTCAATTACCGCGAAGCGCATCTCGCGCTCGAACTGGTCGCCGAACACAGCACTCAGATGCGCTCGTTTGAAATCGTCGAAGTAAATCCGATGCTCGACAAAGGCAACATCACGGTCGAGCTTGCCGGAGAATTGATTTTGTCGGCTTTGGGGAAAACGATTTTGTAGATTTAGAAAACAACAATTGAAAATTTAAATCTTGAATTTTCTTTTGTCTCAAGAACGACTCTTTTTGAAACAAACATCTCTTAATTCTACTTAACTGTAGCCTAAGAATATGAAACCAATCTTTTTAGCAATAATATTTGTCTTTTCCGTAACTTCTGCTTTTGCTCAAGATGAAACTGTTTCATACCGCCATTTTGTCGGCATTGTAAAAGATAGCGAGAATCAGCTTGTCGCTGGAGCCAAGGTTTGCGGTTGGGACAAAAGCGGTCGTCCGATTAACGGAAGAATTCCTTGCACAGTGTCAAAAGCAGACGGAAGTTTCGCTCTTAATATTCAGAAATGGGATGGCGATACTTACACCATTTGGGTTGAGGACTCTGCAAAAGGTTATCCAAGTCCATACTCTGCTTTATTTGAAGGTTTCTTTAGAGACAAACAAGTCATCAGTGTTGATGCGTCAAACGAATCAAATCCGGTAGAAATTCAACTCGGAGCAAAAGCCGGAAGAGCAATTCTTAAAATAGTTGATGATGTGAGCGGTCAGCCAATCAAAAGCGGCAAGATAACCATATCTCGCATTGATAATCCAGAATTGTGGCAAAGTATGAGTGCTAGTTTTCCTCAGGGAAGATATGAGTTGTTAACGCCGGAATCGGCATTAACATTAAAGATAGAATTGTGGAATGGCAACGAGTGGAAAGAATGGTTTGCAATGGACAAAAACAATAACAAAATTGAATTGATACAAGTAAAGTTAGGAGAAACGAAGGAGATAAAAATTAGATTGAAACAATAATTGTCCAACGCTTACATATCACTCTTTCCATTCGTGAAAAACAATTTTTCAGCCAAACAGTATCAGCACGCAATCCTTAATCGTTTATGAAATTAAAAATCGGCGTAATTTTCGGCGGGCGTTCGGGCGAACACGAGATTTCGATTCGTTCGGCGGCGACCGTTCTCCAGCAAATTGATAAGGAAAAATACGAAGTCATTCCCGTTGCGATAACCGAAGCAGGCGGCTGGCTTAATCCGGCGGAATCGCTCGCGCTTTTGCCGGACGCGGTTCGGGAACTGCTTGCCGAATCAATCGGAAATTTCCCGCTCAACTCGGTCGCGCTGCTCGGCGATACGAAATATAAAGGTTTGACGCGGCTCGGAGATTCGGAAAATCAAACCGCGCCTCTCGATGTCGTGTTTCCGGTTCTGCACGGAACTTTCGGCGAAGACGGAACGATTCAAGGTTTGTTGGAGATGGCTGACTTGCCATACGTCGGCTGCGGCGTTCTGGCATCGGCGTGCGGAATGGACAAGGTTGTGATGAAAACGCTTTTCCGCGACGCCGATTTGCCGATTTGTAAATACGTCTGGTTTCTGCGAGCCGAATGGGAACGCTCAAGCGAAGCCGTTCTCGAACAAACCGAACAAAAACTCGGCTTTCCTTGTTTCGTTAAACCGGCGAATTTAGGCTCGAGCGTTGGAGTTTCAAAAGCTGTTGACAAAGAATCTCTACGTGCCGCAATCGCGCTTGCCGCCGAATACGACCGCAAAATTATCGTCGAAGAAGGCTTGGATATGCGCGAAATCGAATGCGCCGTCATCGGCAACGAAGACGCACAGGCGAGTCTGCCGGGCGAATATATCATTCACGACGAAGCGAAAAAATTTCTCGATTACACGGAAAAATACACGGGAACGGGCAACAACGATTTCGTCGTTCCGGCACTCGTTTCGGATGAACTGTCGAAGAAAATTCAACGAATGGCGGTTTCGGCTTTTCGCGCGATTGATGCGGCGGGCTTAGCGCGTGTCGATTTCTTTTTGCGCAGCGATTCGGGCGCGCTGCTCGTCAACGAAATCAACACTTTGCCCGGAATGACGAATAGTTCTGGCTTCCCGAAAATGTGGGCGGCGACGGGGAAAAATTTCACGCAGGTGATTGACGATTTAATTCGCCTCGCAATCGAAAGACACACCGACAAATCGAAAAACAAAACAACTAAATAGTGAGAAACTAAAAGTGAAAAGTGAAAAGTTTTGGAATTGTTATTCTTTTACTTTTCACTTTTCACTTTTAGTTTTTAGTTATTTTTGTATCCTTTGCGCGTTCGGATTGAAAGATTCGGGCGGGCGACGCGCAGTTCGATTGCGCGCCATTTGCCGTCTTTTTTGGTGTTCGACGGCTGATATGCGAGCGTGTATTGCGCGCCGAGTTCCTGCACGATGTTTTTGAACGCCTCGCGCATTGCCGCGCCGCCGGGCGTTGCGACAAAGACGCCGCCGGTTTTTTCGGCAAAGTTTTTCAACGCGCCCTGACTTTGCATTCTGTCGCGGATGTTTGCGCCGACATCCGGCGCGGACATATCGACCGTGTAAATCGTCGCATTCGCTGCTGTTGCGGCTTTCAAGGCTTTGTCGGCGGATAACTTGCTTGATGTATCTGCGCCGTCCGACAAAACGATTATCGCGCGCCTTTTTTCCGGTCGATTGCTTAATTGCTGCGCGGCTTTAAAAATCGCGTCGTTTAAAACCGTCATACCGTTTGCCTTTAAATCGAAAACTCTTTCGGGCAAGTCGCGGCTGTTAGAAAAATCCTGCACGAGCGAGACTTTCGAGTCAAAATTGTAAATCGCCGCCGTATCTTCGCGGCGCAAACCGTCCAGAAAATTTATCGTCGCCGAGCGCGCCAACGACACGCGCTGTTCCATACTGCCCGAAGTGTCGAGCAAAATTACAGCCGCAAATGGCGTTTCTTCCGCCGCGAAAAAATCGACTTTCTGCTCAACGCCGTCTTCCAAAATCTTAAACTGCGGCTCTTTTAAACCGGAAATTACTTTGCCATTTTTGGCGTCGGAGATTGTCGCGTTCAGAACGACGAGCGAGCTATCGATTTTGATGGTTTCGTCGTCGCCGTTTTGCGCGAAAAGGGCGAGCGTAAGGGAAAATAAAACGAGAAAAAGCGTTTGAAAAAGGCGGGAAAGCGAAAAAGTTTTCTTGCGAGATTTAGACATAAGCCGCAAACCTGTAAATTTTAATTTTTGCCTTGCCGGATAAAGCGCACGATTTTCAAAACCGCGTTTGAAGATTGAATGGCGGCGGCGGAAACGGTGTAGCGAGTCGTTTTCTTCAGTTCGTCCGACAGTTTTTGACTGACGTTTTTCAGCTTGTCAACCGCGTCGGGCATCGAAGAAACTTTTTCGTCATCTGAATTGGCTGTCGAAACTTCGCCCGTCGAATCGCTCGCGCCGAGTTCCTCGCGGATTTTTTTCGACAGTTTTTCAAGGCGCTCGAGTTTTTTCCAGTCCTCAATCGTCAAACGCTTGTTTTCGGCAAAAGATTTATCAAGCTCGCCTGACAATTTAGCGGCTTCGCCGCCGCGTTCGAGCAGTTCCTGAAAATCTTTTTTCTCGCGGTCAATACGGCTTTTGACCAGCGATTCCTTAATGCTTTTCGGAAGCTCTTCCTTCTCCGCCGGATTCTCGATTTGCGCGCTCGCGCCTGCGACCAACGATGCGCCACAAACGATTAAAATAAAAAATGTGCGAAAAAAACTGTAAATCATTCTTTTGGTGCTTGATAAAAATTAGCGGCTGCCGTCGTCGCCACTTTTGTCATCGGGCGACACGCCTGTGATTGCTTCAATCAACTTTGTCAAAAATTCGTCTTCCGCCGCGCCCGTGCTTTGCAAAGTTGTCCATTCGGACTGCAATCCGTTCTCCGACCTGCCTTCGACTTTCGCCGTTACCGAAACGTTGTTTTGAATGCCGTCAATCGATTGAATTTCAATCGTTAAAGTATATCGTCCGCGCGTCCAGGAAATGTCGGAATTCGGTAGCACGGCATAGCGAGTCAGTTCGTTGCGCGTTGTAACCGCGCCTTTTGCGAAGACGAGCGGTTGGGTAACTATAACGCCGTCTTTCGGGCGAGAAGCCGCTTCGTCAACGACGATTTTTCTTTCCTTCAAAGCGTCGGTTACTGACTCGATTAACACGTCGCGCCGCGCGTTCATCCGATACGGATTGGCAAGCATCTCGCGCACTTTGGTTTTACCTTTGCCCCAATCAATCGAACGCCCGCCCGCGTCGTTCGGGCGCGTCGTGCCGTTTGACTGGCTGCCGTTTTGTTTTATCTGGTTTGTCTGCGTGTCGATGCCTTTTTGCGCAAAGGCGAAAGCCGAGAAAATAAAAATTGCCGCCGCCGAAAGAAGTAACTTTTTCATACGTTTAATATAGCTCAAACGAGACATAAAATCGAAGGTTTGATGTAAGCAAATTTCGATAAGTTGTAACGAGCAGGATTTTAGATTTTAGATTGTGCGTTCGTCCTCTGGTTTGATTTTTCAATTTCGCATTCCGCATTTCGCATTCTGCCTTCGCCTGTTTGCTGCATTTCCCACAAAAACAGGTGTTTCAAAAAAGCGTGGTGCGCGGCGAAACGTGCGATGCAGAAGCCGGGCAGACCATCGAGAAAGCCAAGCTTTAAAATATATGTTTGTAGAAAAGTCGTCAGTCCGGCAATCATAATTTTGAGTGCCGTCGTCTGTCTGCCGCGCTCAAACATCTGCCGCGCGGCAAGCGGCGCGTAACGTTCGCCGATTATTTTGTGATGATGCGCGGCGTTTTCAATCGAATAATGCAGAATGTCACCGGCTAGTTTTTCAATTCGCGCGCCGGTTTCCATTTGAAAAGATTCGTGAATCAAAACATTTTTCCAAGCGCCTTTCGTCCGATTGAAAAATCGCAGTTGCCAATCGGGATACCAGCTACCGTGTCGTATCGGTCGATTCATATAAAACGACAAGCGCGGTAATTTATATCCGTCCGCTAAATCTTTCCCCGACATTAATTTAAGATGCTGAAGTTCATCTTGCAGTTTAGAAGAAATACGCTCGTCGGCATCAAGGCTTAAAACCCAATCGTGTTCGGCTTTATCGACGGCAAACTGTTTTTGTTTGGCAAAACCAAGCCATTTCTGAATGATGATTTTTGCGCCGTGCGATTCGGCAATTTCGCGCGTCCGGTCAGTTGAGCTGGAATCAATGAGGAGAATTTCGTCCGCCCACGCCACTGATTCAATGGCAGCGGCGATATTCTTTTCTTCGTTAAAAGTAATTATGCAGGCGGAAATTTTCACGTTTTTTACCGAAATAAATTTATCACGTTTTCACTCACGACCGATAAACGATTGGCTAAAATTAAAAAAATTGCTCTCTTGCCCTAAGATTTTACGAAATAAAAAGAAAAGGAAAGTTGAAAGAAAAATCTTCCAAACTTCCTTAATAAAAAACTTAATTTTATACTTTAAGAAAAGCGCGCCTTAGTCAACGTTTGCACGGTTGCGGTGCTGCCATTTCCGTTGCCTCCGACTGCTTTGGCAATCGCCGCTTCCTGTCGTTTTTTGCCGACCATTTTTCCGTATTCGGTTAAAGCCTGCGCGACAATTTGGTCCATATTGTAATAACGATATGTCGCAAGGCGTCCGACGAAACGAACGTCGGAACGCGCGTCCGCCAGTGTTTTATATTTAGCGTAAAGTTCGGCGTTTTCCTTGCGCGGAACAGGATAATAAGGGTCGCCTTCCGCCTGCGGATATTCATAGACGATGCTTGTTTTTTTGTGTTCCTGTCCGGTCAGATATTTAAATTCCGTGATGCGCGTGAACGCCTGTTCGTTCGGATAATTGACGACCGGCGCGGGTTGAAATTGTTCGGTGTCGTGCGTTTCGTGCTTGAATTCCAAAGAACGATAGGGAAGTTTGCCGTATCGATAATTGAAAAAAGCGTCAATCGGTCCGGTGTAAATCAACTCGCGGAACGGAATGTCTTTGCTGATTTCTTCGTAATCGCAATTGAGCAGAACTTTAATGTTAGGATGGTCGAGCATTTTTTCAAACATCCGTGTGTAGCCGTGTTTCGGCATTGCCTGATACGAATCGGTGAAATAACGGTCGTCGCGCGTCGTGCGCGTCGGAACGCGCGAAGTAACCGAAGCGTCAAGCTCCGAAGGGTCTAAGCCCCATTGTTTGCGCGTGTAATTGCGGAAAAACTTTTCGTAAAGCTCGCGCCCTACTTTTGAAACAACAACGTCTTCGGAAGTTTTAATTTCGTCGCACGGCTCTGCTACCGAAGCAAGAAAATCTTCGACTTCAAACGCTGTTAAATTCAAGCCGTAAAGTTTATTTATCGTGTCGAGATTTATCGGCATCGGGACGAGCATTCCGTCAACCGACGCCAAAACACGGTGTTCGTAGTTGCGCCACTCGGTAAATTTCGACAAATAATCGAAAACGTCTTTCGAGTTCGTATGAAAAATATGCGGACCGTATTTGTGTATTAAAACGCCGTCGTCGTTGTAAAAATCGTAAGCGTTGCCGCCGATGTGCGAGCGTTTATCGCAGATTAAAACTTTCTTGTTAGAACCGTTTGCCAGCCGCTCGGCAAGCACGCTGCCGGCAAATCCGGCGCCGACAATCAAATAATCAAACATTTTTTAATTTCCCCTCGTTCTTTTTTATTAAATTATTAACTCTAATTTTAATCGTCAAGCGGCTTTCGATTTGCCGTTTGCCGCATCTTTTACCAGTTCAGACATCGCGCGCCACGTATTGTCCCACGAATTTTTAGCCAAAAATCTATCGACTTTTTCCAGACGCAAATCCGCATTTTCATTCATCGCCTTTTCGATTGCGGCGACGAATTCTTCAGCCGTCGAAGCGATTTGAACCAAGCCCATTTCACCGTATGGGCGCACGACATCGCGTATCGCAGTTGAGACGACGGGTTTTCCAGCCGCGAGATATTCGGGCGTTTTCGTCGGGCTGATAAAGCGCGTCGAATCATTTATCGCAAACGGCATCAGCGCGACATCCCAACCGGCGATGTAAGCGGGCAGTTCTTCGTAATCTTTTTTGCCCAAATAAAAAATGTTTTCGCCCGTCGGTAAATCTTCTTCGGCAATTTTGACAACCGGACCAATCATCACAAAATTCCATTCCGGGCGCATTTCTGCTGCTTGGCGAAGCAACTGCAAATCCATCCGCTCGTCGATGACGCCGATAAAACCGAGACGCGGACGGGCAATAGCGGCTTGGTCTGCCGGTTCTTGGCTGATACTTCTGGCTCGCCTAAAATGCGCCGCGTCGATGCTCGACGGAAAAGCCCAGATGTTTTCGTGGCGGTCTTGCTTTGCTTCATACAAACTTTGTCCGCCCGTGAAAACCACGTCGCTTTTATTAATTAATTTTTCTTCGTTCGGCAGAAGCGTCAGCGGCGCGAACTTAAAAAGCGATAACTCGTCCATACAATCGTAGACGGTCGCTCGCGGTTCTAAATGTTCGGAAAAGTTCAATGCCATCGGCGTGTAATACCACGCGACAAAATCCGCGATGTTTTCTTCGCGCAGCATTTGGTCGAGAAGCCCGCGAATCAAATCGTCGGCTGATTTTTTCTCAGCGTCCGAATGGTTAATCTGCGGCACGACGACGCGCAGATTGTCTTCGCGCGCGCTGATTTGCATCTTTGAGGGTTCATCGGAAAACATCGGTTCTTCAATGAAAAAAACGCGTCTCTCTTTGGCAAAGCGAGTTAGCAGGTGTTGCGGGCGCTGATAAACGAAATCCCACCGCAAATGCGAGAAACATACCAAATCGAAATCTATATCTTCCATTTTAAAAGCTTCCGTCCTTCTTGCTTCGCCTGCCGGAATCTAGGCGTCGTTTAGCCCGACTTTTGATTGTAAAAAACAAATTCCAACCAAGCGTCTGAATTATTTTTAACTGAAATTTGAAATAATTATATCATAATCTGACGGAAATATTTGTGTAATTTTGCATACATAGTGAAAAAATTAACAAGCCTTTTTTTATTAATAATGTAAAATCTATCGTAACGAGCGCGTTTTGTAAGGCAGAAGACAAAACAGTTTGGAAAATTGTTTATAATCAAATTTTGCGACGAGATATTATAATTTTAAAATAATAAGGGTATGTTTAGTGTTCGCGTTTTCGGCATCTGACGTTTTTAGAAAAAGTCCGTGCGAAATTTTACCGGCAAACGGGCGCGAAATGATTTATGCGAAGAATTTTTGCAAGCGATGTTTTAGGCGGTTTCGAGTGTTCGACACACATTAATTATCTGGGCAAGCGCGTTGACGTTATAAATGCGACGCGGCACGATTGTTTTGCCGAAACGGATTATCGGCGGCTGTTCGATTTCGGCATCAAGACGGCGCGCGACGGCGCGCGCTGGCATTTGATTGAAAAGACGCCGTTTGAATATGATTTTTCGAGCGCGCTGAATCAAATTCGAGCCGCGCGCGCAGTCGGAATTCAAGTAATCTGGGATTTATTTCATTACGGTTATCCAGCGGATTTGGACATTTTCAGCCTTCATTTTGTCGAGCGTTTCACGGCGTTTGCGCGTGCGTTCGCGCAGCTTTTGAAAGACGAAGGCGAGCGCGATTTTTTCTTTTGCCCGCTCAACGAAATATCGTTTTACTCGTGGATTGCGGGCGAAATCGGCGCGTTTCATCCGTTTGTTCACGGTCGCGGCGACGATTTGAAACGCAATCTCGTTCGCGCCGCAATCGCCGCAAGCCGTGCGATAAAAGAAGTTTGCCCCGACGCGCGCTTGATTCACACAGACCCGGCGATTCACATCACGTCGGAAAACAAAACGCCGTATGAAATTGAAATCGCCGAGATGCACCGGCAAGGACAGTTTCACGCGATGGATATGCTCTGCGGTAGGCGCGAGCCGGAACTCGGCGGCAAACCCGAATATCTCGACATCATCGGTTTGAATTATTACACCGACAATCAATGGCGCTTTGGAACCGGCAACCGCGTTTTCCGCGACCATCCCGAATATCGCTCGTTTCACAGCATTCTGCACGAATACTTCAAACGTTACGGTCGCCCGATTTTAATTGCCGAAACCGGTGTCGAAAACGAACATCGTCCTGAATGGTTTCGTTATGTTTGCGACGAAATCGAAACGGCGAAAAACGCGGGTGTTCCCGTCGAAGGCATTTGCCTATATCCGATTTTCAATCATCCGGGCTGGGATGACGACCGGCATTGTCATAACGGTTTGTGGGATTATGCAGACGAGTTTGGACGGCGTGAAATTTACGAACCGCTCGCTGTCGAAGTCCGCGAACAAATCGAGGCGCAAAAAGAGAAAAGGCAAAAACCGGAAATTGAGTTCTCTAAGGCAAAGGCGGGCGGCGCATAACATTTTCGAAATTTTTGTAGACAGTGCTTCATCTTTACGGAAATGCTTTTCACGCAATTTATTAAAGTAAAAAATAAAGAGTCGGCAAAGCGACTCTTTTGAAAAAACTTTAACATCTCCTTTACAAAATGTTGAGATTAAGCTACTTATCGTTCATTGGCGAATCGATTTCAATGTTGTTTAAGCGAAACGTCGTTGAAGTTACGCGCTGCACATCAGAAAGTGCTTTATTATAATCGGTTTCAGCGCGAATTTCGGCGTTGCGCGCGTTGGTCAAAGCGTTTTCGCGCTGAAAAAGTAGAAAAGTCGTCGAGCGTCCGACTTCAAAAAGTTTGCGCTCGCCTTCGAGTTGAATTTCGGCGCTTTCGCGCGCTCGGCGCGCCGTCAAAACTCTTTGCCTTGATGTTTCCGCCGATTGCACGGCGTTGCGAACTTCGGCGACAACGGTTTGCTCCTGCGCACGCGTTTGTGCCTGAACCTGTTCCTGCTGGATATGCGCGCCCGCTAAATTCGCTTCGGCGGTTCGGTTGCGAAGCGGAAACTCGAAAGTTACGCCGACCGAATAACTCGGCGCGTCGGTGCGAAAAAGATTTCGCAAAGATTGAAACGTTCCGCCGTTTAAATAACCAGGCAAACCCGTTACGGAAACTTGCGGATTATCGACCAGCGGCAGCCGGTTAGCAGCAGGCAAAAGTGTGTTCAGCACCGCGCGGTTTTCGTTTACCGTTTGAAGAAGCAGCAAACTCGACGGCGAAGAAATAAGTGGCGTCGTTGTTCCCGCCGCAACGGTTTGATTTCCCAAAGACAAGCCGCCGAGCGAAAACGTCGAATTCAAATCGATGCGCGGCTTCGTCTGATTTTTGAAATAACCGATGTCAATCCGATTGATTTCCGTTTGCAGACGCAAACGGCTCAATTCGGGGCGATTATCCATCGCGTCTTTCAAAGCATTTTCGACAAGAATCGGCTCGTCGCTGAAAACCGGCTTGTCGGTCGGCACTAAAGATTGCAACCATTCGGGCGCGTTCGGGTCGCGCAGAAGCAGAGTTTTTAAATTGTTTTCCGTAATCGAAACTTGTTGCGTCGAGAGCAGAACGTCGCCTTCACGGTTAGCGAGTTCCGTAGCAACTTCGGAGCGCGCGAGCGGCGCGGAAACACCGGCATTGATTTTCGCTTCGATTTGCCGCAGATTTTCGCGCGCCAGATTCAAATTAGCCAGCCGGTTTTGCTGGTCGCGCAAGGAAAAAACCAAATCCCAGTAAGAATTCTGCACCCGCGCGATTATGCCAATCGTCTGGCGGCGAAAATCGGCGTCCGATTGCTGAAGGCGCTTACGCTGAATTTTTATCTGTCGGCGCGTGTTGTCCGTCCGAAAATCCCGAAGAAGCGGCTGCGTGTAAGTTACGCCCAAATTGCTCGAATAAGTCGTCGACGACGAAGACGCGCCGAGCGCCGAGGTTTGATTAAAAGCCGTATTGTTTGACGAATTTCTGCCCGAACGGTTGTTATTGAAAAACGAATTGATTCTGCCGCCGCCGCGTTCGAGAAATTTGTCGAAACCGGCGTTCAGACGAAAATCATTTGACGCATTTGAGCCGGTCGAAGAATTACGCGAAAAGGTCGGCGTAACGGAAAAAATCGGGTCGTAAGTGCCGAGTAATGACCGAAGCTGCGTTTCCTGAAGGCGAACCTCGGCGCGCGCGACTTCAATATCGTTGTTGTTTTCCAGCGCCTTGCGAATCGCTTGGTTGAGCGAGAGCGGCAGCGTTTGCCCGCTTTGAACGCCGACGCGGTTAAGCGAATTCATATTCTCAAACGAAGATGAATCGTTAATCTTTTCAGTCACGCCTGATGAATTTTTATCGTTTGCAATTACGGCTTCGACCTTTTCGCCATTAATGTTTTCGGCAACTTGCTTTTGCATCTGCGGCGCGGCGTTAATTTGTGTTTGCGCGTCGGTTTTTGTCGCCTGCCAACCGAGCAGAAAAACAAATACACAACTGCAAAAAACAAACGGACGTATGGTTTTCATTTTTGATAAAGACTCCGAGTTTTATGAATGTAGAAAAATAAAATGTGAACAAACTCTTGCGGCTTATTACGTTCAGATTTTTTTGATAGTTTCAATTATTTAACCGTTTGAAGCGGCTCACATTATATTATTTATAATTTATTATTTGAGTTTTGGTTTGATATGAGTTATCTTCAAATTTTTAATATACAAATAATTTTTAGGAGGGATTTTTGTAAAAATGGCTATAAAAGTAGGAATAAACGGCTTCGGACGCATCGGGCGCAACGTGATGCGGACGGCTTTGGGCGACGCGGAAATCGATTTTGTCGCGGTCAACGATTTGACCGACACGAAAACGCTGGCGCATCTTTTGAAATACGATTCAGTGATGGGAAATCTCAAACACGACATTTCGGCGGACGGCGATACGATAAAAATCGAGAACGACAGTTTCAAGGTTTTCAGCGAAAAAGACCCGTCGCTGATTGACTGGAATTCGGTCGGCGCGGAAATCGTCATCGAATCGACGGGCAGATTTACAAACGCCGAAGAAGCGAAAAAACACATTCGCGGCACAGTTAAAAAAGTCATTATCAGCGCCCCTGCCAAAGGCGAAGACGTTACAATCGTTCTCGGCGTCAACGATGAAATGTATGACGCCGCAAAACATAACGTCATTTCAAACGCTTCCTGCACGACCAATTGTCTCGCGCCGATTGCCAAAGTGATTCACGAAAAATTCGGCATCAAAAACGCTCTGATGAACACGATTCACTCATACACGAACGACCAGCAGCTTCTCGATTTGCCGCACAAGGATTTGCGCCGCGCGCGCGCCGCCGGGCTTTCGATGATTCCGACTTCGACAGGAGCGGCAAAAGCCGTCGCGCTCGTCATTCCCGAACTGAAAGGCAAATTCGACGGCATTTCCGTGCGCGTTCCGACGCCTAATGTTTCGCTTGTTGACGTTGTGATAAACCTTGAACGAGAAACGACGACCGAAGAAGTTAATCAGGTTTTAAAGAACGCGGCGAACGAAGAATTGAAGGGAATTTTAGCGTTTTCCGAAGAAACGCTCGTCTCCATCGATTTTCGCGGCAACTCGAATTCGTCAATTGTTGACGCCGAAAACACGAAAGTAATCGATAAAACCTGCGTCAAAATTCTTTCGTGGTATGACAACGAGTGGGGCTATTCGTGCCGCGTGCGCGACCTTGTAAAGTTTATTGCCGCCAAAGGTTTGTAAATTTTGCCGACGAACTGAATTATAATAAATAGAAAAGGCGTGAAATTTAAATTTCACGCCTTTTCTATTAAAAAAATCTGCGAATTTTTATTTTATCGATGCGACCTGATTGTTAATATTCATCCGCCGAAAACCGACGATGCGGTTTTTCCAATAACCGTCAAATCTGGAATACATAACGCCGCGGCTCGTCGAAGCGTGATAAAAACCGTTTTCGTCGGCGACGATGCCGATGTGCGCCAAGCCGTTTAGAAAGACGAGCGTGCCGGGCTGAAAGCGGTCTTCGCCTTGAACGGGTTCAGCGTTTTGCCAAATCGTTCGGGCGCTTGAACGCTCGAAATAAAATCCCGTGTCTTGAAAAACGCTCCAGACAAAACCCGAACAATCGTAAGAACTCGGACCCGATGAGCCGAAAACATACGGCTTGCCGATTTTCGTTTGAATTGAATTTAATAATCTTGCGCTGAAAAGCGCGGCGTAGGAATTTCGGCTGGCGTAATTATTTGCTGAAGTTGCGGCGGCGGCTACTGTGTTGACGGGCTGCGATGAAACTGTTTTTTTGACGAGCGGCTGATATTCGGGAGCGATAATAATTCGGTTGGTAAGCGTTGTTTGCGGTCTTTGATATTTTTCGGGTAAATCCTGTTTGTCCGTATTCTGAATGAGATGCGCGATTTGCTGCTGTGAATTGGGCGGCGGGCTTTGAACTATTCTTTCGCGTCCCTGCGAAAAAGCGTTTCCGCTAAAGATGACACCCGACAAAAACAGAAACAAAACGACGGACAGAGATTTACAAAAATTCATCAAAGAAGCTCCTACGGTTTGGTTTTTTAACTTTTACTTTTGGAAAGCGTTTGAAGACGAAGCGGAAAAAATTCCGTTCTAATTTAAAAAACAGTTAAAACAAGAAACATTCCTGAAAATCTAAACAATAGACTTCGGAGAAACGGAAAGCGCAAATTTTATTTATTATTTTAAGAAAGAAACGATACTGATTTCGCTAAAAGGTAAAGTAACCGAAACGAAAAATAATTGCAAACGGCAAAAGCAAGTTAACGGGGAAAACATATTTTGGAAAGCGTTTCGAATAAATGTCGCAATACATTCGCCTGAAATTTTACGTTAAGAATTTCGGATTTACCGAAATTCTTAACGTCCGCCCTTGCCCGCCTTCCGCTCGTTTTTAGTTGTCTCTGGATAATTAAAAAAAGTTTTAATCGAAAGCCGTTTCCACAAAATAAAAAAGGCGCGAAAGAAAATTCCGCGCCTGTTCCGAAAAATTATTAAATTCGTTTTCAGTTACGCCGAAAACGAAGTGCCGCAGCCGCAGCCGCCGGTAGCGTTCGGATTCTCGAACGTGAAGCCCGAACCCATCATATTCGACGTGTAATCGACCGTGATGCCGTTTAAATACTGCGCCGAAAACATATCGACAAACAATTTAACGTCGTGCTGGTCAACGATAAAATCGCCCGAACGGGATTCTTCTTCGATGTTCAAGCTGTATTGAAAACCGGAACAGCCGCCCGGCACGACGCGCACGCGAAGCCCCGCCGTTTCCGGCAAATCTTCTTCGCTCGCTAAAAATTTTTTTATTTCGACCGCCGCATTTGCCGACAAATTAATTTCGACTGACGGTGCTGCAACTGCTGACATTTTTTGTAATCTCCTTTTAAAGATAATTTCTAAAAGACTCGAAAATGAATCTTTACTTTAATTTCAATTTTACCTAGCTTTCGATGAAATAACAAGTTTTATAGTTGGTCGTTCAAATATAAATTCGCTAAAACTAAAAGCGCGACGTTGACGATGCCGACGGTAATTGAAAAAAGCCAAACAAACCAGCGCCGCATCGAATCGGCTTGGTAATTGAAACTCGATATCATATCGGATTGCAAAGTTTTGTTTTCCTCAACGTCGGGCATTTTCAAACAGCATAAACAATAAGCCGTAAAAAGAGCGAAGCCGAAAGGAAAACCCAAAACGGACGCGCCGATTTTGTCGCTGACGGCAAATATCCAACCGAAAATTCTGTTGACGGCTTCGGGCATTAACAAATCTAACAACCAAGCGAGAATGTTTCCCGCGGCGCAAAGAAAAAGAAAGCGGCGCAAAAGATATTTATGCCGTAACTCTTCGAGAAGCGTCGAAAGTTGCGCGCCGGCTTTATCATTTTCCTTTTCCTGTTTTTCGCTTTCCCAAAACATATTTATCTGACGCGCGTCGAAATAACCAGTTCCGGTTTCATCGCTTCGATTGAAATGCGGCGCGCCACTTCTTCGGCGACGCGGCGAAACGATTTTGCCTGCGGCGAATCCGGCTGTGCAATAACGACCGGAACGCCTTTGTCGCCTGCTTCGCGCACTTCAATTCCGAGCGGAACTTCGCCTAAAAAAGAAATGCCCATTTCGTCGGCAAACTCCGCGCCGCCGCCCGCGCCGAAAATGTCGTAGCGTTTTTCCGGCATATCGGGCGGCACGAAATACGACATATTTTCGATGACGCCGAGAACGGGAATCGCAACCGTTTCAAACATTTTCAAGGCGCGCCGCACGTCCGCTAAAGAAACAATCTGCGGCGTCGTAACCAGAACCGCGCCCTGCACGGGAACTAATTGCGCCAAAGACAACTGCACGTCGCCCGTTCCCGGCGGCATATCGACGATTAAATAATCTAGCTCACCCCAATTTACATCCGTCAAAAATTGGCGAACGATGCCGTGCAGCATCGGACCGCGCAGAATCATCGGTTTGTCGGGCGGCGCTAAAACCGCCATCGAAATCATTTTGACGCCGTGCGCTTCGATTGGAACGATTTGATTCATCCGAATTTCCGGTTGTTTTTGCTCGACGCCGAGCATCAGCGGCACGTTCGGACCATAAACGTCGGCGTCCATAATGCCGACCTTTGCGCCGTCCAAAGACAAGGATACGGCGAGATTAACGGCGACGGTCGATTTTCCGACGCCGCCTTTGCCGCTCGACACAGCGATAATATTTTTCACGTTCGGGAGCGTCATATTGCCCGCGATTCCCCGACCTTTCGGCACTTCGGCGTCCATCGTAACTTTAACGTTCGCAACGCCTTCGATACCGCCGACTGCTTCATACGCGAGCTGCTCCATTTGCTCTTTGACCGGACACGCCGGCGTCGTCAAAACGATGCGAAACGAAACGTCGTCATTGTCGATTTTCAAATCGTGTATAAAACCGAGTGTTACGATGTCTTTATGCAAATCGGGGTCGATGATTGTTCTTAAAGCGTCTAAAACCGCCGTTTCCGAAATTGGGTTCATAATCTAAATTCTTTAATTTTTAAAAGTAAATTCGTAATCTTTTATTTTGTCAAAATCGCGCGGCGTTGTCGAATTCGGCGGCTTTTAAGCACTTGCAAAATCTATCGGAAAACAAAGATGTTTGAAAGATTGGTTGTCGAAACCGAACGGGGACGAAAAATTTGCGGCGCGGGCGCGTTGTATTGCTTGAGGCTTTCAAATCGATTGAGTATCATAAACGTATCGCCGCAGAAAAGGTCGGGAAAACGCGCATCTTTTCGTTCCGCAGCTTCATCTGAAAACGGCACATCGACCGACAAAAGAAATTCGTCTTTCGCGTTTCAAATACGACGAAAAGTGTTTTGCCGCAAGACTAATAAAAACGGCGTTCCGCAATTTGCAAAAAACTACAAACCAATGAAAATAAAAATCGTTCTCGCGCTGCTAATCTTCGTTTTTCCGGCGCTCGCGCTCGCACCTAAAACCAATTACATCGGCTATAAACATAAGGGAATTCTTTACGGCGAAACTTTGCCGAACGGCGTCAAGGATTTGGGCGGCGGTCTTCTATCGGACGAAAACTACGGCGTTTCGCGTTTCTCGAAAGGGAAAAATTTTATGCTCTGGCTCGAAAAAATCACCGAGCGCGACCGCAAAGGCGTGCCGAGTTGGGAAGTAAAAGACGTTTTGACGTTCGATATGCCGGAGAAAAATCAGGAATTTCTTCTCTCTTACAGTTCCGGCTGCAAGCAAAACGGCAAGAGCAATCTCGATTTGATTGTGATGGCGAAATTCGACGCGAAAAGCAAGACTTATAAAGTTAAAAAGGCTTGGACGGCGAATGTCAAACGTGAAAAGTTTGAGAAACTTTCGACGAAAAATATCAAATGCGAATACGTCGCGCCGGAAAAATCATAATCGCCAATTAACACGAATGAACGCTGATTTATTAAACGAATATAAGACTTTTCGGGAAAAACGAATCGGGTTTTACGAACAGACGCGCGGGCTGATTGCCGTTTCGGGCAAAGAAGCCGTGCAGTTTTTGAACGGTTTGATTACAAACGACGTTTCCAAGTTGGAAGACGGCGCGCCGGAAATGCTCGCGGCGTTTCCAAACGCGCAAGGTCGACTGCTCGCGCTCGTTCGCGTGCTGCGTCGAGGCGGCGAATTTTTGTTTGAAACCGAAGCGGCGACGCGCGAAAAGGTTTTTCAAAATCTGTTTCGCTTCACATTCGCGGGCGATTTTTTCGTGCGCGATTTGTCGGACGATTACAAATATTTTGAAATAAAGGATACCGAATTCCAAATTTCAAACGCGGATTTTATCGTTTTTCAAAACCGAAGCGGCGCGGATTATTTTGTGCCGAACGATGCGGCGCAAAGTTTTAGAAATGAATTATTAAACCGAAACGCGGTCGAAATTTCCGGCGAGCTTTACGAAGTTTTGCGCGTCGAAAACGGCGCGCCGCTCTACGGCGTCGATGTTGACGAGACGACCGTCGTGCCGGAAACGGGCTTGCCCGACGTTATCAACTACAACAAAGGCTGTTATATCGGGCAGGAAATCATCGCGCGCATACACTTTCGCGGACACGTCGCCAAAAAGCTGACGGGTTTGATTTTTGAAGACGAAAACGCCGACATCAATCCGAACGACGAAATAAAATCGCCCGAAGGCAAAAACGCCGGACGAATTACGTCGGCTGCATTCTCGCCGACACTAGAAAAAACAATCGCGCTCGGCTTTGTGCGCTATGAATTTTTAACTGAAGGAACTCAATTAAAAATCAATGATTTTGCGGCTACGGTCAAAGATTTACCGTTTGTTTAGAAAGTAAGCTAAAATAATTTCCAGAGGTAAAAAAAATATGTCAACGGCTGTTCAACAAGATTCGATTTTGTTCACTTTCGACGTTCGTCCGCTAAAAATGACCGATAAGGCTTTTTACGAGTTTTGTCAACGAAATAAAGACTTTCGGTTTGAAATGGACAAGCGGGGAAATTTGATTATTATGCCGCCTACTTTTTTGGAAACAAGTCGCAAAAACGCCAATATAAATGTTCAACTGGGAATTTGGACAAAAAAAGACAAAACCGGAATCGCCTTTGAATCAGACGGAATGTTCACCCTGCCGAACGGCGCAAAGCGCGCCCCCGATGCTTTTTGGATTTTGAAGGAAAGATATTTCGCTCTCTCACAGGCGGAACGTGAAGAACGCTTCGCAAAAATTTGTCCCGATTTTGTTATCGAGTTGCGCTCAAAATCTGATAACTTGCGAAAACTGCAAGCGAAAATGCGCGAATACATCGAAAACGGCGCGCGTCTCGGCTGGCTGATTGACCCTTCGGAAAAGCGTGTTCACGTTTATCGCGGCGATAAAACCGCTGAAGTTTTCGATAATCCGAAAATTGTTTCGGGCGAAGATGTTTTGCACGGTTTTGAATTGGATTTGACGGAGATTTGGTAACTGCGGCAGAGTTTTTGCGTTAAAACTTTTTCGCTTCAATTATAAACTTCAGAGGTGCTGCAAATGTTACGAAAAGCGAGTTTAATTTTAACTTTAACTTTACTGTTTTCCGCACTTTCGTTCGGTCAGGCGGATAGCGAAACGGTTGCCGGACAAGATTCAAAAAATCCGATAAAATTCACCGAATTCGGAAGAGTCGGCGAATGTGAATTAAGCGCTCAAGTGGATGCTTTTTTTTCCGAGTTAAATGATAAACCTACGGCGACGGGCTACATAATTATTTATCAGGGAACGGACGTTTTGCCCGCCGATTATGATTCGACCGCCAGCGAGAGTCGAATTCGGAGAGCTGTTAGGTTCAGAAATTTTGATATGAGCCGGGTTGTTTTTATCAAAGGCGGTTTTCGCAACGAATTGATGAACGAATTTTGGATAGCTCCTGCCGGCGCGGATGCTCCGACGCCGACCGACACGGTTGCGAAACCGACTTTGCCCAAAGGTAAAACATATCTTTTCGACAGCGGCATCGTCGGCGGCAGTTATGACGGCGCGGAAGATTCTCTAGCCGAATTTATTTTGCCGTCCGTGCAAGCCGGAATTGACGAGCAGAACCGGATTGCCGAAGAAGAATGGAAAAAAGAAAATCCCGAAACCGAAGAAAGCACTCAGGCGGACGCGCCAAACGAAGAAGAAATGCCGGTCGAATCGCCGCCGACGCAGGCAGAAATTGACGAACAAAGATTTTCCTGGGCAAGCAATAAATTCGGCGAGATTCTCAAAAAACAGAAAAACGCGAACGGCGTGATAATTTTCTACGCCGATGACACTTATTACGACGCGGGCAAATTGCAGACGTTTATTGACGAAGGTCGAAATAGAATAGCCGAACAAGCTAAAATCTCGTCCGACAGAATTCAGGTAATCTTCGGCGGCTATCGAAACTCGGTCGAAGCGGAATTTTGGATTATGCCGAAAAAAGGCGAATTTCCGACGCCGACACCTGAACAAAAAGAAGTTGAAAATAAAGAAAACGAAGAAAGCAAATAAAGGTTGAACACATTCAAGAAATGCCCGAAAATTCAGATATTGATTTGCCGAACGCGAAACTCGCTTACACGATTATCAACGGGCTGCTCGAAAGTAACGAAGCATTGAGCGATTTGCTGACCTTGATGGCGCACGCGCTCGATGAAGAAGTTACGAAGGCTTTGACCGAAACCAGACAGTGGGAAAATTATATGGAAAGCCGCCGCAATCTCGAAAATACGCGATTGCAGATTGAAAAATTTACAGATGAGTTGAAAAGGTTGGAAAGTCGAAATTAGATGTTTGATTTAATAATCATCGGCGCGGGTCCGGCGGGAATTTCCGCCGCATTTGAAGCGCGAAAAGCTGGTTTGAATTATCTCGTATTAGAGAAAAATCTAATTGCCAACACGATTTATAATTACCCGATTGGGTTGACGGTTTTCTCGACCGTCAATGAATTGGAATTACAACCGAACACGCTTTTTCCGGCGCGCGAGAAGCCGACGCGCGAGGAATTGCTTTCTTATTACACGCGGTTTGTTCTTGAAAATAATTTGAACGTTCAATGGGAAGAAGCGGTTACGAATGTCGAAAAAATCGGCGAAAATCATTTTAAAGTAACGAGCGAAAAGGGCGAATACGAAACGGCGAAAGTTTTATTCGCGTTCGGCGCAATGCAGTATCCGCGACATTTGAATGTGAAAGGCGAGGATTTACTGAAAGTTCATCATCATTTTCGGGAAACTTATCCGTATGTGAAAAAACACGCGCTTGTTGTCGGCGGCGGAAACTCGGCGGGCGAAGCGGCGCTTTTTTTGGCGCAGGAAGGCGCGTTTTCTACTTTGGCGACGTTTCGCAAAGATTGGGAAGAAACCGACCCGAAGCAGGGCTGCATTAAACATTGGGTCAAAGAACCGCTTGAAAAACAATTGGAAAAAAATTGTCTCGACGTTTTTTTCTTAAAATCGGTCGTCGAAATCCGCGAGAAAGACATTGTTTTGCAGAGCGAAGACGGCAACATCGAAGTTTTGCCAAACGACGTTGTTTTTATCTTAATCGGCTCGGACGCCGATTTGACGATGCTTAAAAATCTGGGCGTCGAAACAAGAAATTCAAAATACGGCGAAGTTCCGGTTTATTCAGAAGAAACTTTTGAAACGAACGCCGCGGGCGTTTATGTCGTCGGGCATTTTACCGAAGCAAGACACATTGTCGGCGCAATCGAAGTTCCGAAAAGGATTATTCCGAAACTCGTCCAAAAATTTGAACGGGCAAAGTCTGTTAATTAAAATAGTTGTTAAATGAGCATCGAGCGCGCACAGGAAATTCTCAAAAGTCAGTTCGGCTTTGATTCGTTTCGGATGAATCAGCAGGCGGCGATTGAAACCGTTTTGCAGGGAAAAGACGCGCTCGTTTTGATGCCGACCGGCGGCGGCAAATCGCTTTGCTATCAAATTCCGGCTCTGATGTTCGACGGTTTGACGGTTGTTATTTCTCCCTTGATTGCGCTGATGAAAGACCAGGTGGATGCCTTGAAAAACAATGGCGTCGAAGCCGCATTTTTGAATTCGACGCAGACGGGGCAGGAACAAACGGAAGTTTTTCACGCCGTTAGAAGCGGCAAATTAAAACTCTTATATGTCGCGCCCGAACGTCTTCTGCAAAGCGGCGAGCAGTTTATCGATTTTTTGAAATCGGTCGATGTTTCGATGTTTGCCATTGACGAAGCGCATTGTATTTCGAGTTGGGGACACGATTTTCGACCCGAATATATGCAGCTTGCGCGGCTGAAAAGCTACTTTCCGAACGTGCCTTTAATCGCGCTGACGGCGACCGCCGACAAACTCGTCCGCAAAGATATTATCGAGCGACTCAGATTACAAAACGCCGCACAATACGTTTCAAGCTTTAATCGTCCGAATATCTCTTACACGGTCGAACCGAAACGAAATACATTTGCGCGCCTCCTCGAATATCTCGAAAAACGCCGTGACGAAAGCGGAATTGTTTATTGCTTGAGTCGCAATTCAGCGGAAAGCCTTGCTGAAGATTTGCGCGCTGAAGGCTTTGACGCGCTGCCGTATCACGCCGGACTTGAGAAGGAAACGCGCGACAAAAATCAGGAATTATTCTTAAAAGACGAAGTGAAAATCATCGTCGCCACAATAGCTTTCGGAATGGGCATCGACAAATCGAACGTGCGTTTCGTCGTGCATACGGACTTGCCGAAAAACATAGAAAGCTATTATCAGGAAACGGGACGCGCCGGACGCGACGGTTTGGAAAGCGAGGCGCTTTTGTTTTTCAGTTGGGGCGATGTCAACAAATTAAAGGGTTTTGCCGAAGTAGAAGGCAACCGAGCGCAAACCGAAATAATGTTAAAGAAGCTCAGTAAAATGGGCGAATTCGGCGATTTGAAAACTTGTCGCCGCAAATTTCTTCTCAATTATTTCTCGGAAGAACTCGTCGAAGACTGCGGCAACTGCGACAACTGCAACACGGTTTTTGAAAAGTTTGACGGAACGATTATCGCGCAAAAGGCTTTGAGCGCGGTTTATCGAACCGGTCAGCGTTTCGGACTTAGTTATCTGATTGATTTTCTGCGCGGCTCGCAAGCGAAAACAATCAGAGACGAGCATAAAAATTTAAAAACTTACGGCGTCGGCGCGGACATTTCAAAAAATAACTGGTTCGATTATTTTAAGGATTTAATCGGGCAAGGATATTTAGCGCAAACTGAAGGGCAGTATCCGACGATTGTTTTAACCGAAAAAAGCGAAGCGGTTTTGAGGGGAAACGCGGCGGTCGAATTGATAAAAGTTACGATAAAGGAAGACAAAAAAGCGTCGCAGAAAAAGGGCGGCGCGGCGCAGAATCTGCCCGATTATTTTAAAGATTTGTTCGACGATTTAAAGCGTGTTCGGACAAATTTTGCGCGTAGCGAAAACGTGCCGCCGTATGTCATTTTCTCGGACGCCACACTTGTTGAAATGGCGGCTTTTCTGCCGCAAACCGAAGCGGAAATGCGGCAAATCTCCGGCGTCGGCGATTTGAAAATGGAGAAATACGCGGCGGATTTTCTGCGCGAAATAAAAAGCTATTGCGTGCGCGAAAATCTCCGTTCGCGCATCGATTTGAAATCGCCGAAACGCGAAAGTAAAGCACGAACAAAACGCGACGCGAACGGCAACGACACTTATCACATTTCGCTCGATATGTTTAAGTCCGGTTTATCGATTGAAGAAATCGCCGAAGCACGCACGATGGCGAAAAGCACGATTGAAATGCACCTTGTCCGCTTCGTTCAAAGCGGCGAAGTAATGCTGGACGACCTTGTTTTATACAGCAAAATCGAGCCGATAAAAAACGCGATTGAACGCCTTGATGCCGGTTTCGCCGTCGCGCCGGTCAAGGAATTCTTAGGCGAAGATTACAGCTACGGCGAAATCCGCGCGGTGATGGCGACGATGATGTAAATGCGGGAAAAGAATAGCCGCGAAAAAGCACAAAAGACACAAAAAAGAAATTAAATGCAAAAGCGCGTCATAACAATAAAATAATTTTTATAACTTTGCGGCGCGCTTTTCGTAAAATTAAGCGGCTAATTTATTTTCTTTGCAAATCTTCGGTGTAAAGCTCACGGTAAGAGCGGTAATTATTCATCACTTTGAAGACGTAGTTTTTCGATTCGGCAAAGCCGACTTCCGCCGCGAAAATTCCCGCGTCTTTTGATTTCGCGCGTTCGAGCCAGCGCGCGGCGTTGTCTTCGCCGCCGTTATACGAAGCGGCGATTGCTTCGTAAAGTCCGCCGAACTGGTTTTTTAATTCGGACATATAAACGCTTCCAATTGCGATATTGACATTTGGGCGATATAAATCTTCGGCTTGAAGCGTCGGGAAACCGGCTTGTTTGTTGTATTTTAGAGCCGTATCATAAACAAGCTGGAGAAGCCCGCGCGCGGCTGACGGCGATTTTGCATCAATGCGAAAACTGCTTTCCTGTTTCATAATAGCCAGCACGAAACGCGGGTCGATGTTTTGCGTCTTTGCGTATTTCATCAACTCGGCGCGAAACGGCGCGGGAAAATCCTTCGCCGAAATCGCTGAAACAATTGAAGTTTTTCTGACAGCTTGCGGCGATAAAACTTTTAATTTCTCGGTTGCCAAACCGCCGTAGTAAGAAGTCGCATTGTCGGGAATTGACGAATAAACATTGACGGCTTCAGCGCGCCTTCCTGCTTTTTCGAGCGCGAACGCTTTTAAATATAAAATTTCGTTGGCGCTCGTCAAAGAGTCCGAAAAATTTCTCAAGCGCAGCAGTTCGTCGCCGGCGAGAATGGCTTTGTCATATTTTTGCCGGAAAATTTCCATTCGCACGCGCGCTTGCAGGGCGTTTGTCGCGGTCGCCATACCGGAAAATCTGGCGCGCGTTTTATCGACCCAGACGTTTGCTTCGTCGTATCGACGGGCTTCGCGCAGCGCGTCGATGACGTTTAAAAACGAAGTTTCGATGCGCTCGCCGTAGGGGAACATTACCGTGTATTGTTGATAAACTTTCGCCGCTTCGTCGTTTTTGCCGAGACGGACGAGCGACGCGCCTTTGAATGCGAGACCTTCGCGTCCTTCTTTAGTGTTTGTAAAATCGCGCGTAAGACGGTCAAACCAGTTGACCGCCGTTTGATAGTTCCGTTCCCACATAAAAGAACGCGCGATGCCGAAAAGAACTTTCGGCGTATTGGCGTCCGCCGGATAAGCGTCCAAAATCTTTTGCCAGTGCGCGCGCGCTTCAGGGAAATGGCGGTTTTGCGAATAGACTTCGGCGCGATAAATGTGTTCGGCGGCGGACAAAGTTTGCAGACTGCCCTGCGCGTTACGGCTGATTTTGTCCTGCGAAATGACGCGCGAAAGCGCCGCATCTTTATAAGTTTGAGCGAAAAGGCTGAAAGATAAAACGGCTGAAATTGCGATTAAAACGGCGAATTTTTTCATAATTGTAAAAAAGAAAACTGCGTGAGCGGAAGAACAGCTTAACCGATTTTTAGACGTGTTGAAAATGACGGGCGTTGCCGTGTGTTTTACATCGTTCTCGGTGCATTGTTTCGCGCTTTTCGGTTCTGCTTTGATTTTTCCGGCTCAATAAACGAAGATAATAAAAAACTTTACCGCGATTTTCGCGTAATACTCGCGCAATCGACAAATCGCAAAATCTTAACCGTAATTTTCAGGAGAAAACAAAAAGTGTCTTTTAATCGTTTCTTTTCAATCGTTTTAATTTTATCGTGCGGCGCCGCAACGGTTTTCGCACAGTCTAAATCAAAGCCGTCCGACAAATTCCGCCAGCTCGAAGAAATTCTGCCGACGGCGAATGAACAGCGAACCGCTTCGGGCGCGCCCGGGAGTCGCTATTGGCAGCAGCGCGCCGATTACAACATCGACGTTGAGATTGACGACGCCAATCAAAGACTTACGGGCAAGGAAAACGTAACTTATAAAAATCTGTCGCCCGACACCTTAAATTATATATGGCTTCAGGTTGACCAAAATATCTACGCCAAAGATTCCGATTCGCAGGCGACGCGCACGATGTCGGATTTGAAAAACGTTACGCCCGCGCAAATCGAACAGCTTGCCGCGCGCGAATACGACGGGCGAATCAATATCACAAACGTCAGCGATTCTAAAAATGCTCCGCTTCGATACACGGTCGTAAAAACGATGATGCGCGTCGATTTGCCCGCGCCGCTCGCGCCGAACGGCACTTTTATCTTTAACGTCGCGTGGAATTACGCGATAAATAATCAGCGCGTTTTCGGCGGACGCGGCGGCTACGAATATTTTCCCGCCGACAAAAATTACCTTTACGAAATCGCCCAGTGGTTTCCGCGAATGGCAGCTTACAACGATGTTTCCGGCTGGCAGCACAAACAGTTTTTGGGTTCGGGCGAATTTACATTGGAATTCGGCGATTACAACGTGAGAATAACAGTTCCGAACGACCACGTTGTTTCGTCGACCGGCGTTCTGCAAAATCCGCGCGAAGTTTTGACGGCAACGCAAATACAAAGATTAAAACAAGCCGAAACCGTCAGAGAGCCAATAAAAATCATCACGCAGGCAGAAGCGACGGCAAATGAATCGAACCAGCCGACGGGCAAAAAAACGTGGGTTTTTAAGGCAAATAATGTTCGAGATTTTGCGTTCGCGTCATCAAGAAAATTCATCTGGGACGCGCAGGGTCATAACGTCGAAAACAACAAAGTGATGGCGATGTCGTTTTACCCGAAAGAGGGAAATCCGCTTTGGGAAAAGTATTCGACGCAGGCGATTATTCACACTCTGAACGTTTATTCGCGCTACAGTTTCGCCTATCCGTATCCGACCGCGCAGAGCGTCAACGGTCCGGTCGGCGGTATGGAATATCCGATGATTTGCTTTAACGGTCCGCGCCCGCAAGCCGACGGCACGTATTCGGCGCAGACGAAATACGGTTTGATTTCCGTCGTCATTCACGAAGTCGGACACAATTATTACCCGATGATTGTTAATTCCGACGAGCGGCAATGGACTTGGATGGACGAAGGTTTAAATACGTTTTTGCAGTATCTGGCGGAACAGGAATGGGAGAAAAATTATCCTTCGCGGCGCGGCGAACCGGCGAACATCGCCGATTATATGTCGAGCGAAGAACAAGTTCCGATTATGACGAACTCCGAGTCGCTTTTACAGTTCGGCAACAACGGTTACGCAAAGCCCGCAACCGCCTTAAATATTTTGCGCGAAACGGTTTTAGGACGCGAGAATTTCGATTTTGCATTCAAACAATACGCGCAGCGCTGGAAATTCAAACGCCCGATGCCCGCCGATTTTTTTCGCACGATGGAAGACGCTTCCGGCGTCGATCTTGATTGGTTCTGGCGCGGCTGGTTTTACACGACCGACCACACCGACATATCGATTGAAAACGTGCGGCTGTTTCAATTAAGCTCGCAAAATCCCGAAATCGAAAAAGAATTGCAGCGCAGACAAGCCGCCGCCGCGCCCTTAACTTTGTCGAGAGAGAGAAACGAAAACATTCCGAAACGCATCGACGAATATCCGTCGCTCAAAGATTTTTACAACGATTACGACCGCTTTAAAGTAACGGACGCCGAACGGAGCGAATATCAAACGTTCGTCGCCGGTTTGAGCGAGCGCGAAAGACAGATTTTGAACGCCGGTTATTATTTCTACTTCGTCGATTTGAAAAACGTCGGCGGACTCGTAATGCCCGTGATTTTCCGCGTCGAATACGCGGACGGCACGACGGAAGAAATCCGCGTTCCGGCGGAAATCTGGCGTTACAACAACTTTGACGTATCGAAAATGATTGTTACGAAAAAGGAAGTCAAAGCCTTCGTCCTCGACCCGCGCCTTGAAACGGCGGACACGGATTTGGCGAACAATTTCTTTCCGCGCCGAACCGTCCCGACGCGCTTTGAGCTATACAAAAACGCGCAGCAGCAACAGCAGCAGCAACGCCGAAGACCGTAAAGAAAGGTTTATGATTTTCAAGCAGTTTTACAGAATTCTTTTTTTGGTTGCGCTGACTGCGATATGTGCGGCAAGTGTTTTTCCGCGCGGCTTGCACACGTATCACACTAGCTTGACGCGCATCGATTACAACGCCAAAGAAAAACTCGTCGAGATAAGCATACAGCTTTTCACGCACGACCTCGTTCCGGCTTTGGAACGGCAAAGTAAAAAACAGATTGACCTCGAAAAAACGCCGGACATCGACAAAATCATTCTCGAATTTTTAAACGCGAATTTCGTTTTGAATGATAAAACGGGCGCGCCGAAAACGCTTCAATGGGTTGGAAAGGAAATTCAAGTCGATACGGTTTATGTTTATGTTCAAGCTGCGTCGAACGAAGATTTGGAAAATTTCAGTTTGCGAAACACGCTTTTCTTTGACGCTTATCAGGAACAAATCAACCTTGTCATCGCGCGTTTCGCGGGCAAAAAAGCCGATTTGCTATTCAAGGCAGGTGACAAATTTAAACGAATCGAAGCGGCGAAACCGACAGCCGAAAATTAAGAAAAATAAAAAACAAACAAATCAGAAAGGCGAAATCCAAACGGTTTTGCCTTTTTTTATCGTTCCCGAACTATCGTGTTACAATTCTCGTAAATTATTTTTTTACAGTTTTTACAGTGGAGTAAGGCAATGAAAATAGCATTAAACGGCGCGACGACGATGCGCGCCGATTTGGAAACCGACATTCGCGCGGCGAGCGCGGCGGGCTTTGATTTGATAGAAATCTGGGCGTCGAAAATGCGCGAGTTTTTGAAAACGCGAACGGCTGCGGATTTGAAAAATTTGCTCGCAGAAAACAATCTCGAACCGTATTCGATAAATTCAATTGAGCATATTACTTTCAGAAACGCCGAAGATTACCGAAAAATCAAACAAGAGTGCGAAGAATTTTCAAAGATTGCGGGCGAAATCAATTGCCCGTATGTCGTCGTCGTGCCGGGAAAATTGCCGAACGGCGCGAACGAAAAGGAAATTGTTGACGAATCGGTTCGAGTTTTGAACGAGTTAGCCGACATCGCTGAAAAATATAACGTCGGCTTGGCGTTTGAATTTCTCGGTCAAGCCGATTGCAGCGTTCAAACGCTCGATTTGGATAAAAAAATCATCGAAAAAATTAACCGAAAAAGCGTCGGACTGGTCATCGACACGTTTCACTTTTACGCCGGAAACTCGACCTTTGAAGCGATTGAAACGCTAAATCCCGAAAAACTTTTCGTCTTTCATATTAACGATGTTGAAGATTTGCCGAAGGCGGATTTGACCGACGCGCACCGTCTTTATCCGGGCGAGGGCGTTTTGCCGATTCGTGAAATAAAAAAACGTTTCGACAAAATCGGCTACGACCGAATGGTTTCGATTGAGATTTTCCGCCCCGAATACTGGGCGCAAGACCCGTTTGAAGTGGCGCGAAAGGCGAAAGCGGCGACGGAGAAAGTTTTGGGTTTGACGCCGAAAACAGCGAATGCTTAACAGTTATTCACCACAGAGACACAGAGAACACAGAGTTAAAAATATAATTTAAAATCTCTATGTTCTCTGTGTCTCTGTGGTGAAATAAAAAT